>Ga0268262_10002978_pt1 | contig 18873 bp, 17 predicted proteins | sample TergutNc150P3_FD_190354 | JGI IMG/M metagenome (GOLD analysis project Ga0268262, IMG submission 190354) | Nasutitermes corniger P3 segment gut microbial community from laboratory colony in Florida, USA - Nc150 P3 (SPAdes) (version 2) | ecosystem: Host-associated > Arthropoda: Insects >...
CCGCAACATGGTTAGCCAAAATGCCGCCGTTATGCTTTGCGAAAATGCTGGCAAAAGATTGTGCTCCGTGGAGGAATGGCAAACCGCTTGCCACGGCAATCAGAACTCGCGCTACCCTTACGGAAATTCCTACAACCAAACCAAATGCGCAACAGATTTAAAATCCGCAAAAGAACCGAGCCGCTCCGGCTTTGCCGAGCATTGCCGCAGCTACTACGGCATGTACGACATGAGCGGCAATCTGTGGGAATGGACAAGCACGCCCGCAGAGAGAGAGGGTTTGTTTTTGGTTGCGGGCGGTGCGTGGAACACGCAAAACGCGAGCAGTTGCGCAGAGACCAAATTCAGTTTTTACCCGCAGAACGAATATCCTTTTGTAGGGTTTAGATGCTGCAAGTAGGGCGAGCTGCTACAATCTTGCTAGGTGTTATTGGCTATGCTATCACAATGGCGCGTTCCGTTAGTTTTTGGGATTGCGGGGAATATATAGCGGCAGCCAATGTTCTTGGCATTCCGCACCCGCCCGGCAATCCGCTCTTTGTTATGCTGGGGCGCGTTTTTATCCTGCTCTTTGGCTGGCTGAATGGCCCTGCGTTTGCCGTCAATTTGATAAGCGCCATAAGCTCAATTCTGTGCTGCTTGCTTGTCTTTGAAATCACCGTTAAAATTTTGCCAAAAGAGCTGGACAAGCGCATTTATTTTAAGCAGAGTTTGCGTTGCTTGCTGGGCTTTTTTGCCGCTTCAATTTCCCTTTTTGGCAACGCCTTTTGGTTCAACGCGGTGGAGGCCGGGGCTTACGCCCCCGCGATGCTCTTGATAATGCTGCAAATTTGGGCTGTTTTAAAATGGAAGGAAACCCGTAGCAATAAATATCTGCTCTTTATTTTATACATAGCGTCTTTGGGGCTTGGCATTCACACTTTTTGTTTGCTGCCTTTGCCCGCAATTTTTGCTTTTGTTCTGTTCAACAGAATTAAATTTTCGGTTAAGCTGTTTTTTGCTGCTGCATTTTTAATAATTTTGGGATTGTCCTCTCAGCTGTACTTGCCCATCCGCTCCTCCACAGAACCTATTTTAAACGAAAACAATCCAGCTGAATTAAAAAATTTTTTAGACGTGCTAAACAGAAAGCAATATGGCAATATGAACATGTTTGAACGGGCGTTATATCGCAGAGCATCTCTAATAAACCAATTTGGGTTCTCAGCAAACATAGGTTATTTGGGCTATCATTTAAACCAATGGGTGCCCGCACCTTTGGGAGCGCAGAATTTTGGGGCTTGGGGAGAACATCCCGTAGAAAAATTGCAATTCTTTCACCGAATAATTTTTGAATTTTTGCTCATAGCCGTATTTGCAGGCGTATGGCTTAACAGAAAAAATCCTGGGGCAGTTTTGATAAGCTCCATGTTTTTGCTAAGTTCTGCTGGCTTGGTGCTTTATTTAAATATGGCAGATGGCACAAGGCCGGATAGCTATCATACAAAGCAGTGGAACGCTCAAATAAAGGAATTGCGAAAATTTGTGCCGGACTCAATTCCTGATTTGCCAAACATTAGGCAGATAAATATGCAATTCTCCTTTTACTATGCCCTGCCCGGCAACATGCGGGGTGGCTGGCTGAACAACGCAACAGGAGCAGACGGGATAAGGGCATATCTGGCTTGGGACGATGCTTTGGAAGAACAGGGCAAAACAATGCCTTCGCCGCCGGAAAACGTCCGCAGGGAAGTGCGCAACAGGGATTATTTTTTCACGCCGGCTTTTCTGTTTTTTGCGATAATGGCTGCGGTGGCTTGCAGCGCGCTTCTCCAAAAATACCCCAATACGGATAAATTTATTGCGCCTCTGCTCATATTCGCCTGGATGGTGCCTTTCATCTGCAACTTCCCCACAAATAATCGCTCAAAGGATTTCACGGCACGGGATTTTGCGGTAAACATTTTGAAAAGCATTCCGCAAAACGGCATTTTAATAACTTATGGCGACAACGACACATTCCCGCTATGGTATATGCAAATGGCAGAAAATTATCGCACGGATGTAGCGGTGATAAACGAAACCCTTTCCTACGGCGAATGGTATAGAGAGCAGATTTTGAAAAGATACCCAAACTTAATTGAGAGAGGAGAGTTGAGATTTGATAGTAAGGAAAATTTTATGCGTAAAATAATAGGGGGGAATTGGTCTGGGGGGAATGTTAATTTTATGCTTGGCGTGAAAACTGAGGACTATGCGGAATTTTCGGAGAACATGCCGATAATCGGGCTTGTTAGGAATTTAGGCATGGAACAGCAAAAAGCGGATTCCCTGCTCATCGCAAACTTAACGGCAAACTACCGCTATTCCCAGTTCAGGGCAAGGGGGCAAGAAGCAAACGAGCAAACCTTTGCCACTTATCGCTACTTGGCAAAAACAGCTCTGCAAAAAGAGCCAACCGCTGAACAGAAAAAAAATCTGGAAGAACTTATGAACCGCCTACTATTATTCGGCCGTTACTTATGAAAAAAACTCTTTTACCTTGCTCTTTATCAAAGATTCCGGGGCTATAAATGGCTTTTTATTTATTGTTATGTTCAAGCTGCCATTTTCAAAAACATAAGAGCCTTCCAACCCTGAGCCGCTAAAAGACCCCGCATTGCTATCTCCCTTCATGCTTGCGCCAGCCTCTTTAATGGCATTTTTTGCTTTTTCAAAGGACTCCTGCGGATTGCTTATGGGCACGGAAAATTTGAACATAGGGCATAATATAGCTATTTTTTTGCAAGCAATTTTCTATCTTACCACCATGAAAACTCTCTCCCAAACAGACCCCGCAGTTTTAGAGCTTATAGGCAAAGAAACCAAACGCCAAGAAGAAGGCATAGAGCTTATAGCCTCTGAAAATTATGCTTCAAAAGCGGTTATGGAAGCCCTTGGCAGCCCGCTCACAAACAAATATAGCGAAGGCTATGTTGGCAAACGCTATTACGGCGGCAACCAAGTTATAGACGAAGTTGAAAGCCTAGCTATAGAGAGATGCAAAAAGATTTTCAATTGCGAACACGTGAACGTCCAGCCGCTTTCCGGCAGCCCCGCAAACGCAGCCGTTTATTTTGCAACCCTTAAACCAGGCGACAAAGTTCTTGGCTTGCAGCTAGACCACGGCGGGCATCTATCCCACGGGCATCCTGTAAATTTCTCCGGCTTGCTCTACAACTTCACGCAATATCAAGTTGATAAAGATACCGGCAGAATAAATATGGAAAAGGTTAGAGAGATAGCTTTAAAAGAAAAACCAAAAATGATTTTGGCTGGCTTCTCGGCATATAGCAGAAATCTGGAATGGAAAAAGTTTAAAGAAATAGCCGATGAAGTTGGAGCCATAACATTCGCGGATATAGCTCACATAGCAGGTTTGATAGCGGGCAAAGCCATAGAAAGCCCTGTCCCTTATTTTGATATTGTGAGTTCCACAACTCACAAAACTTTAAGAGGACCTCGCGGCGCAATAATAATGTGCAAAGAAAAATTTGCAAAAGACATAGACAAATCCGTGTTCCCCGGTATGCAGGGCGGCCCTCACGACCACGCAACGGCAGCTAGAGCGGTAGCTTTTCACGAGGCGTTGCAACCCGAATTCCAAACTTATGCAAAAAACATCATAGAAAATGCCCAAGCGATGGCAGCAGAGCTAATGGCAGCGGGCTTCAAAATAATCTCAGACGGCACGGACAATCATTTGATGGTTGTGGATGTTACCAGCAAGGGCATCTCCGGCAAAGAAGCCGAGCGCGTTTTGGATGTGGTGGGCATTTCCACAAGCCGTTCCACAATTCCCTTTGACCCGCGCAAGCCAATGGACCCATCCGGCATCCGGCTTGGAACTCCGGCAATCACAACTAGAGGTTTTGACGCAGCGGACTCCCGCGTTGTAGCCCAAGCTATTACGCAAGCCATTGAAAACCACAGCGACAGCAAAAAGCTGGAAAGCATAAGAGAGAGCATTTTGGCGCTTTGCAAAAAGAGACCGCTGTATAGCTAAATCTCTGTGATTAAATAGCCGTTCTTTCCCTTTGCCTTAACCTTGTAAAGATTGGTATCGGCAGCGGAAAATATCTCTGTATAAATAGGCGCAACTTCGCTGAATTTGGTTATGATAATTCCAACACTTGCGCTGACGCCAGTTTTATCTTGAGCATAAGTTATCTGTGAAAGTTCTTCTTTAAAAATTTTGCATTTATCTTCAACAATTTGCCTACCAGCAATATCGTCCAAGCAAACCGCAAATTCATCCCCGCCCAGGCGAACAACAACTCCAGGCATATCCCCAAATACTTGCTTCAAAATTATTCCCGTGTTTTTAAGAACAAAATCGCCCTTTTCGTGCCCATGCTTATCATTTATCAGTTTAAAGGAATCAAGGTCTATTATAAAAAAAGCGATTGTCTTTTCTTTCTTCACTGGCTTTAAAATATTTTCCATAGAAAGCGTAAAGAAATAACGGTTATTGAGTTTTGTCAATTCATCTGTAAAACTCTTTTTCATCGCATAATTTATTTTGCGTTCCATTTTTCTAAAGCTCTCTATAAGGGCATCGTATTCCTTAATATGGGTTAAGTCTAGATCTTTGAAGGAAACATTTAATAGATTAAAATTATCCGCCGCCACAATTATCCTCGATATAGGCGAAATGAAAATTTTCTTGATTAAATATATTATAAGCAAAGAGACTATGGCAAGGAACAAAACACTTGCGAACAAAAGGTTGGCCCCGATTTTTTTCATATCGCTATAAACATCGAACATTTCTTTGTCCACGCCAGCAAAAGCAACAACTTTGCCTTTTGAATTTTTTATAGCTTCGTAGGAATATATAAGCCACCCTCCGTAATCGGGATAGTAATCTATCTTAGAGATATTTGTCTCTGATTTGTTTTTCAGTTTTTTTATAATATCAATGTCAAAATCCTTAATGCTCATTTTTTCCAAAAATCTACTTTTACCCGCATGGTCCCTTGCACTTACATAGACTTCTATGGAATCGTCATAAGATGCGTTCATAACGTAAAAATATTTCACTCTCGTCTTTTTAAGCAAACTATCTATTACAGTATCCCATTTATTATAATAAACATTTTTCTCCCTTCTTTGAAAGTCCACTTCTATGCTGTCTCCGTCTAAAGTTTCCGAATACGCCATAACCAAATTACGCACCTGTTTTATATTCAATTCCGTTATTTCTTCCTTTAATTTTATAAAATTGAAAAACGCAAACACGCCAGTTGAAATAAAAAGCAATAAAAAGACCAAATAAACCATTGCTTGGGCAAGGCTTCTGGATCTATACCGCCATAATCTTTCTGTAATTTTCATAGGAGAATAAATTACTAAATTAAACTTTGGTGCAAAAGAAATTAAAGCATATAGCCGTGATAATGGATGGTAATGGACGCTGGGCAAAATCCAGAGGAATGGAGAGATTTTTAGGCCACAGGCAAGGGACAAAAGCCACGGTAGCTACCGTTGAAGCTGGCGTAGACCTGGGTTTGGAGCATCTAACTCTTTTTGTTTTTAGCTCGGAAAATTGGCAACGCCCACGGATTGAAGTTGAGTACTTGATGAACCTTTTGGTTGAAATGGTGGCACAGGAACTCCCCCATTTGATGGAAAAAAATGTAAAAATGCGCGTAATAGGAAATTTGGGCAAATTACCCGAAAACCCCCGCAAAAAACTCCAAGAAGCTATAGATAAAACCTCGCAAAATTCTGGAATGCAACTGAATTTGGCAATATCTTACGGCGGAAGGATGGAAATTGTGAATGCGGCAAAGAAAATAGCAGAACTGGTAAAAAAAGGCGAGCTTAACACAGAAACTCTGGACGAAGCGGAATTTGCAAAGCACTTGTATTTGCAAGATGCGCCTGACCCGGATTTGGTTATACGCACTGGCGGGGAGTACAGGCTTTCCAACTACCTGCTATGGCAAGCGGCATACAGCGAATTTTTTGTAAGCGATGTGCTATGGCCGGATTTCACAAAAGAAGATTTTGCAAAGGCCGTTGAATTTTACAATGCAAGGCAAAGACGCTTTGGAAAAATATCATAATTCTACTTTTCCATCAAAAGAAAATCTAGGCACAAAACCTTTATTGAGCTTGCCGTTCAGGGGCCAGGACAAATTTACGTGGTTAACCACTCCTTCTACCGATTTTGACTTAGAAACCCTTAAACCTACCCCAGCCATATAAAGCAAATCACGTGGCTCAAAACCGCTCAGGCTGTCGGTTGCCTGCCCTGCCGTTAAGAATACCGCAAAAGACGGGATAAAAGAAAAAATCTCAAATTTTGGAAAATACCTCTGCTCTGCTTTAAAGGCAAAAGTGTTTTCACCAACTAGATAGCGCACAGGAAATCCGGGGAAAATATTGCGGCCATCCAAATATAACTGGCGTGTATAACTGCTTTTTTGCCAAGAAGTTATTTGTGCATTCAAAACCGAAGACCATTCCAAAGCCGGCTTAAAAATATATTCGCTGGCCATTATGCTATACATATCCCTGATGGAATCGCCGTTATAATACAATAGGCTTCGCTCGCTTGCCATAAAATAATGCTCCCTTGTGCCAAGCGACAGGTTTATTTTATGCTCAAAAAACCAATCATTGTCCTTAGCCTTCAGTTCTTTGAAATTTCTCCCAACTACACCCTTGATGTAATAACCGTATTCCACATCTTCCGCCCATTTCACTCGATGCAAATTATATCTTTTATCCAAGCGAATACGGCTCGCCGCCAAGCTAAAACCAAGCCTAGAATCATTACCAGCTCTCAACTCTTCACTTTCAACTCTATGGAAATCGTACCCCGCGCCCAAATATGTTTTAAACGAGGAACCGCCAAAAGAACGCAAAAACCACAGAGACAGGGAATCTTCTTTTAAACCTTCCGCCACCGCTATAGGTATTGGATTTTTGCTCTCATAATATTTTTCATCTCTTTTTGACCAAAGCAACTCCGCATTGTACGACCACTGATTCTTTGAACGACTGATAAACGGGTACCCCAGTTCCAAACTTCTGGAAAATCCGTCTGTATTTTCGCTCAACAAAAAACCAAACTTATTATATGGAACTAAAAAATCTTCGCTTTTATAAAGCAGATATTTTTGGTCTCTATCTTCATTATGTTCATAATAAAAACCAATCGAATGTCCAAACCCTAGCAAATTATTTTCCAAAAGCCCTATGGACCAAAGCCATTCCTCACCTGGTTTTCCAATTGAAAAAGCTGGCGCAAAAGTCCAGTTATCGCTTGTTTCCACAAATAGGTCTATGTTTCCAACTGAGTCCGGTATAGTTTCAATTCTAGCGTCAGAAATATAAGGCAAGGCTCGCAAATTTTTTTCTGCCTCTTGAATTTCCCTCAGCGATACTACGCTACCTTCTTTAAAAGGGAGCCTTCCCCTTATAACCGATTCCTTTGTGTTTATATGGAACCAATTTCCAAATTTGTATAACTTCTTTTCTATAGGCGTATTGACCACAGCGTCTTCAAAAACATCCTTAGAGTGAATATGAATTTTTGAAATTTTCAGTGTATCTTGCGCAAAAGCAATTGAAACCACAAATATAGCGGTTAGGAATATTCGCATTTTTTTTCCAAAGCACTTAGGTTCCCCATCAGTCTTTTTCTCTCTGTCTCAACTCTTGGCGGTATGCTCGCCAAATTTTCACCAGGGAAAGGCGTTGCTTTTGCAACTTCCAGGCAATAATCCATGCCTTCGTCAAAATTTTTGGCCGCAACTTTAAGCCACGCCGCATATTCTTTATCGCCATCCCATCTTTCAACCTGCAAGGCAAACCAATCGCCATACATCTCAACTTCTTTAGCAAACATGTGGGGACGTTCAGGCGGGGTTAAATCCGCTCTGCGCCCGTAGATGTGATCTATCATCTCTTGCAATTCATAACTGCGGTTAAACCAAGCCACGTTTGGGCCTGGGCAAATTGCCTGCGGAGCGTTTTCCGGTTTTTCTGCGCCCAAAAAAATCAAACCGCTGTTCCCAAGGTGGTCGCAAATGCACTGTTTTACGTGAACGCTTTTTCTCATCGCTTCTTTTTTTTCTTCGCTTGCATCGCTCTCTTCTATTTGCTTTAATTTGCGCTCTTGATAAAAGCGGCTCGCTTTGCAAACAGGGGTTTCGCTAAATTCGGTGTTGTTCTGCAAAAAGCCCTTTCTGCACGGGCTACCGGGCGTTCCCTTTTCCGCTTGTTTTTTATGCCATATCTCAGAGCCTGAGCTGCGCAAATTGTTGAAAATTATGTCCAGCGGAGAAGCATCGCTCATATATAAATCATCCGGCGTGGCTTTAATGAGCTGTTCCCTTGTTTCTTCATCAACGGGAGAAACTTCCGGCACAAGCAAAAATGGGCTGCCCCAGCCTGTGCCGTCTATGCCGTAATATTCTCGCATTCTCAAATCTTCCGCATGGTTGCCAATGCCGCCCTGCACGGTTACCTTTGGCGGCGGCGCTTCCCTTGCGGCATCTGTATTCCAGCCTTTGGATTTGTAAAAATTCACAACCGTCTCCCTGAACTGGTGCAAAAGCCCGCGCTGGGAATGAATTTCTTTTAATATAGTTGGGAGCAGCTGCCCCTGGCTTGGGAAAGCATGGCCCCCGCAGTTAAGCCCGGACTCTATTCTGTACTCGCTCACTTCCAACCCTTTGCGCGCCAAAAATTTCCCTTGAATCAAAGCGGAGCGAAAATCCGAAGCCTTTATTATAATCCTTTTGCCTATCTCCCCTGCGGCGTTTCTGTAAAATTCCTTGAACTGAGCCATATAGTTGTAAAGGCTCTGATTTATGCCAGCGCTAAAAACTATGGCGGAATTTTTTAAGGAAGATGTTGCATAGCCTTTCAAAGCGGTTTTGGCGTCTGTCCATTCTAAGTCCAAAGGTTCTTTGCCGTTTGGGTTTGGAGGCAAGCGGTCCAGTTTAACCATTATGTTGACATCTATAGAGCCTTCTACCATGCCGTGATTTAAAGTGGTTTCTATCTCTGCTCTTTCGCTTTCGGGTGAATCCTTCATGCCCATCAGCTTTAAGTAGAGAACCCTTAGATGGTGACCGGTGGGGAGCATTTCAAAATATTTAGCTTTGTCGTTTTTAGAAAAGAAAGGTTGTTTTTTTATCGCTTCAAAGCGAATTTTCACAACCTCCGCCAAAGTGTTCAGATATGCGGTTATCCTCTTTGCCCTGCCGTCTAATTCCCGTTGCGGAATAGGCTCATATTGCAGCTTGTATTCCTCCGCATAAATTTTGCGAAATCTCTCCAAAAGCAAATCGTCCACCAAAGACACAACAGAGGATATCCCAAACGGAGCTACCCTTGCAGGGGTATCTGCCGTATAGCAAGTTCCCATAACAGGGATATGAAACGTGTGCAACGCAGGAAACATGGTTTAAATGTAGAAAATTATTGCTGCAAATTCCACTTTATATGCTCATCTATAAAATCGTTGCCGTTGAATTTTAATCCAAAATGTTTTTCCATTTTTTCCACGGAGAATAGGCAAGGCTCACTGCCCCAGCCTTTGTCTTCCTCTTCAATAACGGCTTTTGTCCCCGGACACATCGCTATGGCGCGTTCCGCTATGCTCCTCCAGCTGAGCCATTCCGTGCCAAGCCCAAAGAACACCTTCTCGTTCAGGTCGCTATTTAAAACAGCGGCGTAGAGCTTTGCCAGTTGGGATGCGTGTATAAACTGAGTGCCATCGTGTTTTGTCAAATGCACAGCCCGGTTTTCCTTCACCGCTTTAGCTATGTTAAAAAACCTGCGGTCGGGTTGGGTTATGCCATCTGGGAAAGCCAAGTGCCCAAAGGTATAACCGGGGCGAATTACATTTCGTTTCATCTCAACGCTTGGAAAATTTTCCCCGTAGCCTTTTGAAAATCCAAGAACATAAGCCTCGCCAGCGAGTTTTGTTGAGCCATATAAATCTTGTGGCATACATACCATATCTTCGCTTGCGTTGTTGCGAATTTTGCCAAAAGCCGCCGTACTTGATGTGTATATGAATTTTTTGCAACCGCTTTGCGCGGCAAATTCCAAGAGCTGAACGGTAGCGGCAGTGTCGTTTGCGAACATGGAGAGAGGAGTATCTCCCCAGCCAAGCGCAATGTGAATGCAAGCCTCGCAACCTTCCAACCCTTTTTTTATAGCTTCTGAATCCAACAAACCCGCACCGAGCATCTCAACATTTTTCTGTTTTGCCAAACTCGGAATTTTATCGGGATTCCTCGCCAAAATTCTAAGGCTATGCCCTTGTTCCAAAAATTCCTTAGCAACAAAATGCCCAATAAAACCAGTGCCGCCCGTCAAAAAAATCTTCATTTTGTTTCTCCGAAAATAAGATAGTAAATTTTCTATTTTATTATATAGTGGAGGTTTTTATGGCAAAGCAAGATATTCATAAATTAGCTTTAAATTATTTTATAAAACATCAAAAAGAACTTTGCAAAAAATACAAAGGCAAGGAGCTTCTAATGCGTGGTGCAAAAGTAATTCAGGCGTATGATACATTTCATGAAGCGGCAGAAGAGGGTCGGAAATTGTTTGGTTCGGGGAATTTTTCCGTTCAAGAGTGCATACCAGGAGATGATGCTTACACCGTTGATATTCAACCATTGGTATTTGCATGAATTTGACTATCAGGCATCAAGGTTTTGCAAAAAAAATAATTTGTAATGCACAAATAACATCTATTGACAGTGGCAAATCCATAAAGGTTACGGCAATGTGGGATACTGGAGCCACAAGGTCTTTAATAAATAATAGCGTAGCTGAAAAATTACAACTTAAAGCAATAAATCTTGCTAAAATAAAACATGTCGCAGGAACAGAAACTTATCCTGTATATTCAGCAGCTCTTGAAATTCAGGGTGGAATGAAAATAAAGGAACATAGATTTGTATCGTTTCCAAGTATTCATACATTTGATATGATTATAGGAATGGATATAATTACGCTAGGTAAATTTTGCATAGAGAATAAAAATAGCAACTCGTTTTTTTCTTTTAAATGCTAAATCAAACGCACGACAACCTTACTCGCTTACTCGCTGGCGAACATCCTAGCTCTCGCGGTTAGCTTCTCCTCGCAAACGGTTCGCTTCGCTCAATTGTTTGCTCGGAGAATTAACCACGAATTTTTAGCTAGAATTAGTTGGAATTAATTAGCCCAGCAAAAGCTGGCGAGTTTACTATATTTATCCTACCTCGGGGATATAGCTCAGTTGGTAGAGCGACGCGTTCGCAATGCGTAGGTCAGGGGTTCGACTCCCCTTATCTCCATTAATGCCCTTAGAAACACACATGATTCTGCGTTGCCCAGAAGCCTCTGTATATATATATGCAATGCCAGATGGCGAAAATCCTAAAACATGGGTGACTAAAATCCTCTCGCATATCTTGGATACGCCAAAAGTCTGTATAGAAACAGACAGCCTGGGCAAGCCCCATTTACAAAAAGGAATGGGTTTTGCAAACTGGAGCGATAGCAAAGGGCAATGCGTTCTTGCATATTCAAAAGAATGTGAAGTTGGGATTGATTTGGAATTTTACCGCGACAGAAACTTTAAGGCTATCTCAAAAAGATTTTTTGCCCAAAGCGAAGCGACTGGCAAAGCAGATGTTTTTTACCATTGCTGGGTAAAGAAAGAGGCTTATTACAAATGCTTGGGCGGGCATTTTTTTTCCGTTTTAAAAAATGATTCGTACCCAAATGCAAAGATATGGAACCTGCAAGGGCCTTACAGAGAAAAACACGAGTTAGCTCTATGCATCAAAATCAAATAGAGATAATGGCACCGGTAGGTTCTTACGAATCGCTTATGGCAGCCATAAACGCTGGTGCAGACTCGGTTTATTTTGGCGTGCAAAATTTGAACATGAGGGCAAGGAATTCAAACAATTTTAGTTTAAGCGATTTAGCAAAAATAACCGATACATGCAAAGAGAAAAATGTAAAATCCTATTTAACGCTGAACACCGTAATCTACGATTCCGAAATGGAACAGATGCAGCAAATAGTGAATGCAGCAGTGGAGAACGGAATCAACGCGATAATAGCATCGGATATGGCGGTGCTTAACTACGCACACAAAAAAGGCCTTGAGCTACACGCCTCAACGCAGTTGAACATCTCCAATATTGAAGCGGTGAATTTTTTTTCAAAACTTTGCGATGTTATTGTGCTGGCAAGGGAACTCTCAATTCCCCAAATTGCAGATGTGATTAAAGAAATTGAAAAGCGGCAGATAAAAGGCCCTTCCGGGAATCCGCTGAAAATTGAAATTTTTTGCCACGGTGCTCTGTGCATGGCAATCTCTGGCAAATGCTATTTAAGTCTGCACCACTACAACCATTCCGCAAACAGAGGAGCTTGCTTTCAGAGCTGCCGCCGCAGTTATTTGGCCAAAGATTTGGAAACCGATGAGGAACTAGCAATAGACAACAAATACATAATGTCTCCAAAAGATTTATGCACCATTGAATTTATAGACAAAATCATAGAAGCCGGAGTGTCTATCCTTAAAATAGAAGGCAGGGCACGCGCACCCGAATATGTAAAGACAACGGTTGAATGTTACAGGCAAGCTGTGGATGCACACTTTGAAAAAACTCTGACAAAAGAAAAGACAAAGATGCTGAAAGAAAAACTCGCAACGGTCTTTAACAGAGGCTTTTGGGATGGCTACTACCTAGGGGCAAAGCTCGCTGAATTATCCGATGCTCATGGAACAAAGGCCGCAAGGTCAAAGGTCTATTTGGGAAAAATCACCAACTATTTTTCAAAAATCGGGGTTGCAGAAATACTGTTTGAAACAGGCGAAGAACTTTGCGTTGGCGAAGATATCCTTATAATTGGAACCACCACTGGCGTGGTGGAACAAAAAGCCACGGAGCTTAGGGAAAACGAAAAGAACGTTGACAAAGTTCAAAAAACAAGCGTCTTCTCAATGTCCATAAAAGAACCTGTAAGGAGAGGGGATAAACTGTACAAGCTCCGCTAGTCAGCTGTGCTGTTGCTTATAGGCATGGCGCAATTTCCCTGAAATTCCGCACTCTCATTTATCACAATCTGGCGAGTCTTTATATCACCCACAAAACAAGAGCCGCTTTCCAAAATCATTAAGCCATCGCACTCTATGTTGCCCTGAATTTTACCAGCTATGGTTGCAGAGCTTACATTTAATTCGCCTTTGATTTTGCCTGTTCGCTCGACTACCAAAGCTCCTTTTGTGTTTATGGTGCCAACGACAGAACCCGCGATGCGAATGTCATTTTCCAATCTTATATCCCCCTCTATGACCGTGGAGGAGCTTAAATGCGTAATTTCGCCGCTGTATTTAGGAGAAGACATATCCAAAAACCTCTAAAAATGTGATGGGGGTAATATAGTAAAAAAAAGCCTAAAAATACTTCGTTGGGTCCATATTTTTGCCGTTTAAAAGGATCTCGTAGTGCAAATGCTCGCCGCTGGAATTGCCTGTATTGCCCACAAAACCTATTATTTCGCCTTTACGTATCTGACTTCCCGTTTTTGCCGCCAGTCTAGACATGTGAGCATAGCGGGTTGCAAACCCTCCGCCGTGGTCTATCTCAACCACAAGTCCCAAATTGCCCTTATCACCCGTAAAGGTGACTTTGCCGCTTGCAGTGGCAAAAACCGGTTCATTCATGGCAGATGCAAAATCCACCGCCTGATGGTCTTCGGAATAATGCTTGCTTATAACACCCATAATGGGAAGCATGTTTGGGAACGCATCCAAATTTTGCCTATTTATATTCATCTCCGCTTCAAAATCCGTATCCAGCTGAACTTTTTTAGAGGATATATGCGTAAAGCGATTTTTGTCTAGGATAGAATGAACCTTATTTGAATCGTTCTCCAAATAGGTCTCCAAAATATTCTGTATTTGGTTCTCTATTGCATAAATAGAATCTAGATCCGAAAATATGGATTCATATTCTATATGCCGCTTCATAAGCCAGTCATTATCGGCTTTAAGTTTCCACGCGCTTGCCAACTGCATATTTATCTCAGCAAACTTCCATATAAATATGCAAAGCAAGATGGCAAAAAGGCAAATAATCCATGCGTACAATTTGAGCCAAATTCTTTTAACACGGTATGTACGCACCTGTGTTGAGCCTTCTGGAATTATCTGTATGGTGTATAGTCTTCTCATATTTATGTCACCGCCTGTTGAATGCGAGTTAAATCATCATAAGATGAATAATGTATTATCAAAGTACCTTTATTGGAATTTTTGCCAATGGTTTTGCATTCCACCTTTGTCCCAAAGATATTCTGCAAAGTGTTCAAAAAATTCCGCATATCAGGGCCTATTGCGGAGGTTTCCGCGTGGCCACGTTTCTTTTTCTTCTTGGTCTCTTGGGTCATAAGCTCCGCCTCTCTAACGGAAAGCCCTTTTTCAATGATGTTCTTTGCCGCTTGTATAGGGTCGCCCACATTTGGGGATAGCAGAGAACGTGCCGCCCCTGCCGAGAGCTTGCCTTCGCCAATCCATTTTTTGACCTGCTCCGGCAAGTTCAGCAAACGTAGCGTATTTGTAACCGCAGTCCTGGATTTGCTCAATCTCTCCGCTAAATCCTCATGGGTATAACCGTAGGAACTCAAGAGCTGCTGGTAAGAACTCGCCGTCTCTATAGGGTCTAAATCTTCGCGCTGAATGTTCTCGATAATTGCCCACTCCGCCATCGTTTTATCGGAGAGCAAATCAAAAATACGAGCTTCAACTTCGCTTAAACCTGCAATCCTAGCTGCTCTAATCCTGCGCTCGCCGCTCACAATTTGATAACGGTCTGCGTTTTTCCGCAACAGAACTGGCTCTAAAATTCCATGCAATTTTATGCTCTCCGCAAGCTCTTGCAAAGATTCTTCGTTAAAAGATTTTCTCGGTTGAAAGGGATTGGCATCCACAAGGTCAATAGGGACTTTTGTAGTTTGCTCGCTCGGATTTTCGGTTGCGATGTTTTCAATATCCGCCGAATGGTCGCGCAAAATTTCGCCCATTCCTCTGCCCAAACCCATAGACTTTTTACCCATTGGCAGTCTCCAAAATCTCTTCTGCCAAATTCATATAAGCCTGGCTACCTGCGCTTTGAATATCGTAAAGCAAAATGGGCTTGCCATGCGAAGGGGCTTCTGCCAACTTTACATTGCGAGGTATTATTGAGTTGAATACCTTTCCCGGAAAATTTCCGCGAACTTCCTCCGCAACCTGCTTGGAAAGGGAGTTTCTGGTATCGTACATAGTTAGAAGCGCGCCCTCTATTTTTAAACTAGGGTTAAGATTGCTCTGCACAAGTTTTATTGTATTTAGAAGTTCCGCCACTCCCTGCAAAGAAAAATACTCGCACTGAACCGGCACAACAACGCTGTTCGCCGCCGTAAGGGTGTTTATGGTGAGCAAATTTAAACTCGGAGGAGCATCTATTATAATATACTCATAATTTACTTCCACAGCTTTTATAACCCTTTGCAATCTGCGTTCCCTATTTGCCGCATTCACAAGTTCCATTTCCAATTTAGCAAGTCCGGGGCTAGAAGGCAAAATGCTGAGGCATTTGAGTTTAAATTCGGGGTTCACCGGTTTTATAATTCGGGACAGCCTTTCAACGGTAGCTTGTTCCAAATTCTCTGTCAAGATAAGAGCCTCATAAATATCCTCATCCAAGGTTTCGTTTATGCCTGTGCTTTGGCTTGTATTTGCCTGAGGATCGATGTCTATCAAAAGAGTCTTTTTTTCTAGCGCGGCTAAACAAACAGCCAAATTGACGGCGGTTGTTGTTTTGCCAACACCGCCTTTTTGGTTGCAAATTGCTATGGTTTTAGCCATTCTGTTTGGCAATATAGAAAAACTTACCCGCTAAGGTAGGTTATTTTATATCCGATGATTTTGCAGGCTGCTTCGCTAAAATATAGCGGGCATTCAAAACCAAAAGCAACTCTCTTTCTAAAGGGCAAACACCATAAACAATGCCGTCTTTGGCTCTGCGAAGTTCTCTAGCTGCTTCGCTTGTATTTGTTTCTCCGGCGCGTCTATCTACAATGCGGCTCTGTTCAACAGAAACCACATCGCAAACTTCATCCACCAAAATACCAAATGGCTCGTCAACGCTTGGCTTAAACACCACAACTTTGCCACCTGAACCTACATTAGCTTTATGCCCGTGGTCAAAACCAAAGGTTTCGCGCAAATTAACCACAAGGAGAATCTGCCCACGGATATTTATGTACCCGCAAATGTCTGGTGGAGCGTGGTAAATAGGTGTAACATTGGTATTCTCGTTAACTTCCTTTACATCAAGGATGTTAACACCGAATAAGCGGTTTGCCATGCGAAATGTGCACATTTGCATAACTGAATTCAACGCCGGATCTATTTCTTCTTGGCTCATACATTACCTCCGTACCACATTCCATCAACAAGTTGCATCAGTTGCTCCAAATTGACAAGAACTGTCATTTTCTTTTTGATTAAAGCTGTGCCTTCCACACCGTCCGTTTTATAGCTCTCTTTATTGAGTTTAACCTCATAATGTCCGCTATCCACCAGTTTTTCAACCAGCAATCCATAAGGCTTGCGAGCGTTTTGCGGAATGAGGAAGAACATATTTTCCGGTTGGCTGCTGCTCTGAACCTGCAAGCCATCTTCCAAACGAACAACGCGGGTAGAAACACCATCTAAAGTTACATATTCCTGAGAACCAATTCGCTCTATAGTAGAAGTCTCTATAGCCTCTACGCGTTTAACATCTTGCATGGAAACGCCAAACTGCTCATTGCCCCCGTTGGAGAACAACAACAAGGAACGAAGCTCGGCACCCTCTTCGGTTGCGGTTTTTTGCTTCTTTTGGTCTTTTCCACCGCTAACATCGCGCACATTGTAATGGCGAGCAAGGCCAGCGGCATCCAAAATCATAGCTACTTTGCCATCTCCCAGCACCGTTGCACCGGAATAAAGAGAAATGCTTTTCACCGCTCTGTGCATTGGTTTAACCACAATTTCTTCGCTACCGTGAATGCGGTCTATAATCAATCCAAAACGCAAGCCACCTGAACGCAGAACAGCAAAATTCAATGAATAATGCATTGAATGTCCGCTCTCTTCCGCTTCTTTGAATTTGTTAGCGAGTTCTTTGCGTGCCTCAGAGTTTTGCTCGGTTACCTCAGAAAGCGCGTCTTCGTCAAACATTCTCTGACGGGCGAGCGCCTCGCGCAAACGAACCATAGGGAGCAATGTATCGCGCAAACGGAACACTTCCCTTGCGCCAGCGCATTCAATTCTTGTAAAGGCATCTTTGTCGTAAAGGCAAACAAGTTCTTCCAAATTTACCTGCGGAATTGCAAAACGCTCTTCTCCGCTTTGAACAATCAGAGAAGGTATAATTGCAAGTGTTAAAGGCAAGCGAAGTTTTACAGTTGAACCTTGCCCTTCTACGGAGGTCAAGGAAACCGAACCGCCAAATTTTTCAACACCTGTTTTAACAACGTCCATTCCAACGCCACGTCCCGAAACATCGGAAATTACCGAAGCTGTCGAGAACCCTGGCAAAAACACCAAGTTCAGCAAATCCATCTCGCTCATTCTTGCTAGTTCATCTTCGGTTTTGAGACGTTTTTCCAAGCATTTTTTGCGGATAGCTTCGTGACCCATGCCTTTTCCGTTATCTTTAACGTCCACGTGAATCTGTCCGCTTTCGTGATATGCGGAAAGAGTTACGGTCGGTGGGTCGGTTTTGCCAGCTGCGTCTCTATCCGCTTGAGGTTCAATACCGTGGTCGCAAGCATTGCGAACCAAGTGAGTAAGAGGGTCGCCGATGGCTTCCAAAATGTTTTTATCAAGTTCTACTTCGTCACCTTCGGTTACAAAGTTTATTGTTTTGTTTAGTTTGCGAGCAAGGTCGCGAGTCATTCTAGAAAAACGAGAGAACACGCTGCCTATGGGCTGCATTCGGGTACGCATTATGGTTTCTTGGAGTTCCGTTGTAACAGAATCAAGGCTTTGCGTGATGCTGCGCAATGTGGCATCCGATTGTTCCAAGTGCATAAGCTGCTGGTTGCGGACAAGAACAAGCTCGCCCGCAAGCATCATAAGGCGGTCTAGCAGGTCAACCTTTATACGTAAGAATTCTTCGTGTTTAGCATCTGTAGCAGCAGCGGCGGCTTTAAGCGATGCTTGTGAAGGTGGAGCGGCTCCTTGTGCTGCAGGTGCTGGCGCGGCAGCGGCTGGTGGAGGAGCTGCAGGTGCAGCTGCTGGTGGAGGTTGTTCAACAGTACCAGCAAGTTCAGGGAACTTAGCCAGCACATCAGAAACTGACATTTGCGGTGGTGCATCTGCTGCGGCGGCTTTGGCTGCTGGTTTTTTTGCTGCCTTAGCTGGAGCCGCAGGTGCTGCTTCTCCGCCGTTTAATGCTTTAAGCGTGGCTACAATATCGTTAATATCAAACTCACTGCTTTTAGAAACATCATCAAACATATCGGCCAGCATATCACTGCCCTTTATAAGAACTTCTGTGATATCCGGAGTCATTGTTAACCTGTTATCACGTACAGAGTCCAAAAGGCTTTCCATAGCGTGGGTAAGCGACCCTATGGTGGTTAAACCTAAAAAGCCAGAAGAACCTTTTATGGTATGGATAGCGCGGAACAATTCGTTTATGGAATCGGGTTGAGCTTCACCCGTTTTTCTTATAGATTCGAAAATTGATTCTATATGACTAAGATGCTCACGCGACTCTTCGACATACTCAGCCAAAATGTCACTATCTGTTTCCACAAAAACCTCCGTTTATAGGT
>Ga0268262_10002979_pt1 | contig 18873 bp, 17 predicted proteins | sample TergutNc150P3_FD_190354 | JGI IMG/M metagenome (GOLD analysis project Ga0268262, IMG submission 190354) | Nasutitermes corniger P3 segment gut microbial community from laboratory colony in Florida, USA - Nc150 P3 (SPAdes) (version 2) | ecosystem: Host-associated > Arthropoda: Insects >...
CTACGGTGCACGCCATTATCGGTTTCCGCACCAAAGACCTTGTGATTCTTGAGGATGAATTCCGCGCCGTTGCGAATCAGTTTGAACTTATGACCGACGATGGAAGCTATGGCAAGAAAGGACTTGTAACCGAAGCTTTGAAAGCGTCTCTGGACAATGGCGAAAAATACGATGAAGTAATCGCCATTGGGCCTCTTATTATGATGAAGTTTGTAGCCGCCACTACAAAACCTTACGGCGTAAAAACTACAGTCAGCATGAACCCAATCATGATCGACGGGACGGGAATGTGCGGCGCATGCCGCCTGAGCGTTAACCACAAAATGAGGTTTGCCTGTGTTGACGGCCCGGACTTTGACGGCCATCAGGTTGACTTTGAGGAAGCTATGGCAAGGGGTAGCAGGTATCGGCCATTTGAGGCAAAGGCCTACGAGGCGACCTGCAATCTTTTTAAAAAGGCGGTGGTGTAATGGCAGCTAATATGAGAACAACAAAAAATGAAATGCCGGTGCAGGACCCTCATATCCGCAATGGCAACTTTTTGGAAGTCGCGCTCGGTTACAGCGAGGAGCAGGCCATTGATGAGGCGAAACGCTGTCTGAATTGCAAAAACAAACCTTGTGTGGAAAACTGCCCCGTCAACATCGACATTCCGACATTTGTCACCTGTATAGCCGAAGGCGAATTTGAAAAAGCCTATCAAACCATCACCGAACACAATTCGCTTCCGGCAATCTGCGGCAGGGTCTGCCCACAGGAAAGCCAATGCGAGGGAAAGTGCACACGGGGCATCAAGGGCGAATCGGTAGGTATCGGCAGGCTGGAACGTTTTGCCGCAGATTACCACAACGCGCACTCCCCTTCCACGGAAGCCGTAAAATTCGCGCCTACAAAAAACAAGAAAGTGGCCGTTGTCGGTTCCGGTCCTTCGGGCCTTTCCTGTGCCGGAAATCTTGCCAAGAAGGGCTATAGCGTTACGATTTTCGAGGCGCTTCATGCTGAAGGCGGCGTAATGATCTACGGCATCCCCGAATTCCGTCTGCCAAAGGCAATAGTTCAGCATGAAATTCAAGGTCTCAAAAACATGGGTGTTGAAATCGTCTGCAATACGATAATCGGAAAAACGCTTACCGTGGATGAGCTTCTGGATGAGCATGGTTTTTCGGCGGTTTTCATCGGTTCCGGCGCGGGACTGCCCCGCTTTATGCATATTCCCGGCGAAGACCTGAACGGAGTATTTGCTGCAAATGATTTTTTAACCCGCATCAATTTGATGAAAGCTTATAAGGAAGGAAGCCATACGCCGATTCAATGGGCAAAAAAAACCGCCGTTATCGGGGGCGGAAACGTGGCGATGGATTCCGCCCGTTGCGCGAAACGGCTTGGCTCTGATGTTACCGTCATCTACCGCCGCACCGAAAAAGAGCTTCCCGCCCGTGCTGAGGAAGTGAGAAACGCGAAGGAAGAAGGCATTCATTTCATGTTCCTCACCGAGCCGGTAAAACTCGTAGGCGATGAAAGGGGCTGGATCAAGATGGCTATCTGCGAAAAGATGGCTTTGGGCAAACCCGACGCGTCAGGCAGAGCCGGGACGGTTGCCATACCCGGAAGCGAAATCGACATAGATCTCGATTGCGTTGTCATGGCCATTGGCACTTCGCCCAATCCGCTTATCAGAAATTCAACAAAGGGACTGGAGACTCAGAAATGGGGCGGCATTATCATCGATGAAGCGACAGGCCTAACCAGTCGGAAGGGAGTCTACGCCGGAGGAGACGCGGTAACCGGAGCGGCCACGGTAATTCTTGCCATGGGCGAGGGAAAAAAAGCCGCCGAAGCAATTGACGCGTATCTCAGTTAAAATGAAGTTTATAACCTAATGAAAATACCTCGCGGAAAGCCGCGGGGTATTTTTGTAATTGCTTGAATTGCGCGGTAATTAAACATAAAAAGAATTTACCGCGAACCAACACAAAAATCTATCAAGAAATTATTTCTGTAATTGCTGTTTATATGTAATTGTTTTGCGGAGGCTTGACAAAAAAAGATGTTTGTGATATATTACAAAAAGGGGAAAGCGGGCGAAAACGTTCCAAGACGTAAGCTGGAGGGGCCGAAAGGCAGCATCAAAGCGTCGCTCCGCCTCTGTTTTATCTATAGCATGTTACAAGTGCCAACCAACCGCCATAATGTTTTCTAATTTCCATTATAAAGGTTATTTTTCCGCCAATATCTTTACATATTTCAAGACATTTATTATTTTGATGTGCCGTATTTGAAACTTTAATGTTTGTTGCGGTATTTATTGCATCTACAATATGTAATAAGTCATTACCTTTTAGATTATGACTTGCTTTTTTAAGAGAATGACGGATACCTTCACTTTCAAGCATAATGTTTTTCACTTTTTTATTACAAACAGCCTCTATTCTTTGAGCCGCATCAAGTGTAATAGTTCCTATAAAGGCTTTTTTGTTGCTTTTTCCAGTACGAGCTTCTTTAATAAATAACTTTAATTGTGCTTGTGTAAGCTGATGTATGTACCAATGTTCACTTTTCACATTAACCCAATAATACCACAAGCCGGGGGTATTTAAATAAAAGGATTTACAATCTTACTCATAATTATTTGCTTCATCCCTATTAAACTTTAAAATTACCAAAAGAGTATAGGAACTTGTCAAAAATTTTATTTATATTATCGTTGTTTTGATTTGTTTTTTTATTATAGAACGGAAATACCAAAACCTCTACTTCTTTTCCATAAAATTCAACAGGAATGGAAATAGTAGAATTTTTTTCGCTTGGTACCATAACTTGTCTTAACATAGCTCCTCCAGTGAAATTATGAATATTATATGTGTAGTGTAAATTAACCGAAATGCTTTGTCCAGCATCAGCCTGCTAAGTCTCTCCTTGATTAAATTGTACTGGATTTTTATAAAAAAACAACGATGTATGACAATAAATAAATTTATTTTTTTTCAATTTCGGTCAAGCAAAATGCAGACCTCACACACATATATAGTGATATAGCGTTATCTGCCATTTAAATTCTGTTTAAATAAAGTATACCACAGCGCCAAAAGCCCCTAAAACCACAGAAGCCCCACAATCCGTAGTGCCCTCATTCGACAAAAGCGCTTTTGCGCCGATAAACCGCTGCGGCGGGGTGAATGTTCTCTCCTTACGCGAGAAATTGCAAACCACCAGCAATTCTTCCTGTTGGTAACGGCGGGTATACGCATATAAATCCGGGTCGCCAGGTAACAGTAACTCATAGCTGCCAAGAGTGATAATATCGAGTTTTTTGCGCAGTTGAATAAGGGTTTGGTAATACGCAAAAACAGAATCTTTTCGCCGCGTTTGCTCTTCGGCATTGATTTCCCTGTAATTGGGATTTACCATAATCCACGGAGTTCCCGATGAAAAACCGGCATTTGGGCTGGCGTTCCAGTGCATTGGAGTACGGGAGGTGTCTCTGCTCCTCAGCCGCATATAGCGAAGCATATCCTCCTTAGCGATACGCTTTTCCTGTACCACAAGCTCGTTGTAAGCGTTGATGCTTTCAAGGTCACGGTAGTCGCCAATATCGGCAAATGGAGTATTTGTCATGCCGAGTTCCTCGCCCTGATAGATGTAAGGGGTACCTTGCAAAAAGTGAAGGCAGGTCGCGAGCATTTTTGCCGATTTTTCGCGGTACTCTCCTTCGTCTCCAAGGCGCGTAACAATGCGGGGTTGGTCGTGGTTGCACCAGTACAGGCTGTTCCAGGCGCGGTCATGCAACACGGTCTGCCAGCGGGAAAATACTTCCTTTAATTCAGGCAGCTTGATCTTGCGATCATTCCACTTAAAAGATTCACCGCCGTCCAATTCCACTTGCTCAAATTGAAACACCATGTCAAGTTCACTGCCGTCGGCATTGGCGTATTGAGCCGCCTCGTTAACAGTTACTCCGCCTGTTTCGCCGACGGTCATAAGGTCATATTTGGACAATACTTCGCGCCGCGCCTCCCGCATAAATTCATGAATGCGCGGACCGTTAAAAATCAGTTTTTTTGCGTCCCCGTTGGGAAAATCCTGCGGCTTGGAAATAAGGCTGATTGCGTCCATGCGAAAACCGTCAATGCCCTTATCAAGCCACCACCTCATCATGTCGTAAACTGCGGCTCTTAAAGCGGGATTTTCCCAGTTCAGGTCGGGCTGGTAGGGCGAAAAGATGTGAAGAAAGTATTGCCCGGTTGTTTCATCTTTTGTCCACGCCGGACCGCCGAACCATGCCAGCCAGTTATTGGGAGGACCGCCGTTTTTGCCGTCCCGCCAGATGTAATAATCGCGTTTGGGATTTTCCTTGCTGCCGCGGCTTTCGATGAACCACGGGTGCTGATCGGAGGAATGGTTGACGACCAAATCCATCACTATTTTTAAACCAAGATTGTGCGCTTCTTTCAACAGGTTGTCAAAATCCGCCATTGTTCCGAATTCGGGATTGATGTCGGTGTAGTCGCTAATGTCGTAGCCGTTGTCGAACATGGGGCTTTTGTAGACGGGGGATAGCCAGATCACGTCAATGCCCAACTCTTTTATGTAGCCAAGCTTTGACGTGATGCCGTTTATGTCGCCGATGCCGTCGCCGTTGGAGTCACAGAAACTGCGCGGGTAAATTTGGTAAACAACAGCCTTCTTCCACCACTGCGTTCTCATTAGTTGGCTATCCTTTAACCGAACCGTCAACCATTCCTTTGATGATATATTTTTGCAGTATCAGGAAAACGATAACAATCGGCAGCATCGTCATTAACGTCGCGGTAAGTATTAAATCCCACTTCTTGACAAATGAGCCGACAAAGCCCGCCACTGCCAGCGGCAGAGTCCGCACCGCGTTGCCGGAACCGAGTATCAGTAACGGCAGAAGATAATCATTCCAAATCCATATGCCGTTTAATATGATCACCGTAACGGTGATTGGCGTTAGTATCGGGAAAACAATCTTGAAAAATGTTTCCGGTTTTGTGCAGCCGTCAATGGTGGCGGCCTCTTCAAGCTCAAGCGGGACGGATTTGATAAATCCGTGGAAGAGGAATATGGAAAGCGACGAGCCAAAGCCGAGGTACGCAAAAATAATTCCCGGATAATTTTGAAGCAGACGGAAAGGCGTTTCATAAAGACCGAGTTTTACTTCTATAAAATGAAACCATGTGATAAGCGGGAACATTACAACCTGAAACGGAATTACCATAGCCGCGACAAAAACCAGAAAAACCGCTCCGGACAACTTTGTTTTTGTGCGCACAAGCACCCACGCCGCCATTGAAGAAATCAGCACAAGGAGAGCGACTGAAACAACCGTTATTATCAGCGTAGAAAGAAACGATGACGCATAACGGACGTTGGAGCTTTCAAGAACCAATTTAATATTGGTGATAAGCTGGGACGGCGTATCAGGGAGAGCCAGCGGGTCCATAATAATTTTTAGTGACGGCTTTGAAGAATTAATAATTACCAGCGCGAACGGCAGCATATAAATAAAAAATAATATTATCGCGATAATTTCAAGCAATAGGGCGGTATTTATCCTTTTCACATCTCTATCTCCCTCTTTTTATTGGCGCGTACCTGAATCATGGAAATAGCCGCAATTACAATGAAGAAAATAATCGCCTTTGCCTGCCCCTGGGCAAGCTGACGGTATGAAAACGCCGTATTATAAATGTTTAAGGCGAGGAACTCATTTGTCATAAGCGCCTTACCCATAAACATGCCGGAAGGACCTCCCGCCGTAAGTGAATAGTTTACGTCGAATTGCTTAAAAGAATTTATAAGCGTCAGGAACATTGAAACCGTAAACGCCGGAGCGACAAGCGGAAATACGATAGCTCTTAGTTTTTGTAAATAATTTGCGCCGTCAATTTGCGCGGCTTCCAGAAGCGAATCGGGAATGCCCTGAATCGACGCCACATAGATCATCATAATGTAACCGGCGTATTGCCATGTGCCGACAATTACAATTGCCAGTAACGCTGTATACTGGTCTGCCAGGAACAGATGATCCACAAGCCATTTAACGCCGATACTGCCGCCAAAAGCAGGGATAGCATTGTTAAATATGAACTGCCAGATATAACCTAAAATAAGTCCGCCGATCAGATTAGGAAGGAAAAATCCCGCCCGGTAAATTCCTTTACCTTTTAATTTAGTTGTTACTAAAAGAGCCATAAAAAATGAACAAATATTTACCACAACAATATTCATAACGGCGTAAGCCACCGTAACTAAAAACGAATGAAGGAATGTAATGTCAGATTTTATCGCCAGATAATTTGTAAACCCTACCCATTTTACTTCCGAGCCTGTTATCGCGTTCCAGTCTGTGAAAGAATAATAAATCCCCATGATAAAGGGGATGACAATGACCATACAGAAAGCGAAAACGGCCGGTAACAAAAACAAAAAAAACAAGAGACTGTTTCGGGTACTCCAGTCTCTGGATTTTGCCTTGCGCATACTGCCTCCGTATAAAAATAACAGGCAGTGGAAATTCGAAAAACTCTTCCGGATTTCCACTGTCTTTATTACTATCTTTGCGACCATATAACCGCCGTTTTAATGGCGGTTATATGGCTATTTCTTAATTGTTTTAACAGCTTCTGTAGTTAATCTTACAAAACCCTGCGGATTAATTTGTCCCGACGCCATCTGATGGAAAATCGGGCCCAAAGTATTTATACCAAAACCGTCGGGCATTTCATTCTGCTGCCATGCGTATATCTTGCCTAGATTTGACCATTCCTGAACAGCTTTGGAAAGCTGACCGGTGGGGCTGAGTTTGCAGGATCTAAACGCGGGAACCATTCCGGCCTTGTTGACCATGTAGTCATGGCCTTCAGGAGTGCTTGACATTGCAATAAGGAATTTCTTGGCGTCAGCCACATTCTTTGCTTTGGGGTTTACAAGGTACCATGAGGGAGCGCCGACAAAAATGCCGTCAGTGTCCTCGTCAAGGAACGCGTGCGGGACATAGCCCATTTCAAAAGTGATGCCTAAATCTTTAAAGGTGGGATCTGTCCAGTTACCCTGATGGATAAACACTGTTTTTCCGACAGCGTAATCGCCGAGCTGCTGGTCGTAGCCGCCGGTGAGCAGGGTGTTTCTGTTAGCGTATTTAAACAGCAGATTGTAGTATTCGGCGTATTTGGTAAGACGGGGAGTATCAACCTGTCCGTTAAGAAGCATATCGATGTATTTGGTAGAGTCATTGTAGGGAAGCCCCAGGGCGAGGTATGCGTTAAAACCATGAAGTCCTGTTACCCATGTCATACCGGGACCGGCAACCATTGAAACAACAGCGTCGATGCCGAGCTGTGATTTCATTGAATCGATTTTTTCAAACGCGGCTTTAATGGCTGCGACATTTATCAGAGTTTTGGGATCAATTCCGGCTTTGGCAAGAAGCGCTTTGTTATAGCCAAGTCCCCAGCCTTCAATGGCGACGGGGAAGCCGATTACCTTGCCGTCAGCAGGATCGATATAAGCGACGCCGGTGTCTTTAACCCATGGTTCGCCGGAAAGATCGCTGATTCTGCCCGAGCGTTTTGCGTCCTCATAGCCTGCCTTGCCTTCTATAACGAATATTTCAGGTTCCGTACCGGAGTTGAACATAGCCGAAAGATTGGGAGCATAAGGGGTTTCACCGCCAAAGCTCTTAATATTGACTTTTATGCCGGTTTGCTGTTGAAACAGCGCGGCGTAGCTTTTAAGGGCTTCGTCAATTTCAATCTTGTTGCTAATAACGGTAATTTCACTACCGCCGCCTGTCGTTACCTTTTTACATCCAACAACGAAAATCATTGTCGCACAGATCAAGAGAGCCATCACAATAATAGTGATTCTTTTCATTTTTTCCTCCTTATTTTGTGAAAAACAAACAACTATGAATAAATTTTATCATATTTATGCAATGTGTCAAGAGTAAATTTTACTAAATTATATATTTTGTCTATATCCGCCAAATTTATTGGTTAATTTGCGGTATATAGCTGTTTATACGGATTTCTTGCGTTTGGTCTCAATATATAAAACCTGTCTTTCATCAATTTTTGCGCGTCCGTGCCGAAATACCCTGAAAACTCGCTAACATAAGGAGAAATTTCCTGCAAATCATCGTCTTTGGCCACTTCTTCAATGACCTGCTCGGGAAGCGACGTAAGTTCTTTGTCGGTTCTAATGAAAATCTTCCCTCCGTGCATTCCCGTCCCTGTAAAATACCAGACAGGAACATCCTGCGACCCGATGCCAAGCACTACAATTAATCCGCCCGCAAGATATTCGCCAAGAAAACTCCCCGCTTTGCCCCCGATGACGATAACGGGCTTTTTTTCTTTGTATTCTTTCATGTGGATGCCGGTTCTGTACCCCGCGTTGCCTTTAACAAAAATACAGCCGCCCCTCATGGCATAGCCAAGCGCGTCCCCCGCGTTGCCGTGAATAATGATTTTGCCGTCGTTCATTGTATCGCCGACCGCGTCCTGCGCGTTGCCGTGCACTTCGATAGTACCGCCGTCCAGATATGCTCCCAGCGCGTTGCCCGGCGTTCCTTTTATAGTCAGGTGTTTGCCTTTCATGCCGCTGCCGATAAACCTTTGCCCGAAACAATCGTCTATGTAATAAACTGTCTCTTTTGCGGTTTTAATCCGCCTGTTTAATTCTCTGAAATCAAAGTTCTGCGCTGAAATCATGATTGAGCTCCTCCTAATTTTACCATTCGAGCCTCTTTCGTAAACACCATTAGCCCGGGTTTTTCACAAACAAGCGCAAAGTCGATTGAGTCAAGCGGCGTGCGCTCACGGATAAGACTGGTATAAATCCCCGCTTTCTCCACATTGCCTATTAATATGTAGCCGTTTAATTTGTTATCGCTGTGGAACAGGCGTTTGTAATTGTCTTTTCCCGTTTGGGCGTATACTTCGCCTGTGTAATTGCCCGCCGTGATGATATGCAGTCCGAAAAACCCAATCGCGTTCATCGGGATTGCCTTGTCAAAACGCGCGCCGCTATTTACGGTTTCGCTCGTAGTCCCATTGCCGGCAACGTCGCCGCCCGCCATATTGATTCCCGCGCACTCGCCCTGCATATAAGCGTTAGGCAAAAGAGCCATAATTTTACTCTGTCCGCTTGACACGTCGTTTGTCTGCGTACAGTCTCCGGCGGCGTAAATGTCCCGGGATGAAGTTTCCGATTTTTCATTGATAACGATGCCGCGCTCAATCTTCGCTATCCCGTTTAAAAGCGCCGTATTCGGACGCACTCCGACGGCAAGAACGAGGATGTCAAAAGCTTCCGTATCTCCGTTTTCAAAAACAGCCTTGTTATCCTCGAATTTCTTTACGCCAGCGGCAAGTTTGAACTCAACGCCCTTGCTTTCCAGATGATTTTGAACCATTTTAGCGCCGTCTTCGTCCAGAATACTGGGTAAAATCCGCGAGGCAATGTCAACCACCGTTATGTGTTTTACCCGCTGATGAATGCCCTCGGCGCACTTCAGTCCGATAAGACCCGCGCCTATTATAAGTACCCGTTTATTTTGTTCCAGCATAGAATCCAGTTTTTTTGCGTCGTCAAGGCTCATAAACGTACATTTATCTTTTACCGTATTAAGCCCTTCAAAGGGCGGCACAAAGGGCAAGGAACCTGTCGCGACAAGCAGTTTGTCGAATGGCAAATGTTTGCCGTTTGATAAAACAACTTTCTTCGCCGCCGCGTCAATCTGCGTTACGGTGACATTAGACAGCAGATTACATTTATTGTCAGAGTAAAAATTTCCGCCGCGATACATCATCCCCTCCTCCGAGACCTTTCCAAGCAAGAAATAGGAAATCAGCGGGCGCGAATAGGTATGGTGCGCCTCATTGGTGATGATGGTAATATCACTCTTTTTATCTGTTTGCCGGATGCCTTCAACCGCGCCGACACCCGCGGCGGAATTACCGATGATAACGTACTTCATGATGATAACCTCTGCCTCGTGCGGCCGTCTGGCCGCACATTTAAATCGAAAATGAAACGAAGTTTCATAGTTACCCTCTTTCCTCAAAAACAATCGCGTTGTTCGGGCAGCCCTTTACGCACGCCGGAGTACCCGTGACTGTTTTGACGCACAACTCGCATTTCTGCACCGCGCCGTCGTCAGAAGGGGAAACCGCGCCGTAGGGGCAGCTTAATATACATGTATAGCAGCTAACGCATCTGTCATGGTTAATTGTAATTACGCCGTCGTTAATGGTCAAAGCGCCCGTGATACAGCCCTTAACGCACAACGGCGTATTGCAGTGCCGGCAGGAAACGGCGAAACTAATCCCGTCTTTTTCCTCTATGTGTATCTTCGGGTTGATTTTTATGCCTTTAAGCGCGCGAGCCATGTCGCTTTCGCTTGTTCCTGCAAAAGCGCAGTAATATTCGCACAAGTGGCATCCCAGACACCATTTTTCGTTTACATACACTCTTTTCACGATTTTACCTCTGCAAAAAAGGCGCTACAGACCACAGTCCGGGGCGGAACCCCACGAACAGAAGCCCACAGCGCCTTTGCTGTTTAAAATTGCCTAAGAATCGCACCCAAAGGGATGCGGTTGGCGAACAGGTCTATTTATTGAAAAAATACTGTTTTTGGGGGTTTTTGTCAAGAGGTTTATTTGGGAAGAGATTCTCACAAAGAACACGGAGGAAGAGAAGATCACGAAGAAAAATTAAAGGTTTATGTTCATTATCTTATCGTAAGAGCTTTACGCATAGCCTTCGGACAAAAACCCCCTCTTCCCCCTTTGTGATCTTTGTACCTTTGTGCTCTTTGTGTGAAATACTTCGAATAAATTCATTTTTCGGTCAAGCAAAACAGGGAGTTCACACCCATATAAGGGTAGACCTTCTTTTGAAGGTTTGGGAAAAAACAACCAAGGAGAGAATATATGGATGAAAAAGAACGGCAAGTAAAAATAAAACATCTCAAAAAGTGGATTGCCGAAAGAAGCGAATCAAATAAACCTTTTGAAAAAGAATCTATTGGCAAAGCCGCAGAATGGCTAATTAATAATGCCATAGAAGTTGGAATTGACATAGAAGGATTTGAACATGAAATAACCAATTTCTTTATTAATCATGTTCTAAATAGACATGGTGATCCTGACACGGAAAAATTACTTAGGCAAATTGTGGTAAAAGAAGAAGATTTTAACAATATTGCGGATATAGTTAAAAATCCTGATTACGCGATTATTGGAGCAAAAAGAAAGGGAGAAGACGTTTTATTTTACGCAAAAAGAATGGAAGATGGATCAACTATTTATTTAGAAGAAATATTAAATAGCAAAAAAAATAAAGCTCTCCGTAGCAAGACTTTATTTAGGAAAAAAGACGATATAGATGATAAAAATACTTTCCTGAAAATTGCTTCAGGAGATGGAAAAACTGATTTATCAAAAATAAAGACAGTTAGTCTCCATCGCGCTGGAGGCAATCCCAGCTTTGCACCGGATAAACCAGCGGCAGATGCCACTTCCACCCTCGGCGTAGACCAACTGTCTATAGATAATATATCACAAACTCCCCCAGATGTCAATACTACGGTGTGATATTTGAGAAAGATTTCACACACGCTAGAAAAATGCACGGCAAAGCCGTGTAGATGATTAATGCCGCACAGCGTAGCACCAATAAATGCCGCTGTTTGTAATAAAAGCAAGGCGGCCTTTAGGCTGCCGCCAGTGCGCAGGACACAAAGAAAGAAAAGATCACGAAGGGGAGGAAGGAGGGAAGATTTATTTTGGATACTAATAATTATTAAGATCAAAAGAAGAGTTTATATTCTTTTTTATTTCAGACAGTAAATGGGAAATAATCTCTTTTTTAACTTGGGGAGGCATTTTTATCAAGTAGTCTTTGGCTTTAAGCTTTTTTTCTTGTTTTTTTTCTGGAGTCTCAAACGCAAATAGTTCATAGGAAGGTATTTCAAGAGCAGAGGCAATTTGCTCGATTTTTTCAAAAGACGGGATTCGTCTGCCCATTTCAATTTGACCAATGTAATTTGACGTTGTGTCGCATTTTTCAGAAAGGGTCATTTGCGAAAAACCACGTTCTTTGCGTGCTTTTTTTAAATTGGTAATAAAAATTTGCTGTAAAGTCATTACTACAGTCTAATAGACATATTTATTAACGAATTTTACACTTGTCTTATTGACATATTTTATGAAATTCGGTATTATGTCAGTAAGAAGTATGCATAAAAGCTTATTAAGTATAAGATATGCAATTTCAACTGAAGGTATAGCCAAATAATAAAAAGGAGTATTTTTATGAAAAAATGCACAACATTTAAAACTGTCCTGAGGATAGTAGGAATTATTGCAATTATAGCGGTAATCGGACTCGCAATTACGGCTTGTGATAATGGTAGTGATGGTGATGAGGGAAATAGAGTATTTACCAACTTTGATGATGTGTCTAAGTATTTGTCTGCACAAAAGGAAAATACAAGTGATTCTCCCTACACTATTAAGATTAATATTAGTTATTTGCGATCCTACAGTGGTCTAAAAGAGGCATTTAATGGATATGAAAGAATTGGTAAAGAGTATGACTACTTGATTAGATATGTCATTCTTGACTTTTCCAGTAGTACCTTTGATAAAGTTCCGAGCTATGCTTTTAATAGACTTACTGGATCGAGTGGTATGGGTTCTTGGTGGACTGTTGCCGGTAAAATTGTTGGTATAATCCTACCGGATAGTGTTACTAGCATTGAGCATGACGCTTTCTATTATTGTGATTGCCTTACTAGTTTTACCATACCGGACAGCGTTACCAGAATTGAGGATAACGCTTTTCTTAAATGCACCAGCCTTACCAGCGTAACCATAGGGAATGGTGTTACTGTGATTGGGTATAATGCTTTTAAGGATTGTATCGGCCTTACCAGCGTAACAATACCGGACAACGTTAGAGGCCTTTATGGATTTTCCGGCTGCACCGGCCTTACCAGCGTAACCATAGGAAGTGGCGTTACCAGAATTGGGGCAGAGGCTTTTTTAAATTGTACCGGACTTACCAGCATAATAATACCTAACAGCGTTACCAGCATTGGTAGTAATGCTTTTCAAGGTTGCACCGGTCTTACCAGCGTAACCATAGGGAATGGTGTTACTGTGATTGAGTATAATGCTTTTAAGGATTGTATCCTTAACAGCGTAACAATACCGGACAGTGTTACTAGTATTGAGTATAGGGCTTTTTACTGCAACACTCTTACCAGCGTAACATTTCAAGGGGAGAAGATTACTGTGGATAAATTTGGTTCATTTAATTTTAATTCTGGTAATCCAATACATTATGATTCTCCATTTATGGGTAACTTGCGTGATATGTATCTTTTTTCAGAATCAGGGAGCATAGGGACATATACGAGAGCGAGCAGTGGTACTACGTGGACAAAACAGTAGAGGAGAGGGAAGAACGGCGTAGTGTCGCTGGTTAGCGGCACTGCGCTTTATAAGGGAATGATCTTGGGGAAGGAGCGAATTAAAGAACGAATACAAGCGGTATTTGAACAAAGCGGTAGAAAAAGAGAGAGTACAGTAAAATTTTCATTAAATTAAATTAATAAATGAGGAAGAAAAAGATGGGTTTTCCTAAAAATATAATAACAACTGATAAATTAAATATAAAAAAATTACTTGAGTCTAATTCTTTTTCATTATTAAAATTAAATGTAATAACCAGTATAATATGCATTATACCATTAATTTTACTTTTATTAATTGTAAAGATACCAATAAAAGAGCTTTATAATTATTTAAGTTCCATTGTGGCAATAATTGCTTCAGTGAATGTTCAGTATTTTACTTTTTTTAAAAAGAAAGGTCGCTTAATTCTTTATGGGGACAAAGAACCTAGATACGAAGAATGCAGAATTTTTTATCAGAAATATAGATTATTTGCAATAGATAATGATATTCAATTTATCTCTATCTCCATTGTTTATAATGAAGATTTAAAAGAATATCTTTTTTATCCTGATATTAATTCCAAGACCCCATATGTTATTATGAAATCAACTTCATCTGATGAATTTAGTATTATATTAGTTCCAAAAGATGCTGAACATCCAAAAATAATAGAAATAACATATAGTTACAGAATTCCAGGCGATAATAATATTATAAAAGAAAAATCAATTATAAAAAGAAAGGAATATAAAAATGCAAAATAAAACAGTAGCAATACCTAATAAAGGTGATATAAAAAAGCAATTAAATCCATTTTATAATAAATATTTTAAAATATTTGATACAGCATTTAATAAAGACTTACAGCAATCTAATAACAGTTTATTTATTAAGGAGTGGTATATTCCTTTTCAGATGAATGAATATGAAAATTTCAATTTTTCAAATCAATTTAAGGAAATTATTCAATTTAAAATTGACCACATTGATGAGATGATGCAAGACTTATTAAATAAAAAACAAATTAATACTGATTATAAAGGTAATCTATATTTATTAATCGGAAAAATAGGAACAGGAAAAACAACATTTCTTACAAAATATATGTCTCAAAATGATATTAATGTTTGTAATATTGATTTATCTATTCTGGCGACAGATATTCATCCTGAAGAGAAGCGAATAAGGGAATTTATCCACAATGAAATTAAAAAATATTTTAGAAATAATTTTAATAATTATTTTCATGATCCCGATTCAGCAAGGGACGTATTTGGGACAAATATACTGAAAGGTATTAGCATTGATGAATTATCAAAATTGATCACTGAAAAAACAGATGACTATATAAATTATTTAATAAATTATTTATTTACTAATAAAAAAATAAAAATCATGTTTATTTTGGATAATGGTGATACATGTGATAAAAAAGTTATTGATGTAATAAAAAGTGTACTAAGAGAGATAATGAGAGAGTATCCAGCAATGTTTATTTTAGTAATGAGAGATTATGTATACAAACATAATATATTTGGAAATGATTTTCAACATATTTTTCCAATGATTCAAATTCCAAAAAATAATTTAAAAGAGATAATAAAGAGGAGAATAAAATGGTCAATTGAGGAAATTGGTAAATATTCAGATGTTTCTGAAAGCGATTTGGATATTCTTCAAGAAACTAGTAGGGGAGATGAAATAATAAATAATATTAGACATAAAATTATCCCGGATACAGCAAAAAAAATATTAGAAAAATGCATAGATCATTTTGAAAAAAGCGATGGAGAACATTCAATATTTGGTAATATTCAAAAAATAACAGATGAAAATATACGTGAAGCTCTTGAATTAATATATGCTTTTTTTCATAGTTCAATGCTTGACTTAGGTCCTTTGTTTTCAAATATCCGTGCACAAGAAGAAAATAATAATTATCAAAAGTACAGAAATATTGATTTTAGAGATTTTATTGATTGCTGTATTGCAATGCACAAACGTTGTTTTGATAAGGAATCTCCAATTATTAATATATTTAATTTAGACAATTCTCTTTTTGTTGATGATTATATAAACACGCTTGGTATATATATAGTTCTAAGGATAATCAAAAACAGTAAAATAGAAAAGGAATTATTATGGTTATATTTAGAACAATTAAAAATGACAGATGGAAGAAAAAAAGGTATTATAAATTATATGTTGAGTAAGAATTTAATTAAATCAACGAATCACGAAATGCCAGAAATTAATTATGTGTCGGAATTGAAAATAACGAGTAAGGGACTAATGTATCTTGATTATTTACCATTACGTTTTTCATATTTATACTATGTAAGTGATGATACACCAATAGATAAAAAATATTGTGTATCGTATGAAGAAAGAGAAAAGTCTTTTGAAAACAGAAAGCGAGCGGTTTTAAATTTTTTAGATTTCTTATGTGATGAGGAAAAAAGACTTCAAAAAATATTAGAGGATAATATTAATTTGAAAAATAAAATATACTATAATAATGAAGATAGTCTTTTCCAAGAGGCAAGATATTCTATATCATCAGAAATTGAGAAAATTAGGCATGCTATTAAATGTAAATATACGGAATCTATTCGATAATTTATTTAATATATCATTTTACTTGTCTGAAAAATGATTTTTTAGAAACAAGAAAAAATGGATAATCTAAAGACACAAAAAATCAGATAGGCTCTTGTTCGTGTTGGTTTGTGATAGAATTATTCATTTACCATTGACATCGGGAATAGTTTGTGGTACATTTGAATGGGTAGGTAATTTCCTATCTAATGACTGGGTGTCGTCAGAAATGGCTAGATTCAGGGAATAAGGATCAGTCCCAGCCGTCCCCGCCTTGCCGATTTGTTTTTCATAAAGCAAATCGGCTGTTTTTTTATGAGTTGGATTTGTTATTTTGCTTGACAGAAAAATAATTTTTAATTTAACAAAACGAATAAATCATTACATACTCTTGACATAAGAGGTAATTTATGGTACGCTTTAAATAGATAGTTACCCTGATGGTTGGATGGGGTTGGCAACCACCTTCGATTCTTCAGATCGATTATAGCTGGGATTGCTTCCAGTACCTACAGGGCTAACTATTTTTGCTTTAGATATATCTGTTGCTTTATTCATTGAAACAATATTTAATACTTTTCTTATATTAATATCCTTTATTCTTTTAAACATTGTCTTGCCTCGCAAGCTTTTATTACTATTCAATACATCTTTACCATCTCTTTTAGCTCCTATCATTACATAATCAGGACATTCTACAACGTCTGATATTTTGTCAAAATCATTTTCATTAATCGCTATCTGCCCTTTTGCTTTCTCCTTATTTGAATTTCCATGTTCTTTTAAAACATGATTTTTAAAATAATCTGTTATTTCATGTTCAAAACCATCAATATCAATCCCGGCTTCTTTAGCATGCTCAACTAACCATTGTGATGTTTTCCCAATGTTCCACTTTTTGGGATGGTTAATTTTTTCCAGTTTTTCTTCCATGTACCCCAACCCAGATAGTTTTTTCCCGAACCTTCCAAAAGAAGGCTCAAAAATTACATACCTATATATGGCTTGGAGTTGCCATTTTGCTTGACTGAAAATAAAAAATTCTTGATAAAAATTCACACGAAGAACACAAAGTAAGAGAAGATCACAAAGAGGAATCAGAGATTTTTGTCCGTTATCTTATCGTGAAGTCCACGCATAGTCTTCGGACAAAAACCTCCTCTTCCCCCTTTGTGTTCTTTGTACCTTTGTGATCTTAGTGTTAAGTCTTTACGGTATAAATTATCTCAGCACCAAATAATCATCGCGCCCAGCGCCAACTGAAACATACTTAATCGGACAGTTTACGGCGTTTTCAATAAACCGAATATATTTAATAGCCGCCTCCGGTAAATCTTCCGCTTTTCGGCATTTGGATACGTCTGTTTTAAAACCTTCCATATATTGATATACAGGTTTTGCCCTTGCAAGCGCGCTGCCTGACGGGAAACGATCGGTCTTTACACCGTCAATTTCATACTCTGTGCAAACAGGAATTTTTTCAAGGTAAGAAAGTACGTCGAGTTTTGTCAACGCAAGTTCGTTCGCTCCCTGTATCTGCACTCCGTATCGGCTTGCAGGCACGTCAAACGCGCCGACTCTGCGCGGTCTTCCGGTCGCCGCGCCGTATTCGGATCCGGCTTCGCGCAGGGCATTGGCTTCATCTCCTGACATCTCTACAACAAACGGGCCTTCGCCTACGCAGCTTGAAAAAGCCTTCATAATCCCGATGACGCGGTCAAGCTTTATGCCGGGGATTCCGGCTCCAATGGGCGCGTAAGCGGCAAGCGCCTGAGACGACGTAGTGTAAGGATAAATACCGTAATCAATGTCACGTAACGCGCCCAATTGCGCCTCGAATAAAATGTTTTTACCTGCTTTTATAGCCGTTGACAAATAATCTGTCGTATCGGTGATATAAGAATTAATCTGCGCTCCGTATTCGGACAGCCAGCTCATCATATCGTCTAACTTTACCCCTGAACCGTAGCCTTTAAACGTCATATTTTTCCATTCGAGAATATCTGAAAGTCTTTGTTTTAAAGTTCTGCTGTCAAACAGATCGCCTACCCTTATCCCTTTTTTCATGTATTTATCGCCGTACACAGGCGCGATGCCTCGGCGGGTGGAGCCGTATTTTTTATCGCCTAACCGTTCTTCTTCAAGTATATCCTGCGTTTTGTGATACGGCAGGCAAATAAAAGCTTTGTCGCTGACTTTTAAATTATCAGGAGTAACCTTAATGCCTTTTTCTTTTAACGTTTTAATTTCACCGCACAGGTGCTCTAAATCGACCACCATGCCGTTTCCCATAACGTTTACAGTTCCTTCGCGAAGTATGCCGGACGGCAAAAGGTTTAAAATGAATTTTCCCCTGTCGTTTATGACGGTATGACCGGCGTTATTTCCGCCCTGATAACGGCAGATAACTTCGTAACCTTCAGAAAGCAAGTCGACCATGCGCCCTTTGCCTTCATCGCCCCAGTTTATACCAACTACCGCTGTAAGCATATCAATCCTCCTTATACCGTTATCTTAACATCCACGCCCAAAAGTTCTTTGTTCACATCAATAACATTTTTAACTTCGGATAAAAATTCTTCCGTTTGTTCTTTTGCCCTGCCCGTGAATTGTTCGGCGGAAAGCAGATTATTCATTTCTTTCTCGGTAATTCCAAAAGATGAGTCCGCTAAAATGCGGGAAATTAAATCATTGTCCCCGCCTTGCAATTTTATTTTTTTTGCCGCTTCTACCGAGTGAAGCCTTATCCTCTCGTGGAGAGCCTGCCTGTCGCCGCCTTTTT
>Ga0268262_10002980_pt1 | contig 18864 bp, 18 predicted proteins | sample TergutNc150P3_FD_190354 | JGI IMG/M metagenome (GOLD analysis project Ga0268262, IMG submission 190354) | Nasutitermes corniger P3 segment gut microbial community from laboratory colony in Florida, USA - Nc150 P3 (SPAdes) (version 2) | ecosystem: Host-associated > Arthropoda: Insects >...
CAAGATACACTATATATAGATCACATGCAATAACCATTTGCTTCCTTCGGAAGCGCCGGTGGGAAAGGAATTTCAGCTTGTTTGAATGGGCAAGTAAAAGGGCGTTTTTGCCGTGTACGGTATCATAACCTGTAACATGGGTTTCAAAGGAAAAACCTTTATTGTTTTTTGTAAACAATAAGGCGCTTATACTGGTTCCTTTCTGTAATTTAACAGAGCTTCCAAGTGCGTTTATCGGGCACGCTACCGCCAGAAAGTCTCCTGTTGTTGAAAGAATCGGAACCTGATATTTATCTCTGTTTGTGCTGATTTTTATGGGAATATCGTTTGTTAATTGCCGGGTAGAGATTATACCGCCTGAGACATTGTTTTCCAGTATATTTCTTGTGGAAAAAAGCACTGCGTGGCGGTATTGAATATCTTCGTCTGTTTTGGAATTTTGCTCAATATCACGGTAAGCGTGCCTGAAATGCCTGTCTAAAAGAACAGGCGTAATAATGGACTTTTCCGGGTCTTCAACCTGATCGGTCTTAAAGACAAAATCCAGCATTTTTATCTGTTCTCTGTTAAGGCCGATATCCCTTCCCAGCCTGTGAATGGCAAGCTTGGCGAAAAGACCCGTCGAGCCTTTTCCGCCGGCGGCTGTGCTTCTGCCTCTTAAAGAGCCGACAAAAACAACCGCCGCTATAATAACGAAAAAGAGAATAATTAAAAATATGGTTTCTTTGCCGGAAGAGGCGTCCTGTTTTTTCCAAAAGTCGCCGGCGGAAACTTGTAACGGATATAATATTAAAAAATTTATAAACGTCATTATTCACCCGCCGCAGTATTGTAAATTTCAGCGAGCCTCGGCGCTATCTCGTATTCAGCGAGATCGCCTACAAGAACGGTGTCTTTTTTTTCGTAGGCTTGTAAAAGCTCTTTTACCGTGTTGTTAAAATCATTTATTTGCTGTGTAAGATTTTTCTCGGTGGCCGATTTGGGGATATATCCCTGGATTTCAAGCTGTCTGTATACACGGAAGATTTTTTCCGTAATGCCGGAGAAAATCTGTATTGTTTGCGCCGCTCTGGCGTCTTTGCCCGTTTGAATATCTAGCGGAAGATCAATAAGCCTGGCGCATGTTTCTTCAAGTAAAGGGCGCAAGTTGGAAAACTCGTCAACAGGCGTTTGAATTTCACGCAGTCTTTCTTCCGTTATTGAGCGGAGTGTCTGGGGGCTGAAAGTTCCGTTTAGGAATGTGTTTTCAAAAAAAGAGAAAAGGTCGGGCATCTGTTCAAGGGCAAATAGGGCCTGCGGCCTTTCTTTCCAGTTTGAAAAAAAAATGTTTCTGCCGTCAAACGAAAGCTCTTCAAATTCATCTATGTCGGCAAGAAGATTTACAATACTCATAATTCCAAGTTCCGTTATAGGCATTGTAAAAATATCAAGAGTTTTTATAGTGTCAATTTCTTTGGCGAATATAGTGTCTAAAGATGATAAATCAGCCGCCTGTCCGTCAATTGAAAGTCCGCTTAACCTGTGTCCCGAACCGGCAAGCCATTGTTCAATGCCCGCCAGAATCTGAGCTACCGTTTTTTCATTGTCGATGGTTATATCCGCTGTTCTGCCGTTGATTCTTATTTCCATACCTTACCTGTTGCCTGAACGGTTTTGTTGGCTGAAATTATTAAGTGAATCCGACATTGATTCCATTCTAGCGTAAGCGGCTTCCATTCTGGAGTATTGAATTTTTAATTCCTGTTCTTTAGCGGCAAGCTGGCGTTCCATAGTGCTGACCCGTTTTTCGTCCTGACTGATGCGGGAATCAAGGGTAGTTGTTTTTAACGATATAATTCCGCCGACATCGACAAACGGCTTTAAAAGAGTGTCAACGTTAAACGCCACCCCGGTATCGGCGAGAAGGTCGCCAGAAGTATCGTTGGCGAATAATTCTCTTATCGCCGGAATTTTATTTTCAAGAGCGGCGTCAAGCGCCTTCTCGTCTATTTCAAGATAACCTCTCATCCGTGAAATATCGTAACCGCTTACCCTGTTGGCGTTCGTGCTGATTCCAATCTGGGCGAGAAGGGCGAGTTCACGCTCAAGGCTGGTGGGGTAGGGAGCGGAAACCGTCCGTTGAAGGTTGTTTTTTAAGGAATTCAAAGTTGTGTCGCCGCTGAAAGTGCCAAGCCTTTTTTTCATTTCCGAGGATTCATCGGACGTTAAATAGGAAAGCTCGTCTACAAGGCGGTCGTCGTTGCGGGTAAGAATATTTATCTCCGCCAAAAGCCTGTTGTAGTTTCCGACAAACGATATAATAGATTCTTTAACTTTTTCAGTATCGCCGCTTATTTTTAATTCTATCGGGCGCTCTGAAATTCCTTTGACGTTAAGCGTAATGCCCGGAATAACATCGTTTATATTATTGGTGGGGCGTGTTATCTCTATGCCTTCCATCGTTATAATAGCGTCTCTCGCCGTTGAAACAGCGTTTTGCGGTTTTAGTCCGCCTGTAGTGGAAGTGGGATCAAGTATCTCAATTTTGCCGACCGAAACTTCACGGTGGGTATTGTTATTTTCGATATTAAGGGAAGTAATTGTCTTGCCGGCCGCTATATTAGAGAGCATATACTGTCTTGACACAAACCCGTTGGAGTCCGTGATAGGCGGCAATTTGGCGGAAGTCCCGTCAGAGAAAACAAGGTTTAAAACAGACATATCGTCATTACGAGGCGGAATTGCCGGCGGTTTAACTTCGGGAAGAGGAGCGTCCGACGGGTCGTTTTCAATTGTAATGCCGCCGTAAGTAACCGAACCGCTTGGAATTGAGGGACCGGGCGGCGGTTGGGGAACGTTAAAAATGCCGGAATCTTCCACTCTGGTGGAGGTTTCCAGTTTTAACATTAAAGGGGAATTGGCGCTTAACGAAATTCCCACAGGAAGAGACGCCGAGGATTGTACTCCTACTTTCAATACGCCGTTGTTTATGCTTGTATTTGAAGGCTGCGTTCCGCCGCTTTTTACCGAGTTTTCTGATATGGCGATATCTTTTCTGGTTTCATTACCCTGTTCCATCATGCCGATTTTAACGGCGAATGAAGCGGCATCGTCATGGAAACCAAGCCTGTTAGCGGTTCCTGTTACTTTTGATTCTATTAAAAGTGATTTTGTTCCGCTTTGAATAGCGATAAGGCTCGCTGAAATTTTATCTTTACCTCGACGGTTTATAATGTCAACAAAGTCTTTTACCGTGCCGCCGCGAAAATTAATCGATATCTTTTCATCTCCGACGGTAAAGTTATAATTACCGGCTTCGATTTTCATTTTCTCATCAAGAGGGGAGGACAAAAAGCGGTCCGCCTGCGCTGTTTGTTTAACAGAGAAACGGTAAGATTGCTCCGCCGCTTCCCTTGTGGCGGAAGCTGTTATTACGGATTCGTCCGCGGAAATAGCCAGTCTGTCGTTAAAGGGGTTTTGAAATGAGTAAAGAAAGCGGGCGCTGTCCCGCACTGAGTTTATACGTCTTCCGACTTCCTGCCAGTAACCCTTTTGTACCTGCAGTTTTTCAATGTTTCGCTCGGTTCTCTCTTTGGGGACGCGCTCAAGACGCATCAGTTTATCGATGATCTCTTCTGAGTTGAACCGGCTTTTAACTCCCGGTATGTAAACATCGGACATAGACCTGATCTCCCAAATTTCCGGCTATGACTGTAAAAAAACAGTCAAAAACTAAACCCGCTCATCAAATAAAAACCCGATAGATTCTCTAAGGTTGTTGTGCAAACGCTGTAGTTCTTCGGGCGGAAGCACCTTAATCACCTTATCGGTATTTTTGTCTATCACCTTTATGATTACTTCGTGAGAATTGTTGTCCACTACGAACTGCAATTTCCTGTTGAAGACAAGCCTCTCCAAATCCGACGCTGTGGCGCTGATAACGTGGGCTTTTACTTCGGGAGCTTTTTCTTTTTTTGGTTCAGTTACTGCCGCATCCTGCCTATTGTTCACCATTTGTTGAACAGGCGTCGGTGAGACAGGGGTGTATCCCACACTTGCTACGGACATAATATACCTCCATGTAATAGGGCATTAAGCCCTTCATTTCCGCCAATCCCTGGCAGAAAATGGAAAAATTTGCCTGACCACATAATTAAAAATTATGTGGTCAGGCGGGCAGTGGAGGCGCGAACTCCACTGTCATGTTAAAAAGACGACGTCCAGAAGTCTCTTTAACTGTTCTTATGAAAGAAGCTGAAGCACTGACTGTGTCCGCAGATTGGCCTGAGCCAACATCGCGGTTCCGGTCTGGGTTAAGATGGTGTTCTTTGTGTAGTCAACCATCTTTGACGCCATGTTCGCATCCCTTATGCGGGATTCGGCGGCCTGCATATTTTCGGCCGCTACGGCGACACCCTGTGCTGCCATTTCAAAACGGTTCTGATAAGCGCCAAGATCGGCTCTCTGTTTGGAAACAATCTTTAATGCCTTGTCTACAGAACCAATCGCCATGTTAGCTTCCTGGGGATCGGCGATGGAAAGTTTTCCTGCGTCTCCCTGTGAAGTTACCAGTCCGAGCGCTCCGGCGGACATATCGCCTACATAGATCCTAGCGTTCTGATCCATGTTGGCGCCGATGTGAAGCTGCATAACTCTGCCGGACGGAGAATCCATCGCAAAAGCTCCTGTAAGCATATTCATACCGTTGAATTGCGCATGACTTGCTATACGATTCACTTCATCAACCATCTGCGATACTTCGACCTGGATCTGCATACGATCCTCATCGGAATAAATACCGTTAGATGACTGTACCGACAATTCCCGGAGACGGTGCAGAATATCCTGTGTCTGCTGAAGATAACCCTCAGTAGTCTGGATAAATGACACACCGTTCTGGATATTGCGTTCGGCCTGATGTAACCCGCGAACCTGGCTTCTGAGTTTTTCGGAAACCGCGAGTCCGGAAGCATCATCCCCGGCGCGATTGATCCTAAGACCGGAGCTAAGTTTCTCCATGTCTTTGGTCAAATCTAACTGGGTTACGCCGAGCTGACGATCGGCGTACAAGGCGCTCATGTTGTGATTAATAATCATATTATACCCTCCATGTTTTGCTTACTCCGGCTATCCTTGCCGGAGCCGTTCCGCGAGAGCGGTATTCAAGGCGGTTTCGCGCAACCGCCTTTTATTCCCGCATACGGAACGAAACGGCCATCACCAAAAAGATAATGATCGTTTCGAACCGTCCCGCGCGTATTTACCTTTTGGGTAAATAGCAATGGAGAGTGTTTTTCAAAGAACACTTTGCCCATTACCTTAACAGATAATGGGCTAACTAAAAAATCTCAGAGGAGGGAAGTTTCGGGATCGGCCGAAACCTCCCTTTTCGCTCATATTTTACCACATTACTGCAGTAAAGACAATACCGAATTTGACCTCTGATTTGCCTGTGCCAGCATGGCGACTCCCGACTGAGTCAGGATTTGATCCCTTACATAGTCAACCATCTGGTTGGCCATATTGGTATCCCTAATCCTGGATTCGGCCGCTTGTGTGTTCTCAGCGCCGATGTCAAGTCCGCGTACCACGTGTTCCAGCCTGTTCTGATAGGCTCCAAGGTCGGCTCTCTGTTTGTTGATGATTTTTAACGCCGCATCGAGAGTTCCGATAGACCTGTTTGCCGTATCCGGGGCTGACATTGTGATAAAGGTTTCGTCCATTTGGCGGACTCCGAGCCCTTTAGCCGTCATTGTGCCGATAAAGACCTGCGTGCGCTGGTCCATATTGGCGCCAATGTGGAACCACATTGAAGCGGTAACCACGTTTCCGCCTAATGGGCGCCCAAAACGACCGGTAAGAAGGTTCATGCCGTTAAACTGGGCATGGCTCGCTACACGGTCGAGTTCGGCTACAAGTGAAGAAACTTCTACCTGGATGTACATTCTGTCTTCGTCGCTGTAGATACCGTTTGACGCCTGAACCGCCAATTCCCTCATACGCTGAAGGATATCTTGGGATTCCTGCAGATAACCTTCCGCTACCTGAATCAGAGAAATGCCGTTTTGGGCATTTGTTGACGCCTGATTAAGGCCGCGAATCTGGCTCCGCATTTTTTCGGATACAGCCAGTCCTGACGCATCATCGCCGGCGCGATTGATACGAAGACCCGAGGAGAGTTTCTCCATGTTTTTGGTTAGGTAAACTTGAGTTACCTTGAGGGACCTGTCCGCAAACATTGCGCTCAGGTTGTGATTAATGATCATATTGATCCTCCTTGAACTTATACGAGGGCATCCATGCCTTCGTTCGGCCTGCCATATCCGTCCGGAAATCCGCGGTTTCTCCGTAAAGATACAACTTGCCATAATCATTATCGGCAGACTATATATTTAACTTTAATCTTTTTTTTGTTTTTTTTCAAAAAAATCGCAAAAAAAAATTCACAAATTTTTAATATTGTGTTAAAATGAAAAAAGGTGTAAATTACCATATATAAAGGGGAAGATTATGGCAAAAGTAGCAAAAAAGAAAAAGGCCGTGAAGAAAGCGAAAAAAGCGGTTAAAAAGCCTGTAAAAAAGGCATCTAAAACGGCAAAAAAACCCGCAAAAAAAGCGGCAAAGAAGCCTGTTAAGAAGACCGTGAAGAAAGCTAAAAAACCGGTTAAAAAGGCGGCAAAAACGGCAAAAAAACCCGCTAAAAAACCGGCGAAAAAAGCTGTAAAAAAGGCTGTTAAAAAGGCCAAAAAGCCTGTAAAAAAGACAGTTAAAGCGAAGGCAAAACCCGCTATAGCTGTAAAACCGGTCTCCAGACCGCCGGAAAAACCTCCTGTTGAGATAAAGGAAGTAAAACCAGAGGTTAATCATGTTCCGGAAGGGCCGCCCGCGACCCAGGAAACACAAGAAAACGCCGACGCTCCAACGGAGCAAGATTTAAGCCTTCCCGAGGGAAGTGTTTACCAGCAGACAGGACAGCGCCGGCCGCTTATTGTGTTTCCAAAGTAATTTTACGGCAAGAACAGAAAAGTAAATTTTTATCACAAACCTCACGAATCAACACGAAAAGTGGATAGATTTGGTGTTGATGTTTTTTGTTTATTTATTTCTCTTGACATTTAGCCCGGTCTTGGCTAAGTTATTATTATGAGCGATAATAACACTGATATTAAGACAATTCCCATTCATGAGGCAAAATCAAACTTATCCAAACTGGTTAAACGGGCGGCGGCGGGGGAAACCATCTATATTGGAGCGTATGGAAAACCGGAAGCGATTATTTCCGCAGCCAATCCCGATAAAATGCGGGCAGAATTGCGAAAACAGGCATTTGGGTGTATGAAAGGAAAAATGGAACTATATGAAGGATGGGATGATCCGTTGCCGGATGAAATAATAGACTTATTTTACAGCATGAAAGGTTTTGAGGAGTATGAAAAGAAATGAACAGATTTCTTATGGATACCAATACATTTTTGTGGTATTTTTGGGGTTCCGATCGAATTGATTCAATAAAAGATTTATTTGAGTCTGAAGTAACGGAAATATTTTATAGTCCTGTTTCTTTATGGGAAATAGCGATAAAAATAAAGAGCGGCAAGTTGAAAGTTAATATAAATGAACTCTATGCCCATGCTCAAAAATACAAGTTTACCGAATTACCCTTAACCGGCAATTATCTTAAAACATATTTAGAATTGCCGGATATCCACAAAGACCCGTTTGATCATATGTTACTGGCGCAGGCGATAACTTTTCCCATGCGCCTGATAACAGGCGATTCTATACTGGCTGATTATTCATCGTTGGTAATGGTGATATAATTTATATATTACACTTCCAAGTTAGCCGAATTTGATATTACCTCAATATTATTTCCGCTTTTACTACAAAAAATACATTAATATAATACAATATATCATAATATTATCCATTGATACTACCCTTATTTCTTGATAAACTGGCGAAAAGCGCCATATAAAGTGGCTTTTATCATAAATGCGAGGTTTTTTAGATGCCGGATATCGGTCAAATCCATCGAGACGAATATGAACCTGAATTAGGCCGATCAATTCATGCCGCCGCCGCCGAAGCGCCGGGAAGAATTCACTTTTTGGGCGGACAAGGCGATCCCGCTTCCGGTTTTTATCTTTGCGCCGCTATAGACCGCTGTATTCAACTGGCTGTGAGCCAGAGAAAAGACAATTCTTTCCGTTTTTACGCTGTTGACCTGAACGAACGAAAACGCAGCACGCTTGCGAATATAAAACACAGGCGGGAAGACAGATGGGCAAACTATATTAAAACGGCGATTTTCCTCTTTATCGAGTTAGGTTATCCCATGCACGGTCTTAACATCTCATTTTGCGGAAATATCCCTCAGCAAATAGGGCTTGCGTCCTCTACCGCAATAGAAGCGGCGGCGGCGGCGGCGCTTAGAAGTTTACTGCGTATTCATATCAGCGATATGGAATTGGCGCAAAGACTGCATGAAGCCCATGTTAAATTTTTCGGAAGTTCCGCCTCTTTAGCGGATTATCAAGTTTGTTTGATGGCGAAAAAAGATCAATTTCTGTATATTGACTCATCTTCCGGTGAAATAGTAAAAATAAAATCCCCTCTTTCTGGGTTTCGTATTATGCTTGTCGATTCCCGTGTTCCCCGTATGGGCGTGGAAAGCGAAATAAATTCACGTAACGCTGATACGTTAAAAGGACTTGAGTTTCTTAGCAAAAAATTTGACGGGGCTAACTTTAAAGATTTCGGCTCGAAGGATCTTCTGGATGCGTTAGGTGATTTTCCGGAGCAAATACGGCGCAGAAGCATTCACATTGTTGATGAAATTCACAGGGTAAAGGACGCCTGCGGCGCGTTACAGCGCAGTGATATAGCGTCTCTTGCCAAAATTATTTTTCACTCTCACGAAAGTTTAAGGGATCTTTACGAAATAAGCTGCCCGGAGCTTGACTGGCTTGTCAAACGGGCGCAGGAACTGGAAGGGGCGGCAGGCTCAAGAATGACAGGCCACGGGTTTGGCGGCTGTACTTACACAATAATACGGCGTGAACTTGTTGATGAATATAAAAGAAGGCTGGAAGATTACGAGCGTATCTTTGGTTTCCGCCCTGTTATCCACGAAGTAAAAATAGCTTCGGGAACGAAGGTGCTGCATGAGCGCAGAGAGGTTTATGCGGATACTGTTAACTAATGACGACGGAATAACATCCCCGGGAATAAATCTGCTCGCTAAGGCGCTAAGGGAAGCGGGGCACAGGGTAATTGTTACAGCTCCCGATAAAAACCGATCCGGCTGTTCACACTCAATTTCCTTTTTGGACGAGCCTATTAAAATTAAAGAAATCGAAAAAGATACATGGTCGTGCTCCGGAACTCCGGTTGATTGCGTGATAGTTTCTCTTTTGGGCGGAATACCGGAAATCAACATAACGACGCCGCAGGAAGATGTTTTAAACCTTGAAAACGGCCCTGATTTGGTTTTATCGGGAATTAATCTTGGGGCGAATTTGGGGACGGATCTTACCTATTCGGGAACAGCCGCCGCCGCAAGGCAGGGGAGTTCTTTCGGTATCACCTCAATCGCCCTGTCCCTGGTTGATAATGACAAGGGAACGTACCATTGGGACCCTATAATCTCATATATTACGGAAAAATTGCCCGAATTTATGAGTTTTTGGAAACCCCGCTCCTTTATAAACATAAATTTCCCAAATAACGGAAAAAAACCAGAAGCTCTTGTTCCTTCTTTTCCATCTATGCGTTATTATAATGACAGGATAGAGAGGTATACCGCTCCCGGCGGCGCTTTGTTCTGTTTCGCCAAGACGGGTAATATAAAACGGCCGCCGGCGGAAGGTTCCGATTGGGCAGAAGTGTTAAAAAATAACGCCGCGCTAAGCGTGGTTAAGTCTGAACCGGTTTCTAGGGGGGATGAACGGTATGGATGAATCCGCAAACATCGCCACAGACGGCGGCGAAAACATTGAAATTCGCGCCTTTGAAAAATTGCAGGGAGGCATCGAACTTTACCGCAAAAAAAACTGGGACATGGCTCTTAAAGAATTCAAATCAAAAGCGATTGATGTTTTCAGCGAAGATGAACAAATGGAACTTGCATATTACCTCGGCCTGTGTTACACGAAACTTAAACAGTATGACGAGGCCCTTAACTATCTGGAACAGGTTGTTACGACAGGCAATGACGTGCTTCGTATTTATCAATGCCGGATGACGCTCGCTTATATTTATGTAATTACAAAACGGATTAGAATGGCGGAATTTGAGTTAAAAAGGCTTCAGCACTCGGGGCTTGAATCGCCTCTTCTTTACAATACTCTTGCCTATGCAGCTTGGTGTCAGAAGAAAAATAAAAACGCCGTAGAGCTTTATGAAAAAACTCTTGAAATAGATACAAATAACCCGACAGCGATGAACAGCATGGGATACATCCTTGCCGATTCGGGTCTTGATATAATGAGGGGTTTAAGGCTTTGCAGAAGGGCGGTAGACTCAAGGCCGAACAGCGCCGCTTATCTTGATTCGCTTGGATGGGCGTACTATAAAAGCGGTGAGGTTGTCGAAGCCCGCACATGGCTCAGAAGGGCGCTTGATATAGCTCCGGAAGAAGAAGAAATAAAAAAACATTTTAAGATTGTTACCGGAGAGAAAATATGAGAAAAGGTTTGTTTTTAAGCCTTCTTTTTGTTTCTCTTTTTATTTACGCTCAGGACAATCCTATCCGCCCCAATATTGCGGGCGGAGACGGAGCCGCCGCTCTTACCGCCGCCGAAGAGTTCAGGCTCGGCGTTCAGGCTTACTACCGTTTTTCGTATAACGAGGCGATTTTATCTTTTGAAAGATCTCTTTCTTTCCGTCCCGGAGAAGCTATTGTCCTTGACTGGCTTGGCAAGGCTTACTACCGTTCCGGTTTTGAGGAAACAGCCCTTAGGCAGTGGCGTGCGGCGTTAAACACTTACGGTAGAAATTCAGGGCCGGGAATGCTTCTTTCTTCCCGCATAGAAACCGTTTCCAACAGGCGCTTTTTACTGCCTGTCGCCGACGACGGAGTGCGTTATGTGGAATCAGGGCGTTATCCCGGAAAGTATCAGGATATTGTACTATACCGCCAGCCTTCGTCGGTTTTACCGAATAACGACGGTTCGGTATGGGTAGTAGCTTACGGCAGCAATGAGATAGTTAAAATCGACGTAAACGGAATTATAAGGGATCGAAAAAGAGGCCCTCTTAACGGATTTGATCGTCCTTATGATCTGGTTCGCGGAATTGACGGAAGGCTTTATATTTCCGAATACAGGGGAAGCAGAGTAAGTATACTCGACGCTAACGGAAACTGGTTGAGCTATGTTGGTTCAAGAGGACTTGGAAACGGCCAGTTTGTAGGCCCGCAAAATCTTACGGTTGACGAAGACGGTTATTTATATGTTGTCGATTACGGAAACAGGCGTATCTCAAAGTTTGATCCAGACGGAGCTTTTATTCTTTCTTTCGCTCAAAAAAGCGCTATCTTCCCCGGCGTGCTTTCTCCTACAGGCATCGCCGCCGGAAATGGCAAAATCTACATAGCGGACAATATAGCGAAAGCGATATATATGTTTGATCCAAACGGCAGTTATCTTGGAAAACTTGCCGTACAGGGATTAAAATCGCCTGAGTCCATGAGGTTTATATCAAACGACAGGATTCTTTTAGCGGACGCTAACAGGGTTCTATTGCTCGAACCGGAAGCGGCAATTGTCCGTGAACTTGGGCTTGCCGGTAATGAAAAAACGCTTGTGACAAGCGCCAATATGGACAGTAACGGCAATATACTTGCCGCCAAATTTCAAGCGGGCGAAATCACTGTAATGACCCGCTTTGACGATCTCGCTTCCGGTTTTTTTGTGCAGGTACGAAAAGTTTACGCTGAGAGTTTTCCGTCTGTAGTCGTGGAATTTACCGTTGAAGACAGGCTTCGCCGTCCAATAATAGGCCTTGATACCAACAATTTCTTTCTTACTGAAGGCGGCATGGAAGCGGGACAGCAAATTTTCCTTTCTCCCGGATACCGTTCTTCAGGCGCCGATATTTCCCTTCTTGTCGAGCGCTCGCAGGTTACTTCCGGTATGCGGAATGAATTCGCCGCGGCTTCACGGGATATAGGGCGGACATTAAGAGAGATGGGCAACTCGAAAGTTGTTTCCGTAATTTCAGCGGGAGCGCAGCCGAGCCGTGAACAGCATGAACCCTCTCTGGAAAACGCATTAAGAGGCGCTAATGTTTCTTATTCACAGCGTTGGCTTTTTGATCAGGGACTGCGGCTTGCCGCCGCGGATCTTATGTCCGCTTCTCCAAAAAGATCGGTTGTGTATATAGGCAGCGGCAGCGTAGGAGAGCTTGCGTTTGAAAAATACAGCCTTTCGGAGCTTTCAAGTTATCTTGCGAATAACTTTATTGTGTTTAACGCCGTAATAATAGGCACAGGACAGCCTTCCGCCGCTATTGAGTATCTTTGCAAAGAAACGGGCGGAAAGATAGCGAACCTTTATCAGCCGCAGGGAATAGGCCCGCTAATCAAGAGCGTAGCGGATACTCCTTCAGGGTTGTACAGTTTTTCGTTTACTTCCCGCCTTCCCACAGATTTCGGAAGGGCGTGGCTTCCTGTCGAGATCGAGGTTTATCTTATGGAAAGATCAGGCCGTGACAGTACAGGTTATTTCCCACCGATGGAATAACCGGATACAAAACGGTTTCCGGTTATATAAAAGCGAAGCGGAAGTTCCTTTCCTGCCGAAAGGCCGATTCTTGTAGTTACGGTAATCTCAGGCTTTATTTTACTGTCATAAATACGGAAATCTCCGTTTAATAAACTTATATTGTTTTGTTTGCGTGTCACGCCTAAAGCCAGTGTTAATTTTCCCGGTCCGTTGCAAAGGTTTTCAAGTTTTTTTGTCTTGCGCCTTCTTTGCATAATTTCTATGCCCGTAACAGGCTCAAGCGCGCGGATAAGGACAGCCTCTCCTTCGCCTTTTTTCCCGCTTACGATATTAAGGCAGTGGTACATTCCGTAAATCAGGTAAACATAGGCCCGGCCCGCCTCCTCAAACATAGGGGCGTTGCGCGCGGTAATGCCTCGGCTGGCGTGGCATCCGGGATCATCCTTGTAAAGATACGCTTCCGTTTCGACAATTATTCCTTTAAGATTTTTAAAAACAAGATACTTGCCCAACAGCGCCCTGGCGAGACTTACGGTAGGCTGACTAAAAAATTTTTTCCCCAACGGCATACACTTAGTATACAATATGATACAATAAATTGTGGCAAATCTGAGGAACAGATTAAAAATAATTAAAGAACAAAAAAAGAATGAATTTAAAAAAGAAAATTCGCCGGACGCTTCACAGGCTTCTATTGAATATACAAATGATTCAACGCTTAAAGCCCTAGGATGGATTTCATGCGGTTTTAAGGTGTTAAAGCGTGAAGTTCTTAAAGATTCGCCTTTTGACGCAAAGACCGCCCTGCCGCCCGCTCTCAAAATAATTATTCATGATTTATCAGGCGGTTTACCGCCGAATTATAACAGTTTTGTTTTTTTCGATCTTGAAACTACAGGGCTGTCAGGAGGGGCGGGAACCCTTGCTTTTCTGGCGGCGTTCGGACGGGCTGTAAAACACGGTTCGGCAAACAAATTACAGATAACGCAGTATCTGCTTCTTGACTATCCCGGAGAAAACGATTTTCTGGAAGCGGTATTAAAGGAATTTACAAAGGACTGCGTTATAGTAACATACAACGGAAAATGTTTTGACTCGCAAATTTTAAAAACCCGCTGTTTAATGAACAGGATAAAACCTCTTGAATATAAACACGCCGACCTGCTGTTTCCGGCAAGGCGGCTATGGAAAAATATTATTCAAGATTGCTCTCAAAGCTCGATAGAAACACGAATACTCGGCCTTGACAGAAGCGGCGACATACCCGGTTCTCTCGCTCCCGACATCTGGTTTGATTTCTTAAAAACAGGCGGAACTGATAAATTAACGGGTATTTGCGATCATAATACGGCCGATATTACGGGACTTGCCTCAATTCTGGCGGCAATGATCATGATAGCCGAGGACCCGTTTGACGCTAAATACGATTATGATAAAGGCAGGCTTGCTTTGTACTGGCGTGTTTTTTGCAGGAAGAGAGAATACGATGATTTGCAAGTAACGGGCGGTAAACTTTTGCGATTTGCGGCGCAGAAAAACATAAAAAGCCTTCCAAACATTAAAGCTGCGATATTCAGAGCATTGGCAATAGACAGCGAAAGAAAGGAAAAAAATTATACCCTAGCTATGGAATATGTAAAAAAAGGCCTTTTGTTAAAAGAAGCCGGTGAGAACTGGAAAGATGAATTTGAGCGCAGAAGAGAAAGACTGGAAAAAAAACTCTCTGTTGCCTCATAATCATTATTTTGTTATCATAATAAAGAAATCATGTACGACTTTAGACAGCCCTGGAAAATAAAAGTATCATCCGCTCTTAACGCTATTTTAAGTGAAGCGGGTATTAACGAAACCATTAAACCGGAACAGGTAATCGCTGAAAATCCGCCTAATCCTGAAATGGGGGACATCGGCTTTCCCATGTTTAGTTACTCTAAACTGTTGCGCAAAGGACCGCCTCAGATAGCGCAGATGGCGGCAGAAAAACTGACAAAAATCATAAATGAAGAAAATTCAGGCGCAAAGGTACAGGCGCAGGGACCGTATTTAAATGTAAGCATGGATCGGGCTTTGGAAGCAAAGGCGGTTCTTTCTCAAAATTTTAAGGTTGAAAAAATTTTATCAGGAAAAAAAATCATGGTGGAGTTTTCCAGCCCCAATACCAACAAGCCCTTACACCTTGGGCATTTGCGAAACGACGTGCTTGGAGAAAGCGTGTCCCGAATATTGAAAGCGTGCGGAGCGGACGTACGCAAGGTTTGTATCATCAACGACAGGGGTATTCATATTTGTAAATCCATGCTTGCCTACATTGAACAAGGGCAGGGAAAGACACCTCAGTCCGAGGGCGTTAAAAGCGACCGTTTTGTCGGCGATTGTTATGTCTGTTTTAGCAAGGAGTTAAAGGCGGAAGTTGACGAACTTGTAAAGAAAGGCGTAAACAAAGACGAGGCCGAAGCGCAGGCGCCGCTTATGAAAAAAGCGCAGGAGTTACTGCGTAAATGGGAAGCGGGCGACAAAAAAACAATAGAGCTTTGGAAGAAGATGAACGGCTGGGCGATAGAGGGAATGAAAAAAACCTACGAGCGCACGGGAGTTTCTTTTGACAAATACTATTTTGAAAGCGAAACCTATATGCTTGGAAAGGACGAAGTTCTTAAAGGCCTTGAAAAGGGAATATTTTACCGTCAGGAAGACGGAGCCGTCGTCGTAGATTTAAGCGGTGAAAATCTTGATAAAAAGATTTTATTGCGAAGCGACGGAACTTCTATTTACATTACGCAGGATTTCGGGACTGCGATAAACAGGCACAAGGACTGGCCGTTTGATCAGATGATCTATGTAGTCGGCTCCGAACAGCAGTATCATTTTAAGGTGCTTTTTATCCTTCTTGAAAAATTAGGGTTTGAGTGGGCGAAAAACCTGTACCACCTTTCTTACGGCATGGTAAACCTTCCCGAAGGAAAAATGAAAAGCCGTGAGGGAACCGTTGTAGACGCCGACGACTTAATCGACAGCCTGCGCGATATGGCGTTAGAGGAAATCCGCGAAAAGGAAAGAGAAGGGGAAGTAGGGGATCCGGCGCAGGTAGCGGAAAAAATCGCCGTTGCCGCCCTTCATTATTTCCTTTTACAGCCAAGCCCTGTAAAGGATATGCTGTTTGACCCGAAAGAATCGCTTTCATTTAACGGCAATACTGGCCCTTATTTACAGTACATGGGCGCGCGTATTTCCTCAATGTTAAGAAAGAGCGGGCAGGAAACGGCGGATAATGAAAAAACAAAAGATATAAAAGATTGCTTTTCGCTGTTGGTTTCCGATCCAGAGTGGGAGCTTGTTAAAATCCTTGCCGCTTATTCCGGCGCTGTAAAAGAGGCGGCGGAAAGCCTGAACCCGTCTTGTGTTACTTCCTATCTTTACGAGCTTTCAAAGGCGTTCAGCCGCTTTTATCACGATTGTCCGATCCTTAACGCAGGAAATCCTTCTCTTTCAAAAGCAAGGCTTGAATTGAGCCGCGCGGTTATGACTGCGTTAAAAGAAGCCTTTCATCTTGTTTGTATACCGTTTCTTGAAGTTATGTGAACATTTTATTTGTTCAAAAACGCGAGCGACACCGTTCCCTGATTAAAATACAAATTACCTTTTTCGGTTTTTAAAATACACCTGCCCGCCGGGTCTATGCCTGAAAAAACGCCGCGCGCCAGTATTTTACCCTGTTTTTCAATCGAATAATTTATAACTTTATCTTCCGGCTCAAACACAACAACTTTGGCTCCGATGCTGTCGGAAAGAGAGTTCCATTCGGCGGCCAGTTTGCGGTTGCCCTGCGAATAAACGGCCACGGATGTAAATTTTTTTCTTACATTTTCAATTTCGTTCAGTATTGAGTTAAGCACGGCCCGGCGAGAAAGATGATGACCTGTAATTTCAGCGCAACTTACGGCTTTGCCGGAGGGGACGGTATTGTTAATATTTACCCCCACGCCGCAGGAAAGCCATGATATTAAATCTCCCTCTCCAGAAATCTCCGTCGTAACGCCGGCGATTTTTTGCCTGTTGATATAAATATCGTTGGGCCAACGAAGATACGCTTTTTTTCCGCAAACTGACGAAACTGTTCGGACAACGGCAATCTGCGTAACAAGGGAGAGCAGAGAATAGTCGGCTATCGCAAGACGAGGGCGTTCAAGCATTGTAAAGAAAAGACCGCCCTGACGCGATATCCATGTTCTGCCGCTTCTGCCCCTGCCCGCAGTTTGCTTTTCAGCGGTAAAAACGCTTCCGCCAGCCGCTCCTCGCAGAGCCTGTTCTCTTGCCCTGTCCATAGTGCTTCCCGTGTTCATGTAATGAAAAAACAAATTTTCTTTTTCGCCGAATTCCCAGGGATACAAAAAATCTTTTTCATTCTTTGGATCAAGAAGGTAGCCGTTATCCCCGGTTTCTATGGAATAACCGGCATGAACTAAAGCCTTAACCGTTTTCCAGACAGCGACGCGGGAAACGCCCATTTCTTTAGCGAGAAGGCTTCCGCTGATACGTTCTCCGTGTTTATTACGCAGCATGGCAAGAAGACGCGCCTTGCTTGTTAATCCCGGAATTGATTTTTCTCTCATTCTAACTCCTTGCTTCCAGAGCTTTTGCTTTTAACGCCGCTTTTTCAAAACACAGCGAGATTAAAATAAAACCAAGCGTTTTAATTTTCGCTAACCCCTCTTTTCCGCCGCGAGATTTCCACGCTAAATTTATCGAAGTCCATATCTTAAAAATCTCAGGAATAAAACTTAAAAATAAGGATATTATTTCCAGTCTTACAACTTCCCTGATTTCCAGAGAACTCGTTGTGCGGAATAATAACGCGGAAATCTGAACAATAAGCGCAAGGCGCAGAGTGATCCTTAGATACTCATGACCGGGGATTAACAAGATAAAAAATTGATTTACAGGCGTTAACCTGAAATTATCAAATAAATTTGAGAATACGGAAAGGGCGTACATAAGAAGAGCGTAATAAAAGACCGGCTTAATGTCCGCTATTTGATCGTGTACCGACAGGCCGCAGATAAACGCGATAAGTACGGCGGATAAAATACCTGCGCCAAGCCATAACGGTGGAAGTGACATACAAAAGACGGAAAGCGGAAGAAGCAATAATAGTTTTATTAATGCCGGAACTTTGTGCAAAGGCCCCTTTTTTGTTTTGTACTTGAATACCGCATTCCCTATAACCATAAAAGGTCTCCCAAATCGCGCGCCGTATTTTTCAGAGGATTATGTATTCCCCACGCCTGTAAGTCGAGGGAAAGAGCGTCTGAAGCCGTGCCGTCATAAACCTTCTTTCCCTTACATAATACAATAAACCGGTTGGAAAGGGCCAAACATTTTTCCAGTTCGTGCGTAAGAATAATGACGGTCTTTCCGTCATTAATTAATTTTTGAAAAAGCCTGTTTACTTGCACAACGCCGGGGTAGTCCATGTTGGCGTAAGGTTCGTCAAAGATGATAATCTGCGAATCCATCGCCAAAACCCCTGCTGCCGCAAGACGGCGTTTTTCGCCACCTGAAAGCGAGCGGGCGGGGAAGTCCGCGCGATGTTCAAGCCCCGTCAGCGACAAGGCTGAGCAAACGCGGGCTTTAATTTCGTTTTTGGAAAGCTTCATATTGCGCGGGCCGAAGGCGATGTCTTCTCCCGGAGTTTCTCCAAGTATCTGAGAATCAGGCTCCTGAAACACAAGCCCCACTCTGGAGCAAGTCTTAACAGAACCGTAAGAAGGCGCTTCAAGCCCCGCTATTACAGACATTAACACGCTTTTCCCCGAACCGTTCGCCCCCGCGATTATTGTACATTCGCCGCTTTCGATAGAAAACGAAACATCCGAAAGGGCATAAAAACTGCCGCCTTGTATCTGTTCATTATGAAGCGTACTTAGATATGATGAATCTTCGTAAACAGGGAATTTTTTTGTTATGTTAATAACTTCTACCGCAGGCATTTTGTTTCCGTTATTCCTCGCTGTTTATATATCTTGCCGCTGCAGGGCGCAGCGCAAGCGCAAGAGGAATACCGAGAGCCAACTTGATTGAGTCGGCGATAATGAAAGGCGCTGTTCCCGCCAAAAACGCCGCTTTAAGCGTCATTGATTTAAGAGCCGTCATGTAAAGA
>Ga0268262_10002981_pt1 | contig 18864 bp, 15 predicted proteins | sample TergutNc150P3_FD_190354 | JGI IMG/M metagenome (GOLD analysis project Ga0268262, IMG submission 190354) | Nasutitermes corniger P3 segment gut microbial community from laboratory colony in Florida, USA - Nc150 P3 (SPAdes) (version 2) | ecosystem: Host-associated > Arthropoda: Insects >...
TTTTTGGGGGCGCGATGCCCCAGCACCAGATGGAGATTTGAAGCGCCCAGGTCCAGATCCGCAATTACCACTTTTTGCCCTACCTGGGCAAAGGCAACGCCCAGATTTGCGGCGACCAGTGACTTGCCTACCCCGCCCTTCCCGCTTGCAACCGGAATTATACGCATCATGCACCTCTCATCATTTTACCAACCAGCCAAACCGAGAGTATATCCCCCAGTATCAGAAAAAAAACTATACCCGGCACGATAAACAAGGCCGCGCCAAAAAAAAGCAGTTCCCTTATCATATAACTTTTGATAAAAAAAATCCAGAACATAGTGGTTATGACGCTTAATCCCTTTCCCGCCAGATACAGCGGGCAATAAACGCGATACCGGAACATATTCAGCCGCCAAAACAGGGCCATGAGCAGAAACATCGCTTCCGGCGTAATCAGCGCAAGCCAGGGAAAAGTTATCTCCCCTGCGGGCTGCAATAGTACAAAAGCCCCTACCAGAAAAACAAGCCGCATACACTCGTACACGCACAGGGCGGTTCGCAGGGGCCGGAATAATTCCATACTATAAAAAATAAGGCGGTATGGGAGAATAATCAAGTGGGGGACAATCTACAGCATCCTGTATTTAGTCTTCATGATTATCCGGCACCTAATACTATTAGGTGCCGGATAAAGTGTTATTAATGTTCCAGGCCGTCTTCGGCGGTGGCGTAGCCTTCTTCGTCTTCATACATGGTGTATTTCTTTTCACCGTTGTGGAACACAATCTGGGTTACTTCGATGTGGCCGATGTAGTTGTCGCTGGTCTGAATAAGCAGAAATGGAGGACGCGCTTGAGCAGCAGCGCTGCCTCTGAGCGGCACCCAACTGTCGTTGATGGTTCCGCCTTTGCGGTCCAGGTTGTAGCGCTGGAGCAGGGTCTCGGCGTCCGCGCCCTGGCCGTTCCAGTTGGCTACTTCGGTCCATGAAACCTGTCCCCAGCCGTCATCAGACGGGGAATTGACGCCGTGCAGCAAGCCGTCCTTGCTGTATCCTGCCGCGTCAGCGGGTTTGTTCGGGGTAAAAGCAGTTGTGTCGGTCCAGGATTTTGCCCCCTGCTTGTTGGCGTAGAACCGCGCCCGTATGGTATAGCGGGTATAAAATTCAGTGCTGAAGGTACTCGGCAATCTCAGGTTGATACGGTAGAGAATTCTCCACCGGTTGGTGTTGTACGGAACTTCATAGGTTACTCTATTAACGATTACCCGTTTGGGAACGTCGTCCCAGGAATCCATTACTTGTGCCTCATAGTCCACACTACCATAGCCGGGATCGGTCGAACTGACAACACCTGTTACATCAGTATCAAAGTCTACGATGTAAGGCGGCAGCCCCCACTTTGCGTCCAGGGTAACACTTCTGGTGATGACAGCGCGCCCGTCATACTCACGGTTTTCATTGTCAAACCACGCAACAAAAAAGGCCCGGGGATTTATCGAATTTACCGTCGGATTCGGCGGGAACCGCTCCACCCACTCGTCTATACATTCGTTGGCATAAACGGTTATCGGAGCGATAGTACCGCCGCCTTTTGTGTTAAAGCTTACGGTATATACCCCCGTCACCGGTTTCACAAAATCATCCGGAAGTTCCAACTCCGGCGGGTAGACGGGGTTCGCTTTATCAACCCAGAACGCCTCCAGCGTAATGTTGCGGGGAACCGGTGATTCCTGCGTAAATACCTGCCCATCCAGGAGCCAGGTGACAAACGCCCAGCCGGGCGACCTCGGCGTAACCGGAAATGCCAGCGGGCTTAACGGTACGCCCCTGATCGCCGTTACGTCGGGAATTGCGGCGGTCGGTTCGATAAGGTTGCCCCGGTCATCTTCCTGGGTAAACACAAACGATACCGTCACAACGTCATCCGACCAGCGCGCGGTCAGCGTTACGTCGGAGCCTATGATGGTATACGGCTCATACCGCGTGTTCCCTTCATACCAGCCGTAGAATACAAGCCCCCGCTGCGGCGGAAGGCCGATCATCTTGCCGCCCAGATACGTGCCTTTCTCAATCACCGCGTCGGGTATCACGTTGCCGCAACTGGGATCCTCAAACCTGACGGTAACCCGTACCGCGGTGTCCATATCGCAAGCGGCAAACATACCGAACACCGCAAGGGCCAGCGCCATCACTACTATTATTTTTTTCATCATGCTCAACCTCCAATAGATCAATTAGAAATAAATGCCAACACGCAGGTTTATCCACTGCGTCTGCTTCATCGGCGGGGGATCGCGATACGCGTACTCCATCTTGTAGTAATATTCAAACGCCGCGTACGCGCCCTGCGCGAAATTTACCTGCACCTTCGGCATCACTTCCATATAGGAATACGGGGAATCCGAGTATATCTTGGTGCCGAAATCCTGGGCGTAGCCAAACAGCCCGCCGACCTCAATTAAGCCGTTAAAAAACTTGTAATAGAAGCTGGGTTTGACATAAGCGATATTACGATCAGCCGAACCTTCGTAGCCAAAACGGAGCTGCGCGGTAAAGTTTTGCGGCGCGTACTGGACAAACAGCCAGTTCTTATGCTCGATAAAATCCGGCTTGCTGGCCCCCACGCCCTGTATAAAACCGAGCGCCCATATCTGAAAGCCGGGCAGTATGTTTTTCAACGCGCGCTCTTCCACGCGGTACACAATGTCATCGCCTTCCTTACCTTCAGAACCGCGCAGCCTCATGTCCAGTTCGCTGTCCAGACGGTAGGCAAAGCGGAACAGAAAATAATCGTGGATGTACGATATGCCGATCACCGATTCCTGCAACAAGTCAAAAATGGTGGGGTCGCGGGTGACGCCGGCGTCCGTATAACTGTCCGGCCCGTTCAGGACAAAGCCGATGTTTAACCGGCCGTATTCTTCGGGTATGCCCGGTTTCCATTCAAACCGCACGCCGCCGGAACGTCCCGCTTCCAGTTCCTTCCACATTTCCGGCCCGCCGGTTCCCCAGGGGGAACCGCCGAGCTTGCCGACCGCCACGGTCAGCTGGTTGTTGAAGAAATTGCCGTATCCAAAAGCATAAGGCCATAAATCCGGTGTTTGCGTCTCATTCGTCCAGTTCTGCCATTGGATGCGTACCTTAAAGCCCAGCGTATCCGCCGCGTTGACGTAATCCAGGTTAAGACGGAAACGCCCCTGGTAATCGCCGGCGTCGTCATTCTGGCTGTGCATCCTGACATCGACATCGGGCTCGCTTCTGCTGTTCTCGACTTTCTGCCAGAATACGCCGGTTTTCGCTTCGCCGCTTAAGGTCAGTCCTTCGGCAAAAGCGAAGGCGGGAAGCAGCGCTATAAGCGACGCCGTAAGCAACAATATAACAATCTTTTTCATGTTTTATTCCTTATTGGGTAAATCTGACCGAAAGTATGGTCGATACGGGCAGCCTGACAAACGCCGCGTTCCGGTCTGCGGTTATGTCCACCGTTTCCCACCGGGGCGTTCCACGGTTGGTATTGTTCCGGTCGAAAATAATGGGATCCGAGCGCATCGCGGTCGCGCTGGAAATTCTGAATCCCGGCGGAAGCTGCAGCCTGACCGTTCCCATGTCATACCCGCCTGAGCCCGTCTGGGCGGTGGGGGTAAACATGACCATGGTTATTTCCGTTATGTCTTCGATGGGCACGTCCCGGTTTCTCCAGTTAACCGGATATACCTCTCCGTCCCGCAGTTTCATAAACGCCGATACTTTAACGGTATCGGAGGTAAAGTCTTCGTAGCGGGTACCGTTAACATTGCCGCCTTCCACCGCCCTGCCGGAGAAGCTCACGCCGACGCGGTAGCTTTCTTTGGCGAACTTGGCATAGTGGGCAAGGCCCCAGCCCCGCGGCAGAATCTCGTTGTCCCTGCAGCCGTAGGTGCCGTCGCCGATCATGCTGTAGAACCGCTTCGCCGACCACCAGATAAAGGCGGCCTCGTGGTTGATCCGGATGGACATGTCAACGTCGTTCATAAACAGCCACACATAGTTCCAGGTATGGTCATTGGGGTAGGTTATGCCTGAATTGCTGTTCAGGTTATGCTCCGTCATCCATACTTCCCGCGGGCTGGTGGCGTGGTATATCCAGTTGTCGGCAGCGACAGCGCCCGTACCGGCGCCGTTGTCGTTGCGGCTGCCGTAATTGTGCCGCGCGAGTATGTCAATAGCGGACTTTGCCGCAGGGTTATTCATTGCCGGCCGGTTGATGGTGGTGGTGTTCGCCGACTCGCCGTTCATGGTTTTTACCGAGGGGATAATCTTCCCGCCGCCGTAACCCGCTATGCCGTCCGTAAAGCGGCCCACCTGCCGGTAGAAGTTGCGCATCTGATCCCCGGTCCATTCACAGCCGTCGTAACCCGCCGTGTAGTTGGGTTCGTTCTGTATTGAAATGGCGTATACCGGCGCGCCGTTGTTCAGCATATTCTGGGCAAAGGCCCTCAGGTAGTTGGCGTAATTCCGGTAGTCCGATTCCCGCAAATCGCCGCCCCCGTTAATCGAGTTGTTCGTTTTCCACGCCGCCGGCGGACTCCACGGGCTTGCCAGAACATAGCCGCCGTAGCGGTTCACCGTCTTGACGTTCTCATAGAATCTCTGCCGCTCCATCGTCGTGTATATCTGGTTGTTGACCAACTCGTTCAGCGTCCGGTTAATGTCCGTGTACGTGGGCAGTATCATGAGGCGAATCATGTTGTAACCCAGTATTTCCGGGTTAAACATATTTTCATAATCCCCTACCGAATAGTTGGGGAAGTTCCCCCACGCGACGTCCATGCCCCCGAACCCGCGCACGTACTGGTACTGGTTGGTCCCGCCGAACAGCACCGTAAAGGTCGCGTCCGCGGCCCGGTTTGCCGGCGTCGTTACCGTCAGTTCCGCTACGCGGCTGGCAACGGTGGAGCTGGGGTTGGTGGTGGCATACTCATTGGTATTGGTGACCAGGGAATAAAAATAATACTTGTCCGGCGTATCCGTGCTGATTGGCGGCGAGTATGAGGATGAGACTGCCCCCGGTATCAGAATGCCGCCGATGGTTGACGACGTGATGTTCGAGAACCATTGGTAGCTTAAGGTGCCGCCGTCTTCCGGCTCTTCCACATCCAGTATTAACGGAATCACCGCGTCGCCGTTAAAGTATATCGCGTTCTCCGGCTGTCCTTTGATGATCGGCGTAACCGCGTCGGGGTTGACGCCTATCGAGACCAGCACGGGGTTGCTGGCAACCGACGACTCCCGCCGCCCCGCGACTCTGAAAAAGTAGTTGGTTACCACGACAAAGTAATAATAATTGCCCGCCCCGCTTATCCAGCCTTCCCGCGCTTCCTGTCCGGGAGCGGTCATCGGCGGAATCAGAGAGGACGTTATACCGCCTTCTATCGCGATGCCCTGGGTATTGGTCAGCGTGTCCGTGACATACCACTGGTACCGCAATTCGTCGCTGGCGCCTTCCTGATCAATTGACGCGCTTACCTGCAGCGTCGGCAGCGCTATGCGCGGGCTCCAGGTCAGGCTCGCCCCGCTGGGCTGAGACGTGATAACCGGATACCGCGCGTTGCGCGGATCGTTGACTGTTACCGTCACCGCGGCGCTCTTTATCGAGGCCGTCCTCCGGCCCGTCGCGTACAGGCTTTCATTGGAAACAACCACATAGTAATTGTATTCGCCGTCCGTGTCCGTCGGCGGGGTGAACGTCGATTCGGTGGCGTTCTCCATCGGTATCCCCGCCTGATCCTGGTACGCGCGGTACGTTAAATGCCGGTACCACTGGTACTTCAGGGTTCCCGAAACGCCTTCCGGCAATGCCGCGATTATGGATAACTCCGTTATGTCGTCCAGATCAACGCTGGTGCCCCGCGGCTGTCTGATAATTACCGGCGCCGTCGCGTCCAGATAGACCGTCGCGTTCTTGTCGTAGCCCATATCGCAGGCGCTCAACATACACAGCAGCGCCAGCGTTATAACCGCCGTTCTCAACAGCGCATATTTGTTTTTGTTCATTCATTTCCTTCCTTAAATAAAAAATTATCATTAACCGATTACTCGGTAACCGTAACTTTTAACCTGTTCTGGGTGATCGTACTGCTGGTTTGTTGTATCGTCGCGTTCATGTTGGTGTTGGTGACAATGACATAATACCAGTAGGTGCCCGCCGCCGATTCAATCCACCTAAAATTCAATGAGAGTTCACGCGGGTTTTCCGGCGAGGCATGCTGCTCAAAAATGACCGTACCCGTGGGGTTAGTTACCGTAGCCGCGTTCGCTTCCGCTTCCGATGTTACCCGGTACCATTGAGAGCTCAGGACTCCCCCCCCTCGTTCTATGTTGCAAAACAGTCCGTTCGCTTCAAAATACTCGTTCACCCGCGCGGTTCTATTTGCTCCGCCTGATATTTCCGAAAAATGGTTCCCGGGATGAATCGCCGGGTTTTGCGCGTATTCGGGCGCATCGTTTTCCCATTCGGCGGTCAGGACAAACGTCGTGCCGGCAACGGTGATAACTGTGGAACTGGTATATTGTGTATCACCGTTATACCAGCCCAGGAATTCCCATCCGCCCCCCCGTGTCGGGTCCGGCGACGGGTATTGGCCTCCCAGCGCCGTACCGTTGGTAATGATGACCGAAGCCGGCGGAGTCCCCGCGACGCCGTCGCCCAGGCTGAAACTGACGGTTACTGATCCTCCTGTTACCGGTGTCCATTGGGCGGTCAGGGTGGCATTATCCGGGAATGTGGTCGCGGCGGTTACCGTCGTCGCCCCTCTTCTCCAGACGGTAAAAGTATAGTTGGCTCTGGTGGGAGCTTTGCTTCCCCCGGCAAAATACTCCACCGGCAGCGATCCGTTCTTGTCGATCTGGATAGGATCCACCCTGCTGCCGCTTGAGCCGGTATTAAACGTGATGGTAATTTTGTCGTTTGCCGGCGGTGGTATGATGGGGGTGGGGCCGTTGTCACCGCCGCCACAGCCTGCCAGAATCATCGTACACATAAGTAGTATTAACCACGGAGTACACGGAGTAACACGGAGGTTTAAAATGTTAATATCTTTATTTTTTTTACTCCGTAAAACTCCGTGGCAAGGATTCTTGTGTTCTTTTTTCATATAAACCTCCATTACGATGTTGATTGCGTCGTTTTTACATAATAATTCGACCACCCACCCGGCCGTTTATAAGCGGTCGGGTTAAGTGGTCGAACAAGTTTTCCGGCGCTCAATACTGAGGCGCCGGATAAAGAACAACTTAAGGTTTAATCAAGGTGATCTTGGTAATCGTAAAGTCGAAGTCGCAGGATGCGTCGCCCTTGTTATGCTGGATTTGAATACCAGCGCTCTTCGTCAAATCATTAATAGTAATGGTTTGTGTCTGTTCTGTATCGACGGTAATGTCTTGATATGCATCAGTACCACCTGACCACGAGTTATCTGCTCTTCCGTTTCTGAAAACCAGCTTCCTCGGCTTGCCGCTAGAATCTGTTGCTACTGCGGTGTATTTAATTTGTACTTCCTTGTAAACGGCTGTGTTTACATCATCTGTGAGAGCAAACCAAATAGTACCCTGGTACGAATCGGCGACAGCGAAAGAGAAAGGCCCAAGACCTGCGGGCTTCACATACGTTACATTGCCGAAATGGGAAGTCTCGACTGTAGTTGTTATATCTTTGTCGGCTGTCGCATTGGGAATATCTTCGGAAGCGAGTACCCAACAAGCATACAGATTTGTAGCACCGTAGATTTTCTTGGTTTCTACCCCTGCTACTACCTTATCTTTACCATCAGTCGCCGCCAGTACCCAACCTTTGAAATTATAATCGGCCAGTGTGGCAGTTGGGGCAACGCCCAGGTTAAAGCCTTCCTTAATAGATACGGAACCGGAGAAACTGTCCGCAAATGCAGGCGTTCCGGTGGCGGCAGTGGGTTTATTAAGATTAAATGTTACGACATATTCCGGCGGAGCAGCAGCGGCAGCTTGATCGATTATCGCTGGTGTGCCTTCAATCGTCGTGCGCCTGATATTGTTCACGCCGTTACCGGTGGTTGAAGTGTAACTGACAAACGCGGGATATGTCACGCCGTCCGCGGTAGCCTTAATGTACAGCGGTTTGCCAATCAGGTCGGCAGTACCGGCGGTCTTGCCGACCAGCCTGACGTCTCTTACCAGCGCAACAGTGGGGGTGGTGGCGCCGGTTAAACCGAGACCAAAAATAAAGGGACCGGCTCCGGACGGGTTACGTAAACCATCCTGCGGGTCTCCGTTAAATCCGCCATTTAATTTATTATAGTCACCATTTTTCTTGGAAGCATCGGTATAATAGAAAAGGGTCCACCAATCATCCGCCACGGGGGTACCTTGTTTAGGATCAGTCGCCATCCCTACAGCCAATTCATCACTTATTTTGCCCCATCCGCCGCCGAGAATTCCGTTATCGAGTATCAAATTACCATTACCCCATTGACCTTCGCCGTTGCCTATCGCAGCCCCAAAGAATTTCTGCGTAAGGGGGGTAGCATCGGTAACTTCAACAAATGTCAGATAGCTCAAGGGATAATTACCGTACAGTCTCGGGCCGCCTCTTACTCTGTTCGTAGCTTCAAAGGTCGCTGTATCTACCTTATAGTCGGCTTTAATACCATCGTAATCAGCAAAAGTTTTGCCGGGGGGCAGTACAAAATAGTACGCCGCGACATTGCCGTTTTCCAGTTCTACTCTTTCAATAAAATGACCATCATCGGTCGGTGGGCCGTTCGCGGTCCACTGCGCGTAAAGAGTAAGGGGAGTCGTACCAGCGGTGGAGGTTGCGGTATAATCAGTTCCGTTACCGTCTGCGGCAGTATTCCATGTTGTAGAAAGCGTATAACCTTCTCGTGTTCCGGTTACTGTGTCGAGTGCGCTCAATGGAGCGCCCGGCGCTACAAAAAAGCTATTCGAAGACAGAACACCTTCATTACCCTCAAGGGTTACTACTATATCACCCGCGGGAACCGGCGTCCATTTGGCGTACAGGGTGATTTCTTGGGTGACTTTGTTAGTGGTAAAACTCCATTGGTTGCTTAATACACCACTACTATTTTTGGTCTGATACCAGCCTTCTACTATATGATTAGGTCTGGTGGCATCGTCCGGCTCTGTTACCAACTGGCCTTCACCGACAGATACAACTTTCGTAGTACCGCCGCCAGGAAAGGTGCCGGGAGCAGCGTCAAACGTAACATTATAGCTGGGACCGGGGGGTATGATCAGCGGCGGGTCTGTCGGGTTACTGCAGCTTACCATAGCAAACACGGTCAGCAATGCCAAAATCGCAAAGATTCCTTTCTTCATTATTTTCCTCCAAATAAAAACTTTTGAGAAAACGGATTAACGCATAGAGAAGAATTTTGAACACGGAATACACGAAGGAAAGGCCTCATGGTCCGAACTTCGTACTCCGGGTTAATTTCTTCTGTTTGAATTAACCAGTATTTCTTTTAGGAAGACTGTCCCAGGCAGCAACAAAATTCATTAACGCGCAACGCGCGGTCTATCCAATGTATGATATATACATGAATATATGTATTTTACAATGTATTATTTACAGGTATAATGTATATATTACAGGCAAGTTTTAAGAAAAATTACAGAAATTTGGTATAAAACAGAGAAATCAAAGACCGAATAAGGGATTTTTACCATATAAGAGGGAACAGCGCAAGAGCGCCCGATACGCGGCGTCGCCCGATATGGGGTGTTACAGAAAACTATGTTTAATTTGAAGGAGGGGGAAGATTCACCACGGAGGAAAGAAAAAAATTATCTGCGGTGACCTAATCGTTAATATTTTTAACAGCTTTCAGTGAAAGTCCGGTTGCTTTGGCTATCTGGGAAGCGGGGAGTCCCATGTCTTTCATTTTCCGGGCAATTTCAAGTTTGCTTTTTTCCATGCCTTGGGCCAAACCTTTTTCCATGCCTTGTTCTATGCCTTTTTCTATACCTTGTTCTATGCCTTGAGCCAGACCTTTTTCTATACCTTGTTCTATGCCTTGAGCCAGACCTTTTTCCAGACCTTTTTCCATGCCTTTTTCCATGCCCTCTTTTTCAGCTTTGTAGATACGATATTGCCGTTCCATCCGGTTCTTGGTTTCCGCCATCTCACGCGCAAACTTTAAATAGTCACGGCTTATCCCTTTTACCGCTTTTTCAGCCAACATTATCCCTTCCTCCTCACGGTACAGTTTTTCTACCAGCCTCGCCGCACGCTTCTCATGCCTGTATCTCATAAAAATACACCATTTCTCTTCTTCAGACAAGCCGTCCGTCTTGACCACCGTTTCCAGGGCTGTCATCTCACGTACCCGCCGTTCCAGCTTCGGCAATTCGTAAAATATTATTTCAGATATGTCACTCAGCCGGTGGTGTTCCGTTTCTTCACGGTAACTGAAGCGCTGGGGCAGCTTGCCGCTGTCCGGAAAAATGACGCAGTTCAGGAAAAAAATCTGGTATACCCGCTTGATATCCTGATACTTTTGACCTCTGCGCGACTGACCCGACAAGAGCATGGCGGTGTACAGTTCAGCCCGGGCCTTCAGGTCGTCGTCAGTTTTGTTGATCTGTATTTCGAGGTTTGCGGATTCGCCGTCGTTGAAAGTGACATGAACGTCCAGACGGGGCGTTTTTCCTTCACGATGCGGGGGTACCAGATCATTGTTGGTGACCCGGACGGCGGAAACTTCCCGTCTGGTACAGGCGCACAGGAGTCTGCGGAGAGTTTCGCGGGAAACATCGGTGTTCGAGGTGAGCATGGCCTTAAAAACGATATCGTCCATGACATTGAGAGGGGATTCCTCATCATTTTTTTCGCGGGTCGGAACGGTCATGTTGTTGTTCCGGCGGCATTTTGAATTATTCTTCATACCCTATATAGGGTGAAAAAACGCGTTTTGCATTAGTCATTTTGAAAAAAAAGAAATTCAATCACATATTTATTCCGTATCTATCCAAAAAATCATAAAAAAAACATTGGGGATGATTACCCGGCTTGATATTTTCTATTGCAAAACAATGATCATCTATTTTATATTGTTTTGTTCCGGAGCAAAACGGATAAATGGGGCAGGCTGAAGCGCTATCTCCGATAAATCTCATAAACTGATTGATAATATACAAATTAATAAATTCATAATAATTATAGCCTTCATTTTCAGGTAACCATGAAGATGAATCATTATTTTTGTTAAAAACCAGCGGAATCCCTACCTTATTGATACATAAACTAATCGCTGACTCAAATTCGTTTTTATCAAGACAATACAGATCACCGAATATAAAGCGGCTTGCCAGAGCATTTCTGGAAAAATCCAGCATATTATTTATCCATCTATTTACAGACGGATACGATGATTTGTTAAATATATGATTTAAACTACTTCCTGATTCATTTATTCTCCTGTCTGCTTTAATAAAAATATTCTCGTCCTGATGCCCCCTGGAACTCCATCCGTAACGAGCAAGAAGTTCCTTGCATTTTCTGTAATCAATAAGATTCTCTTTATTTTTCTTAATGATATTCATAACCAACATACAAAAAAAATGAATGGGATTATCATTGTAAAGACAATATTCTGCAATATAAAGACGGCTTTCATCAGGAATATCCGATAGTTCATAAAAATCAAACAAATAATCCATCGTTTTATACGGTAATTGTATATGATCTTTATTGTAAAATTTTTTTTCTATTTTTGCGGCAATATATTCGTAGAAATCAGCTGCTCCGACCTGATATTCATTATTATCATCTATATCAATATAATACTTATATACGTTATGAATATTATTATTATTAAAATGTTCGTTTCGTATGTTTGTTATTTTATCAAAAGTATATTCAGAATGTTCCTGCCCTAATGTATATTCTCTTTGTAAATTAGTTATTCTTGTATCTTCATCCCAGTCTTCAAATGGTTTTCTGAATACTCCCCTTCTTATTGCATCCAGCACATAAGAAAATGACCTATAAAATATTTCTGACTGTCTCAGAAGGTATGGTAATGTAATGTCCTGTAAAAAATGTATATATTCATGAATAAATGTACCTGTATTACCAATAATTGCGTTACTTATCTTTTCATCGGAATTTATACCAATATAAAAAAATCCCGGCTCATACCAGCCATCAGCGGTTCTTAATGACATATTCTCCTCTTTAGTATTGGGGGCTGTTCTGAAACTAAAGTTTCCGAACAACTCTGTTGTTAAAAAATAATCAAAAATACTTTATTTGTCAATCTTTGAGCCTTTTCCAAAACTCGGTCGTACCGTAGGTACGCAGTTTTTGGAAAATCCTCCTCTATACGGATATTTGATATTAATTGCACATAACGTTTCGGCTTAACTTATGTGTAACATGAGCTGTTAAATTAATGCCATTTCCGGTATACTGATACCGGAGGCGGACAGTATGCAATACAGGACAGATAAAAGATCGGGCAGGCAATTATCAATATTGGGTTATGGGTGCATGAGGTTCCCCCGGAATATCGCGGGTATTGATATGCATAAAACCGAAGAACTGATAATGAGGTCTATCGAAGGGGGCCTGAATTATTTCGACACGGCGCTGATATATCCGGGAAGCGAAGAAGCCATAGGGACTATTTTTGAAAAAAACCATGTAAGGGAAAAAATATATATAGCAACCAAACTGCCCCTGATTTTATTGAAAAGTCCTGCCGATTTTGAAAAATATTTTGAGCAGTCACTCAAGCGGCTCAGAACCAATTATGTCGATTATTACCTGATGCACATGATCACCGATCTGGATCAGTGGGTCAAACTTAAAAGCTGGGGCATTGAGGCGTGGATTGCCGAAAAAAAGAAGGCCGGACAGATACGGCGGATCGGTTTTTCCTACCACGGAAGCTGCGCCGAATTCCTGAAAGTGGTTGATGATTACGATTGGGAAATATGTCTGATTCAATATAATTATTCCGATGAAAATTTTCAGGCGGGGGTAACGGGGCTGCGCAAGGCAGCGCAGAGAATGCCGGTAATCATCATGGAACCGCTGTTGGGAGGAAAGCTTGCCACGGGCCTGCCCAAAGGGGCGGTGGAAATTTTTAAGAAGGCAAAGCCCAACCTGTCCCCCGCGGCATGGGGGCTTAACTGGATTTGGAATCAGGAAGAGGCAACTCTTCTGCTTTCCGGCATGAGTAACATGGCCCAGCTTGAAGAAAATCTGCGCCTTGCCGATACGGCCCGCGCGGGGATGCTGGGTGAAGCGGAGCATGACACATACCGCCGCGCGCTGGAAGTGATAAACCGGGCCTGTAAAATCCGCTGTACCGGCTGCAATTACTGTATGCCCTGCCCCCGCGGCATTAATATCCCCGGTTGTTTTTCCGCGTATAACACCATGTACTCAATGGGCTATGTGGAGGGAATAAGACAATTCGTCACCAGTACCGGCCTGGTTTCGCAGCGTTCAGGCAGTCCCGGCCTCTGCATACAATGCGGTATATGTGAAAGTCACTGCCCGCAGCGTATACCCATTATAAATAATCTGGCGCGGGTGCGGCGGCGCATGGAACCGCTCTGGCTCAGGTTTATCGGCGTCTGTGTTCGGGCGTTTTTTGCAAAGAAAAGAATATAACCACAGAGGTCGGAGTTAGGATAATTTTTTCAGTTTTATTATTTGCCGGACAGCGGACTTTTTAACAAGGTATTGTCAATGATAACAGCGACACGGCCTTCGCTCAGCAGGCTGCGGTTTTCCTTGCTGGAGATTATCTGCAAAGCGTCTTCCCTGCCGATAATGGGGTCGGTGGGCTGCATACCGAATACGCTGTGGGCAAAAATCCGCAGGGGGCGGTTGCCTACAACGGCGGTAATTTCGCGGGAAAGCCCTGATGGCCCTCCGGCAAAAATATCCCGCATCGAAAAATAACGAACCATTGCGCCGACACGGGGATTCAGCATATTACGCTCAAAAATCAGTCTCATTTCCGTATCCCATATTTTGGGAAACAGGCAGGGCCGCAGCAGGGCGGCGCTTCTTGTGCCATAAATCGGCAAATTTTCGGCGGCAATAATAATAATCCCCGTATAGGACGGGGCGGACACCGGCGTCAGCGTCACCGGTACTTCAGAAGGACGATCATGGCGGATAAAGGCGCTGCTAATATCATTAATACTCAGGGTGTAAAACGCCAGAAGGCGGCTTAAATCCGGCGAAAGCGCGGGCGGTACGGCGCGAACCTGCAGGGCAAGATTTTCTATATCAAGAAAACTCCATTCCCCCCGTTCGACCAAATCCGCAACAGTCGAAGATGAATCAACCTGTAAATTTAAAATAGCGGGACGGATCAGCCTGATGTATTCAGAGGCAATCAGCGCTTCGCCCTGCATTCTGCCGTTGGGCAGTTTGAGGCCGGAGGATGCCATATCCAGGGAAACAACGGCGTTTATTTCCTGTTTGTCCCATTCAAGCACTCCGTTAATATCTATTTTTACCTGACCAAAAACAGGCGCGGCGTTCAAAACGGCGCACAATACGGCGCATAACGGCATACCATACATCAACCATTTCGCTGATTTCTGACTTCTCAATTCCTCATTCCTCACGGCTCAAAACTCTCCTTTTCTATTATCGGTACTTTCAGGACTTTTCCTATGGATAGAATTTGATTTAAATCCATATTGTTCTCACTGGCCAGAACCTGGGGATCGACATGATAACGGATTGCCAAAGACCACAAAGTATCGCCCTTGCTGACCATGTGGGTTCCCTTAAAATCGCCATTGTCCCGCGCCGATGCGCCTGCCGCGCCGGCATACGGTACGCCGGTATACGGCGCCGTCTCCTTGAAGGCGGGAATAATGATAACTTCACCAATCTTCAGGTAACGGTTTGCTATGCCGGGGTTGTACTGTTCGATCATGTTAACGGAAACATTGTAATGACGGCTCAGGGCGGACAGGGTATCGCCGTACTGTATCTGGTAGCGGTAATACTTCAACAGTACGGTATCTTCTCTTTCCAGAAGATCGGCAACCGTTTCCGCCTGCTCCGGCGGAATTTTCAACTCGTAGTTTTTATCCGCCGGGGTAATGCCGTACAATAACTCCGAATTCAGGCGGTGGAGCAGACTCCGGTCTACCCCCGTTTCCCGCGCAATAATATCCAGCGATACCTGCTTCCCCGGTTTAATGGTTGTCCATTCAATTGTTTCAGGCCAATAATCCACCCCGAAGCGGCGGGGCCGGGAAAGAATATACGAAACCGCCAGAAATTTAGGCACATAATGTATCGTTTCCTGTTTAAATTCTTTTTTACTGCAGAGAAGCCAATAATCGCGGATGTTTGTTTTTTTTACCGCCCGGTTTACCGCGCCCAGTCCGGCATTGTAGGCCGCCAGCGCCAGATGCCAATCCCCCAAAATACGGTAATTCTCCGCAAGTTTTTGCAGGGCGGCAATCGTGGACTTTCGGAAATCGCGGCGCTCGTCCAGCAGATCATTTACCTTTATACTGAAGGGCGCGATACTGTTCATCATAAACTGCCATAGGCCCGCCGCGCCGGATTTGCTGCGCGCCGTACCCAAATACCCCGATTCAATAAACGGCAAATACGCCAGTTCCGGCGGCAGGCCGTGCCGCTCTATTTCATCCCTTACATAGGGAAGATATACGCTTCCATTTTTGATAATCGCATTGATCCACGCAAGGCCTCCGGCGCTTGAATATTTTTCAATATAAAACGCCGTAAGCGGCTGATTAATGGATTCAGGAGTCAGAAGCAGGGAATGAAACAGGGGGATTGCGGATTGGGGATTGGGGCTCAAGGATCGGGAATCGGGGACCGGAGACCGGGGATCGGGGCGAACGTTCCGCAGGGGGCGGTTATACGAAACCGGCGGCGGTACGGTATTCCCGTCGTTTTGCGCCCATAGTGTGGCTGCCGTACTCACAAACAGCGCCGCACAAAGATACTTCGCTAATCTTCTTTCTTTTCTCAAATCTTCTCTCCGTAATATATGCCGGCCCATTCCCAGCGGCCATGAATTTCAGGATCAGAGGGAAAATAAATTTTTCTGAAATAGAGATACCAGGTAGAAAGATACTGCGACCATCCCCATGTCCGCAGATAGGCTTCGGTAGAATTGGAGGAGGCGTCAAGCTGGCTCGCATAACGGATACGGTTACCCTGCATAAAGTCGGACAGGCTAAAGTCGGCTATGGCGGAATTGTCAATTTCACCCTGCCCCCAGGAATGGGCAAAAAAATTGACTTTGGCCTGACAGCGTCCAAGCTGGCGGGCGCTGCCGGCATCCAGGGCGGCCTCCACGGCGGCAAGCAGGGCGGGAAGGCTTTCATAGGTCCAGTCCTTGTGGGAATTATTAAAATCAACCTGCTGACGGGCGTATTCTTCCGCATTGGGGAAACCGGGAATCATTGTCCCGGCATAGGGCAGATAACGGGTATAGGCCTGTATCGCGCTGCTCCAGTCGCCAATTCGCTCATAGGTCTGGGCAAGCATAAACCACGCTGTCCCCAAGTCTATCTTGTCCGAAAAACGCGAAATTAATTCCTGATAATACCAAACCCGCTGCACCGGATGTTTGGTAAGATCTATAAGCTGATTAAGGCAGGCAAAGTGTATTGACTCACCGTTGACGGTTAGGTCGGGGAAATTTTTTACAATTAAATCAAAATACTGCGCCGCCACCGGCAGCGAATCCTGCTGCATATAGGTGTAGGCAACCATCAATAAGTAGTAGCTATTGTAGGGATCATGGGGAAAATTGATTGCCCGCCCGCTGAGGAAGTGGATTAATCTGCCGTATTCCTTCATCCTGGCAAAACTGTTGGCTATTTCCCGTACCACGGCAAAGGTACTTTCGGGAATATTGTCATTTCGGGCGAGCAGCGTAAACAGCTCCCGTAAATGTTCCCTGTTTTCGCGGGAACCGGTAATGTAATACGGGTCGATTTTTACCGCGCCGGGGTTGTACAGCGTTTTCCAGCAGACGCTTGCAAATACGGCCACAGCAATAAGCGGCAGAATAATTTTTATCTTCTTCATTGAAAAAATCCTGTAATTGCAGTATAATCTATATATGCAATTTTCAATAGTGGTTTCCTTCCTATTAATTATCTTCGGCATTGGCTGCGTTATTCCTGCCATAAAGCTGCGCCGGCGTTCATTGTATCTGTTTTTTGCGGCTTTGTTTCTCCAGACAGGGTTATTTCTTTTCCTTAATGGCATATACGTTATCCGTCTGGGATTTCCGCAGGCATGGGCTTTGCTCCCGATTTTTACCGGATCATCTCTTCTTCCTGCCGGTTGGCGCCGCTATGGGACATTCAGGACCAGTTACATTGTCCTGTCCGCGGCTTTTGCCCTTCTGGGAACGGTGATGTTGTTTTTTGCACTGGGTTTGGTTTCTTTTTCCTTTGCACAATTTGCCCATGACTGGTGGGTTCTGCTGGTACTGCTGGCGGGACTTACCCGGATGTTTATTTTTCTTGACGCCAGGCACGCGGGGGAAATCAGGAACTGACAAGATTTATAAGCAGAGGGTATAACATGAAAAAACTGGTATGTGAGTAGAGGCTGCCATGCTTTCACGGGAAGAGTTTATATTTACCATCGGCTACGACGGCCCTGCGGCAGTTGTAGACAGTCAGGCAAAAAGACGCTACGGCTCGCTTTCAACGAGGGAACTTGCCGAAAAAGGGCTTTTCCGCGCCGCCTATTCTTCGGCAATCTGGTCAAATGACCCCAAAGACATGGAAGCCCTGGTAAAAATTTACAACCGAATCAGCGGTTCTTCCCTTAAGCCCGATTCCGCTCTGGATCGTCTGTTTGGGGTTTTTCCGATTAAAGTAAGCCGTTCAATAACGCTGTAAATCATGTAACAAATAACAAAGGAAGAAGAATTTTTACCACGGAGCACACGGAGTTTCACGGAGTAGAGGGAACCAGAAAAGCACCCCGAAGGGGTGTAGGGGTACATACCCCGCAGCGCCTCCCCCTGCCGAATTTAGCGATTAACTTTGTGGGTCAAGTTTAGAGCTTGCCACAGGGTTTTTCATTTTGCATTGACATTATTTTAATGGCTGTGGTAGGGTTAGTTGTGGAAAAGATTTAATCCTCTTTTCCAGGCGAAAGTTGGCCCATATTTGTGAGATAAGCCAGCAAGGGGATGCCGTCGGCTGTGCCGAAAACATTTGGTTGTTGGGCTTGACGCTGTGCATTTATCTGTGGGCGCGCACTGGGGGCTGTCCAGGAAGAATTTTTTACCACGGAGTACACGGAGTTTCACGGAGAAAAAAGTAATTTTCGTATCAAAACTCAGTGGTACTCCGTGCCCTCCGTGGTTAATTCTTACTTCTTGGACATCTCCACTGGGCTTGCTAAAGCAAGCCCGCATTTGTTCGGTACTGTGGCAGTTACTGGGGCTACCACGTGCTAATTTTTTTGAATTAACGCGGCTTAACGCCGCGCAGTAGATTCTGGGCGCGCACTGCTCAGGCTAAAGCCTTCGCGCCCTTTGGGCATACAGTGGCGTTTACTAGCGCTACCACGTGCTGAATTTTGTGATCCACACGGCTACGCCGTGCTTTTATTCGTGGGCACCCGCTGGGCTTGCTAAAGCAAGCCCGCATTTGTTCGGTACTGTGGCAGTTACTGGGGCTACCACGTGCTAATTTTTTTGAATTAACGCGGCTTAACGCCGCGCTATTATTCGTGGGGGTGTACCGGTTTCGACTGGTACGATTCGGGGTATAGGTTGCAGGTGGAGCGCCCATCTCCTGATTGGGCAAAAAATTTAACTGCCAACAATGACAGTTACGCTTACGCCTTAGCTGCGTAA
>Ga0268262_10002982_pt1 | contig 18858 bp, 15 predicted proteins | sample TergutNc150P3_FD_190354 | JGI IMG/M metagenome (GOLD analysis project Ga0268262, IMG submission 190354) | Nasutitermes corniger P3 segment gut microbial community from laboratory colony in Florida, USA - Nc150 P3 (SPAdes) (version 2) | ecosystem: Host-associated > Arthropoda: Insects >...
CTTTTTTCTTTTTGCTTGATTCCAATATCCCTTTTACGGCTTACGGACTTAACTGGAATATAAATTTTTATAATGATTTTACTTATCGTCCCGATACGGAACAGCCGATTTACAACGGAAATACCACAGGATTATCCGTAGAACTGCCGGTCAGTTTTACCACCGTTACCGCCGGAATAAGCGAATCATTTATTATAAACGAGGAAAACGCGGACATATACAAGCCTGAGTACGGAAATTTTCAAGACGGCTTTTATATGTCAACTAACCCGTACATATCATGGAAAATACCATTAGGAATCAACGCGGGCAATTTCGGCGAGGTTGTTTTTACTCCGGGCGTTTCCGCCGTCTTCCCCCATGAATTTGCAAAATGGCCGTTAGATGATATAAGAAAGGGGCCAATTCTTGTTTTTAAACAAAATCTGGGCTTTAACAGAATAGACTGGATTGGAAATTTCAGAAAGGGATTAGACGTATCCGTTTATAATTCTTTTGATTACAATTTTTTTAACGCCAAAAACGATAAAAATCCGTGGACGGACAAACTGATTTTATCAGGCATTGGTCATTTTAAAATAACAAATTTTTTCGGCGTTTCAGCGAACCTGATGTACCGCCAATGGTTATTTTATGATTACGGATACACTACGGCAGGAGACGTACTGCGCGGCGTTATTGACAAGGATATTTTCGCGGATTATATGTTTTCTTTGAACCTTGATTTATCTTTTAAGGTTTTTAATTTTTTACCGTCCGTCTGGTTTAACAATCCTAAATTGCGCGTCTTTAACTTTGAGCTTTTTTTTGCTCCTGTTATTGACATGGCCGTGTTTCACGACCCTGAAAACAAAACCGAATTTAATTTAAAGAACGCTGTCGTTACAGGCGGGTTTGAGATTATTGTTTTTCCAGAATTCTTCAGGAGTCTTTTCTTACGCGCCTCTATCGGATGGGATATATCTGATTATTCCGGCAATCGCCCGTATGAATTATACATTGGGACGGATTTTTTCTATTAGTGTTTAAGGAGTAAAAAATGGCAAAAATCGCCGTAATCGGCACAGGTTATGTAGGTTCTGTCTCCGGCGCGTGCTTAGCGGATTTTGGCAATCATGTTATCTGCGTAGACAACAATAACGAGAAAATTGAAATGCTGAAAAAAGGAATAATCCCCATTTATGAACCCGGCCTTGACGCGGTAGTAGCGCGTAATACCGCCTGCGGCAGGCTTTCATTTACTGCGGATACTCAGACGGCGGTAAAAGAAAGCGACGTCGTTTTTATCGCCGTCGGGACGCCTCCGACCTGCGACGGTAGCGCGGATCTTGTTTATGTAGAAGCCGCCGCCCGTCAAATAGGCTCTATCATAGAAAAATATACCGTTATTGTAAATAAAAGCACCGTCCCCGTGGGAACCGGCAGAAAAGTTACAAACTGGATAAGCGAAGAAACAGCCAAACGCGGTCTTTCTGTAGGGTTTGACGTTGTATCTAACCCCGAATTTTTAAGAGAAGGAGCCGCCGTTTACGATTTTACCCACCCCGACCGCATAGTTATCGGCAGCGAAAGCGAAAGAGCGCGTAACATAATGAAAGATGTCTATCGTTCTCTTTATTTAAACGAAACTCCTTATATCGAAACCAATCTTGAATCGGCGGAGATGATTAAATACGCTTCCAACGCCTTCCTTGCCGTTAAAATTACGTTTATTAACGAGATCGCAAACCTTTGCGAAAAGACAGGCGCGAACGTACAGGATGTCGCGAGGGCAATGGGTAAAGACGGCAGGATCGGTTCCAAATTTTTACATCCCGGTCCCGGTTACGGCGGTTCATGTTTTCCAAAAGACACAAAAGCCCTTGCAAAGATTGGCAGGGATAATAATGAAATTCAGAATATTGTAGAAACAACAATAAACACAAATGAAAATCAAAAACTGCGCGCCGCGAAAAATATCGAATCCGTAATGGGTTCGTTATCAGGAAAAACATTGTGCCTGCTAGGCCTTGCATTTAAACCCAACACCGACGATATGCGGGAATCGCCTGCAATCACCATCTGCGAATATCTTGCAAATTGCGGGGCCGTTTTGCGCCTTTACGATCCTGCCGCGATGAAGGAAGCGCGCTGGAGGCTTAAAACAATAGAAAAATCCGTTTATTTTGCCACAGACGAATATGACGCCGTCCGCGGTGCCGACGCGCTTGTAATAGTTACGGAATGGAACCAGTTTAGAAATCTGGATCTATACAAGGTAAAAAATCTGCTTGCCTCTCCTTACTTTTTTGATCTTCGCAATATTTATAAGAAGCAGGAAATTTTAACCGCAGGCCTTTTATACTTTGGAATCGGCAGCGGCAACAAATGAAAATCCTTGTTACAGGCGCCGCAGGTTTTATCGGTTTTTATCTTGTAAAAAAACTGGTTTCTCTGGGGCATACGGTTGTCGGCATCGATAACATCAACGACTATTATAATGTCGATTTAAAATACGCGCGTCTTTCCCATTCGGGCATACAAAAGGACGCGGTACAATACGGAAAACATGTAATAAGTTCCGCTCTTCCCTGTTATGTTTTTTTAAAGCTTGATCTAACCGATAACGAAGCGCTTGCTTCCCTTTTCGCCAAAGAAAATTTTGACTGTGTATGCAACATGGCCGCCCAGGCCGGAGTCCGTTACAGTCTGGAAAAACCGCGCTCTTACATAGACAGCAATATTTCCGGTTTTCTTAATATTCTTGAAGCGTGCAGAACGCATAAAATAAATAATCTTGTTTACGCGTCAAGCTCTTCCGTTTACGGCATGAACAAGAAAGTGCCTTTTTCCGTGAACGACGCTGTTGATCATCCGGCAAGCCTTTACGCGGCAACCAAAAGGGCAAATGAATTAATGGCCTATACCTATTCCCATCTTTTTAACATTCATTCAACAGGACTCCGTTTTTTTACCGTATACGGCCCATGGGGCAGGCCGGATATGGCGTATTACAAATTCGCGATATCAATATTTAACAGCAAACCTGTAGAAATTTACAATAACGGCGACATGTTACGCGATTTTACCTATATTGATGACATTATCGAAGGCATTACGTCGGCGGTTAACAATGTTTCCAAAAAAGAATTCGTAATTTATAATCTTGGCAATAACCGGCCGGAAAAATTAACACGCTTTATAGAAATACTTGAAAATTCACTTGGCCGTAAAGCCGAAAAAAAATATCTTGGAATGCAGCCGGGCGATGTTCCCGTAACAATGGCTGATATTGAAATTACCAAAGCGGAATTGGGCTGGCAGCCTAAAACATCAATTGAGAACGGATTAAAATCTTTTTCGCAGTGGTTTTTGGAATTTAACAATTTAATATGAAACCCTTTCCTAAATTAAGGACATTAATATCCGTTCCCGGCAGTTTGTACCAGCTGCTGAACCGCAGGCAAAAAATATCATTCTGTATTCTGGTAGTCCTTACAATCGGCTTTTCAATAATAGAAACCGCGGGGATTTCCGCCATAATGCCGTTTATTTCACTTGCTTCCGAACCGGAACTGCTTTCCTCGGGCTGGTATAAAAAAGTATTTGATTTTGCGGGATTCGAAAGTTTTGAACCTTTCATAATGACCTTTGGCATTGCAATAATTTTTTTCTATTTTTTTAGAGCCGTCTACTCGGTTTTACTTACCTATTCCATCAACCGTTTTTCGTTTGGCATTTACAAATATCTTTCAAAAAAAGTATTTAAAACCATTTTATCAATTTCGTATAAAGTATATGTTCAAAAAAATTCCGCTGAACAAATACGCACCATTACGGAGGAAACAAACGATGCCGGAAAAATAGTCCTTAGCGTAATGAAACTTTTATCGGAAGTTTTTACGGTCCTTTTAATTTATTCCGTTATCATTATCATAAACTGGAAAATGACTTTGGTAATTACGCTTGTTTTGTCGTTTATAGTATTTTTTATGCTGTCCATATTGACAAAAAAAAATAAAAAACTTGGGGCAAAACGGCTTGAATCCGGGAAATTGATCTACCGTTCCTTAAAAGAATCGCTTGGAAACATCAAATACATAAAATTGAAAGGCAATGAAGAGGGCATACTTCAAACTTATGACACAACAACCGCGATAAAAGCGCGTACGGAAGTATTAAGCAACGTTTTCGGCGCTTTACCAAAAGGCATCCTTGAAAGTATCGGGTTTTCTCTGCTTATAGCGGCGGTAATGTTTTTTATATGGAAATATCATGACGCTTCGGCGGCAATTCCCGTTATTACAATGTATGCCCTTGCTCTTTACAGGATACTTCCCTCGATACACCGTATGCTGCAAAATATCGGCGAGATAACATATTTACAAAAAACGCTTGAAAATGTTAATTTAAACCTTAACCAACAAACGGAAAACGAAGAATCCGCGCCGTTGGATTTTAACCGTTCCATCCGTCTTGAAAATATTAACTTCAGCTACATGACAGGAAAAGAAGTTATTAACGAAGTTTCGTTTACGGTTAATAAAGGAGAAAAGATCGCCATAACGGGCGAAAGCGGCGGCGGTAAATCTACGCTAATTGACATAATCATCGGCATTCATAAACCTGTTTCAGGAAAAATAATTATTGATGATACGGTTTTAACCGGTAAAAACATCCGTTCCTGGCGTATGAAAATAGGATACATCCCCCAAAGCATTTATCTTTTTGACGGAACCGTAGCTGAAAATGTTTCATTTGGTTCGATACCTGACGAGAACAAAATATTAAAAGCCCTTCAAAGGGCGAATATCCTGGAATTCCTTTCGCAAAAAGAGGGCATACATACCCGCGTGGGAGACGGCGGTATTCAACTGTCAGGCGGCCAGCAGCAGCGGATCGGCATTGCCCGCGCCCTGTACGACGACCCCGAAGTGTTAGTCCTTGACGAAGCCACTTCCGCCCTTGACAACGAAACCGAAAAAAAAATCATGGATGAAATTTACAGCGTAAGTGAAAACAAAACTTTAATAGTTATAGCCCACAGGCTTAGTACCGTGGAACGCTGCGACAGAAGAATCCGTATTGAAAACGGGAAGATAATGAATGAACAGGCGTAAATCAACCGGCATATTATTCTTTTTACTGCTCTCCTCCGCCCTTTCCGCACAGGAAGCCTTAAAATCCATTGAAGAGGAATACTACGACTTTCTCGCTTTACAGGGATTAACGGAACGCCCTGCCCTTAACTACCGCACTCTTTCAGATTCGGTTTGGTACGTAAATGAAGATGTTTCTCACTCCTGGCAGAATAACCATCTTGGCTCTTATCAGCCCATATCCGGCGATTTACGCATACGGGCTTACGGACCGGAACTGTTTACATCGTATAACACCGCCGTCCCTTATGGTCAGAATGACGGCGTGCTATGGCAGGGGCGCGGATTTAACACGCTGTTAAAAGGCGGTGTCCGCCTGGAAGGATACGGCGTTGAATTGACGGTGCTTCCGCATTTCGCGTTTTCGCAGAATGCTTATTTTGAGATTATGCCGTCTGCTTATGACAGCGAATACGGCTATTTTTGGGGATATGGGCATAACATCGGCGCAGACGCTCCGCAGCGTTTTGGCGATAAACATTTCTTTGACTGGGATTTCGGCGATTCCGAAATTCGCTATACATGGAAGACGCTTACCATAGGTTTTGGCTCGCAGGCAATCTGGCTGGGCTCTGCGTGCCTCAATTCTATACTTCATTCGAATAACGCGCCTGCCTACCCGAAGTTTGACATCGGATTGCGGCGGCAAAAAGTTACTATTCCTGGATTTGACTGGTATGCGGGGGATATTGAGGCAAGGTTATGGACGGGGCGGCTTTCAGAATCAGATTATTTTGATAATGACGATACAAACGATTATACCATGTTTCACGGTTTATCATTTGCTTACGCGCCGTCCTTTTTACCAGGGCTGACATTATTCATAAACAGAGTGTGCCTTGTACCGTGGGAGTGGAAAAACTTGTCTTATGCGATTCCGCTTAATTCAAACACAATTGAGGACCAAAAAGCCGCATTTGGTTTTTCATGGATTTTCCCGCAGGCAGGCTTTGAAGTATTCGGAGAATTGGGAATTGACGATTTTGTATATGAGGGAGCGTATATTCGTTATCCTTTTCATACAACCGTATATTCAGGAGGCTTAAAAAAAACGCTAAACATCAAACCGGAAAAGGATATATACGGGGAACTGATTTTTGAATTTAGCTGGATGGAAATGACACAGGATTTTCAATTTGAATGGCCGTATTCGTTTTATTTTCACCATCAGATAACAACCGGTTATACCAACAGAGGGCAATGGTTAGGAGCAGGAAGCGGATGGGCGGGAAACAGCCAGTACCTTGCTTTTATTCTTTATTATCCGCTTGGCGCAAGTTCATTATTCATTCAAAGAAATAATCCTGACAATAATTATATTTTTAGAAACGCCATTTATGATACGGCGCTAAATCCCGCATTAAGAGCAAATTATCTGCACCACTACAAGGCAAATTTTAATATAGGGGTTAATTCATGTTATTTTATAAGAAAATATATAAATGTATCTGGAGGAATTGTTTATAATATGATATTTAACCCGCTTTACAAACGGACAAAAGAAACCGGCAGTGACAGCGACAGGCCGAGTGAACCCTCTGGGAAAAATGTTATTTTACACAATTTTTCATTTCAGTTGGGAATTAAATTTTTACTATGAATTATAACTATATTTTTATTACAATAGATAACACCGACATTGTTATCAGATTCAATGACATAAATAAAACCGGTTACTCCAGATTCATACCCCATGATCCTTATTCTTTATTAAAGAAAAACAAAATAATTTCGTTTTTTTTTAAAGTTCACAAGTCAAGTATAATTAACAAATACATAAAACTGCCTTTTAAGAAAATATGGAATAAATATCATAATTTTGATGAAATTACAAATATTAAATTTAACAATTCCAATACTATATGTTTTATTATACAAGCCCGTTATTTTGTTTCCATTATAGAAAGTTATCGCGATAATTTTATTCAGTATTTAAAAACAAATTATAAAAATTGCAAGATTGTATTATATTATTCTGATTTAGTGTCAAATCATTTGCTTGATTTTAAAAAATACGGACAGTGCTTTGACGCGATTTTTACTTTCGAAAAAAATGACGCGCTGAACAATGATTTTATTTATTATGAGGAACAATTTTTTTCTGATTTTGACGAAAAAAACAGTTTATTGTCTTTTTCCGTTCCAAAAAGCGATATTACGTTTATCGGCAAGGCAAAAAACAGGCTTAAAGATATAATTAATATATTTGAATTATTACAAAAGAATAACCTGGTCTGCGATTTTCACATTATCGGAGTACCGTTTTTCAAACAAAAATATTCAGATAAAATAAATTATCATTCAAAAGGCATTCCCTATTACGAAATATTACAACATGTTATTTCATCAAAATGTGTTCTTGAGATATTACAGCGTAAAGGCGCTTCCAATACGGCGCGGGTTTCCGAAGCAATTTATTTTGACAAAAAATTACTGTCAAATTGTTTAAACTTGAAAACAAAACCATATTATAATCCTGAATACATATCAGTTTTTACAAATCCCCAGGATATAGACATTGAATTTTTAAAAAAAGACACAGGAATTATTGATTATAAATATAAACACAATCTATCACCGTTAAATTTTCTTAATTTTGTTGACAAACATTTATCCTCCGCGAGAAACGCAAAGGAATAATATTTATGAAACTAACAAAACAAATACAGCGTTATTTTCCCATTATGCGGCGCTTTTTCCCGCAATGGCGCTTATACGGCTTTTCCGTCGCTTTTTGGAGTTTACTTTTCCCGTTTCACCACATATTTGGTTTTTTAAGGCCGTTTTTAGGCATCAGAAAACACAAAGCCGTTTTATCGTATCTTACGGAACATCATAAGGATGTTATTGATAAATTCGCGCAAAAAACCGCGCAGCCGGAAACAAATATCGACCCCTTCTCTACTATATGGATATGCTGGTGGGACGGCGAAGAAGCCATGCCCGATATTGTTAAAGTTTGCTGCAAAACCATCAAACAGCACGCATGTAACCATCCCGTTAAACTTATTACAAAATATAATTACAATGAATATGTGTCATTTCCTGACTACATTCTGGAAAAAGTAAATTCAAAAATAATGACCGTTACTCATTTTTCAAATATGTTACGTGCCAATCTTTTATACGAATACGGCGGCATCTGGATGGACGCGACAATACTTACATTACAGGATATTTCGCTGGAAAACACGCCGTTTTTTACGCTTAAAGCGCCTGCAAGGAAAAACAACAGCATCAGCATGGCAAGGTATTCGGGCATTTCCGATATATCAAAGCCCTATCGGTATAAATTTTTTACTCCCAAAGTAAGCCGCTGGTCAGGCTTTCTGCTTGCAGGAACCAAAGGTTCCGTAATATTTGAATACATGCGGGATATTCTCTACGCTTACTGGAAAGACCATAATGATCAAATTGACTATGTTCTTTATGATTATACCATAGCGCTTGGCTATGATAACATTCCAGACATGAAAAAAATGATCGACAACGTTCCATGTAACGCTATTGAAAAATTTTTTATGGAGAAAAATCTTAATTCAGAATATTCCGAGAAAAGCTTTTCTGTATATCCGCTGACTACTTTTCACAAATTAACATGGAAATTAAAATTTGTTGAATATACAAAAAATAAAAAACTTACAATATACGGCCATCTGATTAATAATTTGTAAATTGTTATTTTGGAGATAAATTGCCATGAAGAGCGATGAAAACGGAATCTCTATTATAACTTGTTCGATAAAACCTGAAACTTGTTCTAAAATGCTGGAAAGCGTCAGGAAAACAATAGGCATAAATTTTGAAGCCATTGTTTTTGACAACCGGGAAAAAGGTTACGGGCTTTGTCAGGTTTATAATACTTGCGCCAAAAACGCGAAATTTCCGTATTTATGTTTTGTCCATGAAGACATAATAATGTCAACGGAAAATTGGGGGGAACATATGGTAACGTTCGCCCAAAAAACGCAAAATTGCGGCATTATAGGATTTGCCGGCGGCACAATAGCTTACAAAAATTTTTTAGAATGGGGATTTGGACCTAAAGGACGGTATCGTTATTACGGTTCCGCCACCGGCAAAGGTAAAGTAAAAACCGCAGGCGAATTAATATATAAATATAATAACCCTGAAAACAGGGATTTTGCAAAAGTAATTACAACAGACGGCCTTTTTATGTTTGTAAGCAAAGAAATATGGGAAAACAATTTATTTGACGAAACTCACATAAAAGGGTTTCATTTTTACGATGCTGATTTTTCATTAAATATATCATTAAAATATCAAAATTATGTTTTTTTAAGGGCGGATATTTATCATTTTTCAGGCGGAAACCGGAACAGCGAATATTTGGAAAGCGCTTTAACATTTCAAAAAAAATGGAAAAATGAATTGCCCAAAATTATAGAAGGACAAAAATATTGTATAACTGAAGAGTTAGACAATACATGCAAATTATTATTTCAACTGATACATAACGGCTTTAATCTTAAAAATTGTATCACTCATATTATACATATTAACGGATATTTATTCTTTTTTTTTATGCTTGGGTTTATGCCGATTAAGGCAATAAAAAAAATAATATATAAAATTTAATGAAATACGTTTATGTCCTGACCAGCTCCGTTAATGACTGCTATTACGAGCAATTTTATCTCTCTCTTGCATCAATGCGTATATATAACCCCGACGCCGAGATTGTTGTTTTAGTTGATGAAAAAACAAAACAAGGACTTACGGGCAAACGTTCCGGTTATGCGCAATACGTATCTGAAACAAAAATTATAAGCGTACCGGGTGAATATTCCCAAAAACAGGCGTCACGCTGGATAAAAACGTCGATTAATAAATATGTTTCAGGCGATTTTCTCTTTATTGACTGCGACACCGTAATAACAGAAAAACTTGAACCCGTCTTTTCTCCAGAGATAAACATTGGTTCTGTTCTTGATACTCATGTAACATTAGACAAACATCATCTGCATGATTATTTTAAATCAGAAGTTGAAAAAGCCGGTTTTTCCACGCCTTTTAATAAAAATACATATTTTAACAGCGGAATTATTTTCTACAGAGATAATTCCCGCTCAAAATTTTTTTTTGAAAAATGGCATGCATTGTGGATAGAAAGCAATAAAAAGGGAATTTCCGTTGACCAGCCTTCTTTTAATCAGGCCGATTGTGAACTGCATAATACTATTACCGAGCTTTCAGGCGGCTGGAACTGCCAAATCAGCCACAACGGGCTTAATTTTCTTCACAGCGCCAAAATAATCCATTATTACGCAACTTCTCTTTTACTGCTTGCGTCCCCATACAAACTTGCTTCCGCTGAAATTCTTTTGTCAATTAAAGAAACAGGTGAAATTTCAAAAGAAGTAACGGAATTATTACACCGCCCTTTAGCCGCCTTTGAAGAAAATACGCGGATCATATCAGGAAAATATATATTGGATGTTTTTGACAGTCCTATGTTCAAGCTGCTGGTCTGGCTAAGGGATTGCCACAACGGTTTTTATAAAATGTTAAATGGTATAATAAGATTTTTTATAAACATATTAAAGAAAAATCCCGGATACAGCAAAAGAAAATTAAGGAGCGTGAAATAATTTATGATTATTCGTTCTAAAGCGCCGCTTCGTTTGGGTCTTGCAGGCGGCGGAACCGACATCGCCGATTATTACAGCCGTTTCGGCGGATATGTATTAAACGCCACGGTTGACATGTACGCCCACTGTACCATTGAGCCGAATGAGACAGGTAAAATAGAATTTATCGCCGCCGATTTAAATAAAAAAGAGGAATACACCGCATGTGAAAAACTGCCGTTCTCCCCTTCTCTGCCGCTTCATACCTGTATTTACAACCGGATTGTCGCGGAGTTTACAAAAAAACCGTTGTCATTCAAAATGACCACATACTCGGACGCGCCTGCCGGTTCCGGCCTTGGCTCATCTTCCACTATGGTTGTCGCCATTATCAAAGCTTTTGAAGAATGGCTTAACCTTCCGTTAGGTGAATACGATATAGCCGCCATTGCCTGTAAGATTGAACGCGAAGACGCGGGGCTTGCCGGCGGCAAGCAGGATCAGTACGCGGCTACATTCGGCGGGTTTAACTTTATGGAGTTTTATGAAAATGAGCGCGTCATTGTAAACCCGCTTCGTTTAAAACGCTGGATTAGAAACGAGCTTGAAGCGTCGCTGGTTTTATACTATACCGGAGTTTCAAGGGAAAGCGCAAACATAATAAACGAGCAAATTCAACATACGCAAAAAGGCGACAGTAAAAACATTGAAAGCATGCACGAAATGAAAAAGCAGGCGGTATTAATGAAAGAAGCCCTGTTAAAAGGAGATTTCAAAGGTTTCTCCAACTGCCTTTTAAACGGCTGGCTTGCCAAAAAAAACGCCGCCTCGTCAATCACCAATCCTTTTTTGGATGAATTGTATCAATATGCCATTGACAACGGCGCTGAGACCGCAAAAATATCCGGCGCGGGCGGCGGCGGCTTTATGATGATTTACTGTAATCCATGCAATAAAATCAGGCTAATCGGCGCGTTAAATGAAAAAAAAGGCAAAGTATTAACGCCGAGTTTTACCGAAGTAGGAACGCAGGCCTGGCGGTTAATTTAACGCCGGTTTTTTCAGGGAGTTTTTATTATGGAAACAGCTATAAGTTATTTAGATACGCTTATCGGGCGTTATCCGGCGCTTGAAATCGTTAAAAATGACATAAGCGCGGCTTTTGACATTATTGCCGGTTCGTATACAAATGGCGGAAAGTTATTAATAGCGGGTAACGGAGGCAGCGCCTCTGACGCGGAGCACATTGCCGGTGAATTAATGAAAACGTTTTCAAAAAAAAGAAACCTGCCCGACTCCTTTATTACCGATATAAAAAAAGTCGATTCTGAAATTGCCGACTACCTTATTCCGCGCATGCAGCCCGGCCTTCCTACAATAGCGCTTTCAGGCCACGCTTCCCTGAATACCGCCTGTATAAATGACATTGACGGGAATATCACGTTTGCGCAGCAGGTTTACGGTTACGGAAAAGAAGGCGACGTATTGCTTGGAATTTCAACATCCGGTAATTCAAAAAATGTAATTTACGCGGCGGCGGTCGCCCGTGTAAAAAAATTAAAAATAATCGCGCTTACGGGAGAAGGCGGCGGTAAGCTGAAACAATACGCCGATGTTTGTATCTGCGTTCCTGAAACGGAAACTTGGAAAATTCAGGAATTGCATTTGCCTGTATATCACGTGCTTTGTATGATGCTGGAGAATCATTTTTTTTAATGAAAACCGTAATCATGGCGGGCGGAAAGGGAACCCGCGCCGCGTCAATCGCAAGCGACATTCCAAAACCCATGATCCCGGTGTGCGACAAGCCGATTCTTGAACATCAGATTGATGTCCTTAAACGAAACGGCCTTACGGATATTATCATCGGCATTGGGCATCTTGGCGGGTATATAAAAGAGTATTTTGACGATGGCGGACGGTTCGGATGCAATATCTCATATTTTATCGAAACTGAACCTCTAGGAACCGCCGGTTTATTATATAAATTAGAAGGCCTTACAGGCGATTTTATTTTACTTAACGGCGACATCATCTTTGACATGGATTTTTCCCGCATGATCGCTTTTCATGCAAAAAACAATTCATGGGCTACTCTGGCGGTACACCCCAACAACCATCCTTTTGACAGCGCCCTTATTATAACAAATTCAAATAATCAGGTTACGGGCTGGCTGAACAAAGAAGACGGGCGTACTTATTACAAGAATACCGTTAACGCCGGGATTCACATTCTTTCCGCCGAATTCCTTAAAAACTGCCCTCAGTCCAAAGAAAAAATTGATCTTGACCGCGATATGCTTAAACCTTCTATTTCATCGGGCCGTATTTTTGCCTACCATACTCCTGAATATATCAAAGACATGGGCACGCCGGATCGTTATTCGCAAGTTATATCCGATATTGAAAACGGCATTGTGTCAGGAAGAAATCTAAGCAAAAAACAAAAGGCCGTCTTTCTCGATCGGGACGGCACTATAAATAAATTCAATGATTTTATCACCAAACCTGAAGATTTTGAATTAATCGACGGCGCCGCAGACGCGATCAAAAAAATAAACAGGCTGGGATACCTCGCCATTGTTGTTACAAACCAGCCTGTTATCGCACGCGGCGAAGTTGATTTTGAAACGCTGGACCTTATTCACATGAAAATGGAAACCGATTTGGGCAGGCATGGCGCGTATATAGACGATCTTTTTTATTGCCCTCATCACCCGGACAAAGGGTTTGCGGGAGAGCGTCCTGAATACAAGATTGACTGTAATTGCCGCAAACCAAAACCGGGAATGATATTGCAGGCCGCGGAAAAATATAACATTGATCTATCAGGATCATTTATGGTCGGCGATGACATGCGTGATGTCCGGGCGGGCATTAACGCCGGATGTATTCCTGTATATCTTTCAAATAACGGGCATTGTGAAAATAATACCGTTAAAACATTCAATAATCTAAAACATTTTACGGAGGAATTCCTAAAATGAAAAAAATATCATTTTTATTTACATTATGTTTTTTTGCCATGCTGTTCTCGGCTTTTGTTTTTTCCTGCTCTTCAACCCCGCTTCCTTCCGGCGGACAGGTTACCGTACCGGAAGATTTTTTCGGGATAGCTCATGCCTCAAGAACACGAAACCCGAAAGAAGACAGGCTTTTGGAAGATATGGGGTGTATATGGATATTAAATACTTTTAACTGGTATAGAATTGAACCTGAAAAAGATTTCTTTGATTTTTTTGATTATGATATATATGTTGATTATTCCAGGAAACAGGGGAAAAAAATTATCGGCGTACTAGGTTATACGGCGGATTATTTATATCCAAAAGGAAAAGCAAAAAAATATATACCGCCGGAAAGCATACCTTTGTTTTTACGTTTTGTTGAAGAAACGGTACGCCACTATAAAGGAAAGGTTGATGTCTGGAGTATCTGGAATGAACCCAACTTTTTAGGATGGAAAGGGACAGACAAAGAATTTTTTGAATTAACAAAGCTTGCAGCCCAAAGAATACACGAAACCGATCCAGATGCCTATGTTATAGGCGGTGTTTTTTGGCGCAGTCCCTCGGGATTCATAAAAAAAATGCAAAAATCAGGAGCAATAAAAGAACTTGACGCGCTTGCCTTTCACCCGTACGCCGTTAATCCTTCCGGTTCAATGCAAGTTTATGATAATTTTATAAAAATACTTTCGCAAATTAATTATTCAGGTCCTGTATGGGTTACGGAAATGGGATATCCGACCGGGGGATGGTACCCCACAAAAGTTTCCTTAAATGAATTTCCCGCGTACATAGTAAAAACCATTACAGGAACGGCAGCCAGGGGAGCAAGGACTCTCTTATGGTATGAAGTATTGGACAAGATAGAAACAGGGGAAACCAGCAGAGATTCTGAAAAACAGTTCGGATTAATCCACAAAGATTTCAGCCGAAAAGCCGGCTCTTGGGCTTATGAACTATGCGCGCGTTATCTGCCGGGATCGCGTTACGTTCCTGAATTGCCTCAAAGAGACGGCGTTCCCTCCGGCATTGTTTCATTTTGTTTTCTTGACGGCGTTTCAGGCAGCAATACCCTTATACTTTGGAATGATAAAAAAAGCAGCCAAAAAATTGAATTAAATCTTCCGGCATCTGCCCTGGTTCATGATATTTCCACAGGACAAAACGCCCCCTTGCCGCTTAACAGTATTGTCAATATCACTGATAAACCTTTGATTATTACATGGCAGGGAACGGACATTCCGCGCATCACAAAAAAAACGGTTAAATAATATTAATGAAAGTCGCAATCATACATTATTGGCTTGTTAACATGCGCGGCGGGGAAAAAATGCTCGAAGCGCTGCTGGAGATGTTCCCAAAAGCGGATATTTATACCCATGTGTATAACCCCAAAGCCATATCCCCGCTAATTAACAGCCGCCGCGTTTTTACATCCCGTATAAACCGCCTTCCTTTCGCAAAAAAACTTTATCAGCTTTATATGCCCCTTATGCCCAACGCGCTGGTTGATTTTAACCTTCAGCAATACGATCTTGTCATTTCCAGCGAGGCGGGACCTGCAAAAGGCGTTGTTCCAAATCCTAACGCGTACCATATCTGCTATTGCCACAGCCCCATGCGATATCTGTGGGATATGTACCATGAATATTTTAAAAATACAAATCCGTTTGTCAAATTTTTCATGAAACGCATGATCCCTTCTTTGCGAATTTGGGATATCACTTCAGCTAACATGGTAGACAGGTTTATTACCAATTCAAATTATGTCGCAAAACGGATACGCCGTATTTACAACCGCGAGGCGGAAGTTGTCTACGGCCCCGCCCCTATAGAGCCATTGCTTAATGTTGAAAGAAAACCGTCCGATTTTTACCTTTTTTTCGGACAGATTACAAGCTATAAACGCGTTGACATTGCGATAGAGGCATGCATTAAATCGGGACGAAAACTGGTCGTCGCCGGAGCGGGAGCTAAAAAGAAAAATATTAATAAATATGGAAAAAGCGCCTTAGTGCGCTATATTGGAAGGGTAACCGACGAAGAAGCGGCCGTTCTGTTTTCACAGGCAAAAGCCCTTCTCTACCCCGGAATCGAGGACTTGGGGCTTGTTCCAATAGAAGCCAACGCGGCAGGCTGCCCTGTAATTGCCTATCGCGACGGAGGCGCTTTGGAAACGGTAAAAGAGAACGTAACCGGGTTGTTTTTTAATGAACAGACGCCCGAATCCCTGATTGGCGCAATGGACTATTTTGAACAAAATGAGGTAACATATAGCAACCGTGAAGTATTTAATAATCATGTACGGCAATTTTCAAAAAAATCATTTATTGAACGCGTATACCGCGTTCTTGAAGAAAGAAAACGGAGTTAAAGCCGCGTTATGACCATTTCCGATTTTGACATTTGGTACAGAACAAGATTTCGCCGCACAAGTTCCTCTCTTACGGCGACGGTCTTTATCCTGTCGGATTTAATCGCGGTTATGCTGTCATTCGGCTGGGGTTTCTTTTTAGTCAGGCTGTATTATTTCATTTTTCCCGGTCATATCAATTTTAAATCATTCGTTACATACTGGCCGTATCTGCCCGGCTTCAGCTTGATATTTTTAATTTCAAATTTATATCCCGGCGTTTCTCTTGCCCCCGCCGAGGAAATGAAAAGGTTATGTATCGGCTCTATTTTTGCCTATGGCGGGATTATTATGTCCCGGCTTATTGAAAAGGACGTTTGGGACGCCATAAATACCGCGTTTTTAATAAGTTGTTTTTTTTCTACCATCATACTCCTTTCCGCAAGAAGCATAACTCATCTGTTTTTGCATATAACCAAACTTGGCGGCATACCGGCCGTTATATACGGAACCGGCAGCGCCGGAAGGCTTGTCGCGGAATGTCTTATGAACAACATCAGAGCCGGCTATGTACCGGTGCTTTTTTTGGATGATAATCCTCCTGATGCCTCTATTGATGAAAATGAAATTATGGGCATTCCGGTAATCCACGATACTTCCATAGGTCCCGAGATCGTCAAACGATATAATATAAAAATGGCAATAGTAGCAATGCCGGAACTTGACGCCGTCAAATTGAAAAATCTTTTAAATAAATCGGCATCGGCGTTCCGTTACAATATACTTATTCCCAACTTTTTCAATATTTCCAGTATTTGGATGTCCGTACGCGACTTTTCAGGAATTTTGGGAATAGAAACCAGCCATAAATTCAAATTAACTTATAATCTGGTAATAAAACGGATTATGGATATCCTGTTTGTGCTGGTCGGCGGCATTCTGATTCTGCCGTTTCTTTTATTGATAGCCCTGTTGATAAAAATAACTTCACCGGGGCCTGTATTGTACAAGCACAAGCGTCTGGGTCAAAACGGCAGCCCTTTCTACGCATATAAATTCCGTACCATGAAAAAAGACGCGGAACAGCAGCTTAAAAAATTATTGGAATCGGATCCTGTAATCAGGGAAGAATGGGAAAAAAACCGAAAATTAAAAAACGATCCGAGAGTTACGGTTGTCGGCAGAATACTGCGGCGTATCAGCTTTGACGAGTTTCCGCAGTTAATCAATATTTTCAAGGGTGAAATGAGCCTTGTCGGCCCCCGTCCTATTGTGTATGATGAAATTGAGAAGTATGGCGATGATTTTGATCTTATATTTTCCATAAAGCCCGGTCTTACCGGCCTTTGGCAGGTATCGGGAAGGTCTGATACGAATTATCGCGAACGGATTTCTTATGACACATATTATCTTCAAAGCTGGTCTGTCTGGCTGGACCTTTGGATTATTCTAAAAACATTTGGTTCTATTATTGTTGGGGAAGGTGCGTATTAAATGTTAAGAAAAATTACAATTGCCCTGTTTTTTCATTTTGTATGCGTCATTTATATGCCCGCGCAATTGCGGGCATTTAATGACATATTCCCCAACCTTAACCGGGATGAACGTTCAGCCATTTTTAACGGAAAAGGTTTTGTAAAAACAGGTTCAAAAGCAAACGGATTCGAGATAATCGGAAGCAAAGATACAGTTGGAATTGATCCTGTGATTATTAATACGGTTCTAAACATGAATCCCGGCTATCTTGTGGAGTCGATTTCTGTTATTCCCGGGAACCCTGAAGAAGTAACGCTTCTTGACGTCTACAATGCCCTTGGAAATATACGCAATTTAAAGGGAAGGTTGTATGACTCACATTCAAAAAAACAGCCAGTCCCGTTATTTGAAGACGCCACGCGGATTACAAGTGAAAAACAAACAAACGCAATTCCTGATCCTCCTCCTTCCCAATTTGTTCCTTCAGAAGAGAAGGTTTTTATCAAGTTAAAGGACGTAAATTTTGGGAATTCATATTACCGGGGGGAAGTAAAACTGGTTCAAGAAGGGCTTTGCTATACTCTTACCAATTTTAAAAGTTTAAGCTATCTTTTTGTTCCGATAATCAAAGAAGGCAATTTTATCGCCCTGCTCTATTTTGAACCTGTTAATGAAGGCGTGCTGATTTATGGTTTTGCCGGAGTAAACATTTCTGATTTTTTTGCTTCAAAAATAAGCGTGAATTCCGCCATAAGCAAACGGCTTACGGTTATTATATCATGGGCGGCCGACGGCATTCAAAAACGGTAAAAATAACATTAAATATTGAACTAACTCCTTTTTACATAAGGAATTAACTCGTTTTGGGGAGTGAAGGATTCGAACCTACGAAGGCTGAGCCAACAGATTTACAGTCTGCCCCATTTGACCACTCTGGAAACTCCCCAATGAACTTCACCTTATTTATATAAAAAAAACGCTGTTTAGGCAAGTGGTACAAATAAAAATTGTATTTTTGCCATAACGAAAAATCTTCCGCTTACCCGCCTCAATCGTAAATCTTCCGCCCCTTGTTATCATCTATTCCCGTCTTGCGCCTGAAATACGTGTTAATCTGATCGCGCCACTCGCGGGCGTTTGCAAACTGGCGTTCAAAACGGGAAAGGACCGAATTGTACACTTCGCTTTCCAGTGAATCTTTTAAACTTTTCCAGTCATTCAGCATTGATTCAACTTCATCATAACCTTCAAAGTGGGTATCGTAAATATTCTGCAAAAGGGTCTGCCCGTTT
>Ga0268262_10002983_pt1 | contig 18857 bp, 18 predicted proteins | sample TergutNc150P3_FD_190354 | JGI IMG/M metagenome (GOLD analysis project Ga0268262, IMG submission 190354) | Nasutitermes corniger P3 segment gut microbial community from laboratory colony in Florida, USA - Nc150 P3 (SPAdes) (version 2) | ecosystem: Host-associated > Arthropoda: Insects >...
GTTTGCTTTCTTGTCTCATTGCTCATGGTACGATAAATTCTTTTGTAATCCTTTTTCCCGTTTTTGTGGCTGACAATGATTCAACACAAGTACGGTTTTGGATATTTTGTATTCTCAAATTAATAATCGGTATAATTATTGTGATTGTAAGAATAAGAAATAAATAGGAAGGTTATAAATGGGTTTTTAATAACGGCTTTACAATACAGTTAGGTACAGGTTTAAGCAAAACATGGATTATTCCATTTTCAAACAATAAAAGCACTCTTAAGACAGAAGATGAATGGCATTTATTTGGTTTGCCTTTTGATTTATGTTTTACAATTAGATTAGGATATTCATTTTAGAAAATATATTGACAAAATATAATCTATAAATACATTATATTTTAGGAGTATGTTTTATGGAATATTTATTTATATTAATGGGGGGTGGAATAGGGGCATTATTAAGATATTTGTCAAATAATTTTATTAATTCATCTTTTAAAATAAATTTTCCTTTAGGGACATTTTTTGTTAATTGTATTGGGGCATTATTGATTGGTTTTTTCATTAATATTTTTGATAGATACAATATAAATATAAAATATAAATTATTCACAATAACAGGCTTTTTAGGCGGTTATACGACGTTTTCAGCATATTCATTGGAAACGGTACAATATTTAAGTAGCGGAAATATAAAACAGGCATTGTTAAATATATTATTAAATAATATTGCGTGTATTTTATTTGTATTTATAGGGATTGGAATAAATAAGATTATATTTAAATAAATATTATTAAAAATATAGGTTCTTAAAACAGCGCGACAGAAAAAAAAGTAACCGTATTTTGTCCGTTATTGTAAGCGATACCCGCCGCTTTACTCAAACTTGTTACATCAATTCCCGCGGCTTCTACGGAACTAATTTTCTTTTCGGGAAAAGTACAAGGCGAAGGAAAAGCGCAAGTTTTACACACAGGACAATTTCCCGCGCCATAGACGGGAGTGTCCAGTATTTCTTTTAATTCTGATGTCAACGATAAATGAAGTTTCTTGCCTTTTTCCATTCCGTCATAATCAAAGGAATCTTCTAAAGTGTGCATTGTTGTAAATACCAATAAATTTTTATAGGAAAGTATTTTTTTCTTTTGCTCCTCAACACTCTCGCAGGCTGGTGGGCAAACCCATGATTTATTGTAATTGCCGCATGCGTTTGTTTTACAACTGTCAAGCAGGGTGGGGGAGAAGGTGAGCGCGGTTACGGGCAGAATCGCCTTTTCATGTACGGAAACGCCTGTGGTTTTACAGGCGGAAAGAAGCGCGTCAGTTACAAATTTTTCAGTCACCTTTTCGCTCTTAAAAAATTTTCCGCTATTATTTTTCCGTTAGGTGTAAGTATCGACTCGGGGTGGAATTGTACGCCGTACACTGGATATTCCTTGTGGCAAACCGCCATTATTTCATCGTCTTGCGTCCATGCCGTAACTTTTAACGAATCCGGTAATGTCGATCTGATTCCCGCAAGCGAATGGTACCGCGCCGCCTGTATAGTCTGCGGAAGCCCTTTGAACAATGTGTCGTTGTTGTCTACAGTAACCTGTGAAGATTTGCCGTGCATTAATTTGCTTGCGTAGGATACAGTACCTCCAAAAGCCTCAAAAATCGCCTGATGACCGAGGCAGATTCCAAAAATCGGTATTTTTGAATGAAGACGCTTTATAAGATCGATGCATATCCCCGCGTCTGACGGTTTTCCCGGACCCGGAGAGATTACAATGTATTCGGGCGCAATCTTCGCTATTTCGTCCACGGTTAACGCGTCGTTACGCACAACTTCTATATTGGGATTTATCGAACCTAGAAGTTGGTATAAGTTATATGAAAAGCTGTCGTAATTGTCAATTAATAAAATCATTCCAGCTCTCCTTTGGATGAAACTTCGGTTGATATTTTTAACGCGTTCATAACCGCCGCCGATTTATTAATACATTCCTGATACTCCGATTCAGGATTGCTGTCTGCGACAATTCCGGCTCCGCTTCTTATAAATACTTTGTTGTTTCTTCTGTATACGATTCTTATCGCTATGCAGGTGTCCATATTGCCTGTAAAATCCAGGTATCCGATTGCCCCGCCGTAAATGCCGCGTTTGTTTTTTTCCTGCTCGTTGATTATTTGCATCGCGCGAATTTTTGGAGCGCCCGAAAGTGTGCCGGCGGGAAGGACTGAGTTTATCGCGTCCAATCCTGTTTTGTCTTCGCGGATTTGCGAGGATACGGTAGAACCAATGTGCATAACATGGGAGAAGCGCAAAATAGACATGTGCTTTTCTACGACAACAGATCCAAAGTTACTGATTCTGCCTAAATCGTTTCTGCCCAGGTCTACAAGCATATTGTGTTCCGCAAGTTCTTTTTCGTCGGCAAGAAGTTCTTTTTCAAGCGCGATGTCTTCTTCTTCGTTTACGCCCCTGCGCCGCGTTCCCGCAAGCGGGAAAGTAAACAGCCTGCCGTTATGCAATTTTACAAGAGTTTCAGGCGACGCTCCCGCGATCTCAAGATTGCTTCCGCTGAAATAAAACATATACGGCGAAGGGTTAATGGTTCGCAGTACCCGATACGTGTTAAAAATACTTCCCTCAAAATCCGCTTCATAGCGGTTGGACAACACAACCTGAAAAATATCGCCTTCTTTTATATGGTCTTTCGCCTTGTTCACCATCTTGCAGTATTCATCTTTGGAAAACAACGCTTTAAAATCAGACTTTAAAAAAGCGGCTGGAGTATCTTCGTAAGCTCCCGTTCTGATTAAATTATTTATATATTCCAGCTTTGATTTTCCATTTTCATATTCGGCTCCTGGATTATCGGTTTTTATATTAACGATTAAAATTACTTTCTGTTTGTAATGATCAAAACAAATCAGCTTGTCAAAGAGCATTAAATCTACGTCGTTAAAACATTCCTCGTCATAAGAGTCAAGCTTCAGCGACGGCTCGCAGTATTTCGCATAATCATAGGCAAAGTAACCGACAAGCCCTCCTGTAAAAGGCGGCAGATAATCAAATTTGACGCTTTTATATTTATCTAAAATTTCCTGAATCTGTTTATTTGGATTGTCCGTCTTAAAAGTTTTTGTTTCATCAGAATTAATATTCATTAAACCGTTAAGACAGGTGATTTCCATTGTGGGATCAAATCCCAGGAAAGTGTACCTGCCCCATGTCTTTATGTCCTCCGCGCTTTCAAGAATAAAGCAATGACCGCTTGCCTTCTTTAATTTTTTAAATATGTCAATCGGCGTAAACATATCGGAGTACAATTCCATGCTCATCGGTATTACGCTGTATTGCCCTGTCGCGGCTATTTGTTTTATTTCTTCTAATGACGGCTTTATCATTTTCTATCCTTAAATAATTTTATTTTCCAATACTGATCGTTTTTTTAACTCTTCCATGAGCGAGCTAAACTGCTCCAGATCAAGGGATTGCGCTCCGTCGCATAACGCCTTCGCGGGGTTGTTATGCGCTTCTATCATTAACCCGTCCGCGCCTGCCGCTAACGCGGCTTTTGAAAGCGGCGGGACAAGGCTCCTTGCGCCGGAAGCGTGGCTTGGGTCTACAATGACGGGCAGGTGCGTCTTTTGCTTAAGAAGAACGACGGCGGAAATATCCAACGTATTACGCGTCATGGTTTCAAAAGTGCGGATGCCGCGCTCGCATAGGATAACTTGATTGTTCCCCGCTGAGACAATGTACTCGGCGCTCATTAAAAGTTCTTCGATTGTGTTTGCAAGTCCTCGTTTAAGAAGAACAGGCTTTTTTGATTTGCCGACTTCTTTCAGTAAATCGTAATTCTGCATGTTCCTCGCGCCTATTTGCAGAATATCAATATCGTCAAATAGATCGATCTGCGTCTGATTCATTATTTCCGAGATAACGGGAAGACCTGTCTCCTTCTTTGCCTGCCGAAGCATATCAAGACCTTCGGTCTGTTTACCCTGAAACGCATACGGGGAAGTTCTCGGCTTAAACGCCCCTCCCCTTAAAATTTTCGCTCCGCTCTTTTTCACACTCCGCGCTATCTCTAAAATTTGCTCATTGCTCTCAACGGAACAAGGTCCCGCTATAACCGTAAAAAATTCTTCCCCTATCGAAACATCGCCCACCTTTATAATAGTGTCGTCTTCGTGAACCGTTCTGTTCACCGCTTTGTACTGCTCCGTGATACGCTTTCCGTAATCTACAATGTCGTTGGTATTAACCGCCTGATCCAAATCAACTTCCGCAGTATTGCCAATCAAACAAACGGCGGTATGCTCCGTCCCGACGCTGAAAATGGTGGAAAACCCTTTTTGTTCCCAGCCTGAAATAAAAGTATCAATTTTATCTTTTGGCGCGTTGGGTTTAAGAATAAATACCATAAGGCTCCTGTTTTCTTCAATTATATTGATTTTTAAGGGTTTCGCAAGCCGTCATTCTAAGTTATAATAAACTCATGGATAATGAAGAAAAAGGAAAAATAATAGAAAAGTTCTCAAAAATAATACTTGAACACGGAAGGATCGAAAATGAACTTTACGGAAAGTACGAGGTAAAGCGCGGCTTGCGCGATGTCAGCGGAAAAGGCGTGCTTGTCGGTTTAACTGAAATCTCCGAGATAATCGCCTATGTGATTGAAGACGGCGATCTTGTCCCGTGCGAAGGAAAACTTTTTTATAGAGGCATCAACATTGAAAAACTTGTTGACGGTTTTTTAAATGAGAAGCGGTTTGGTTTTGAAGAGGCGTGTTTTCTCTTGCTGTTTGGCCATTTACCCAACAAGATTGAGTTTGATGATTTTACAAATATGATGGAGGACAACAGCGTCTTGCCAAGTAATTTTGTCCGCGATACCATTATGAACGCCCCAAGCAAAGACATGATGAATTCCCTTTCCAAAAGCGTTTTAACCCTTTACGCCTATGACGATAATCCCGATGATATTTCCGTCGAGAACGTGCTTCGTCAATCGATCAATCTTATCGCCCAATTCCCATTGCTTGCCGTTTATGGTTATAAGTCTTATCTTCATTTTCACGAAGACAAGAGTCTTGTTATTCATCCGCCGCAGGAAGGCGCGTCCATCGCGGAAAATATTCTTCACATGCTGCGCCCTGATTCAAGCTACACCGATCTTGACGCTAAACTTTTGGATCTAGCCCTTGTGCTTCACGCTGAGCATGGCGGCGGTAACAATTCGACTTTTACAAATCATGTTGTCACATCGTCGCATACCGATACATATTCGGCGGTTGTCGCCTCTCTTGCGTCACTGAAAGGGCCTCGGCACGGCGGCGCAAATATCAAAGTTGTGCAGATGATCCGTGACATGATGGAAAATGTTTCAGACTGGAACGATGATGCCGAGATAAACGCGCATCTTGAAAAACTTCTTAATAAGGAAGGCTTCGACCGTTCAGGTTTAATTTACGGAATGGGTCACGCGGTTTACTCGCTGTCAGACCCGCGCGCGCTTATCTTCCGCAAATTTGTAGAACAGCTTGCAAAAGAAAAAGATCGATACGATGAATACAAACTTTATACGAAGGTAGAAATATTGGCGCCGCAAATTATTGGGAAGGTTCGCAAAATATACAAGGGCGTCAGCGCCAACATCGATTTTTATTCCGGCTTTGTTTACAGTATGCTCGACATTCCCGAAGAACTTTTTACGCCGCTGTTCGCCGTTGCGCGTATCGCAGGATGGAGCGCCCACAGGCTGGAAGAAATTGTGAATAACGGAAAAATTATCCGCCCCGCGTACAAGTCTGTAACAAAACAACAGCCGTATATCATTATGAAAGATCGGGTATAAGCGTTATATGATATCAGTTGCGATTGTAGGTTCTGGAAATATTTCCAAACAGCATATTGAAGGATACTTGGCTTTTCCTGACAGATGCAAAATAACTCATCTTGTGGATATCTTCCCGGAAAAAGCGGAAAAAATAAATAACGATTATAACATCGGCGCAAAAGTAAGCGCGTCTTACAAAGATATTCTTAACGCAAAAGATATTGATCTTGTGAGTATTTGCACTCCGCCTTTCTGCCACGCCGAAATTACGGTTGATTTTCTTAATGCGGGGAAAGACGTTCTTGTAGAAAAACCAATGGCGGCTTCTCTTGAAGAATGTGACGCGATGATTTCCGCCGCGCAAAAGAACGGCAGGCTCCTTTCCGTAATCGCGCAAAACCGTTTCCGCGATCCTGTGTACTCATTAAAAAAAGTTCTTGATGCGCGGCTTATCGGTAAAATAGTTCACGCGCAAATTGATTCCCTGTGGTGGCGTGGTCATTCCTACTACGATTTGTGGTGGCGCGGCACATGGGAAAAAGAAGGCGGCGGATGTACCCTTAACCACGCCGTTCATCACATAGATATGCTGTGCTGGATGCTCGGCCTTCCCGATAAGGTAACCGCCGTTATCAGCAACGCTTCCCATGATAATGCCGAGGTCGAAGATATTTCCGCCGCTGTATTGCAGTATAACGGCGGCCTTTGCGCCAAAGGCGCTCTAGCGCAGGTTACAAGTTCCGTTATTCATCACGGCGAAGAACAACAGATTGTTTTTCAGGGAGAGAAAGCGCGCGTTTCCTTCCCCTGGAGAGTTTCAGCTAACGTCGCCCAGCCCAGCGGTTTTCCCGAAGCGGAACAAAATGAAGAATTAATAAACCAGCTAAATAATTTTTATGAGTCTCTGCCGAAACTTGCGTATTCATTTCATAAAGGGCAGATTGACGATGTGTTATCTGCAATTGAAAACAGTACTAAGCCGCTAATCTGCGGCGAGGACGGCAGAAAAACAATTGAGCTTATCACGGCGATTTACAAAGCCGGTACCGAACAAAAGACCGTAGAATTGCCAATAAAAAAAGATGATCCTTTTTATACGGTTAAAGGCATGAAGGAGAAAGTCCCCCGCTTTTACCAAAAAACCGCATCTGTGGAGTAATATTATGACGGAAAAATCAAATGGAATGAATTACGCGCCGACAGGAAAGCCCGCTCCTGTAGTAAAAAAAGGCGAGTTTGTTTTTTCGGCAATAGGTCTTGATCACGGGCATATTTACGGACAGTGCAACGGCTTAATCGAAGCGGGTGGAGTTTTAAAAAGCGTGTATGATCCCGATCCCGCCAAGGTAGACAGATTCTGTCAAACTTATTCCGGCGTTAAACGCACGGCAAGCGAGGATGAAATTCTTGGCGACAAGGAAGTTCTGCTTGTAGCCGGAGCGGCGGTTACATCTGAACGTTGCGCCCTTGGGTTACGTGTCATGTCGGCAGGAAAAGATTATTTCACCGACAAAGCGCCGCTTACCACATTGGAACAACTTGATGCCGCGAAAGCAAAAGTAAAAGAGACGGGAAAAAAGTACATGGTGTACTACAGCGAGCGTATTCATGTGGAAAGCGCCGTGTTTGCGGGGCAGTTGATTGAACAGGGAGCGATTGGCAGGGTGATACAGGTACTCGGTCTTGGCCCTCACAGACTCAGCGCCCCATCGCGCCCCGAATGGTTTTTTAAAAAAGAAAAATACGGCGGCATACTCTGCGACATCGGCAGCCACCAGATAGAACAATTTTTATTTTACGCCGGCGTAAAGGACGCGGAAATTGTGCGAAGCCAAATAGCGAATTACAATCATCCGCAATATCCCGAACTGGATGATTTCGGCGAAGCCATGCTTGTCGGCGATAATGGGACGACTCACTATTTCCGCGTGGATTGGTTCACCCCCGACGGTCTGCAAATGTGGGGCGACGGACGCTCTTTTATTCTTGGCACTGAAGGCTACATTGAACAGCGCAAGTACATGCAGTTAGGTGAAAAGGAAAGCCACGGCGGCCATCTGTATCTTGCAAATAACAAGGAAGAAACTTATTACGACGTGGAGGGCAAAGTAGGCTATCCCTTCTTCGGCCAGTTGATGCTTGACTGCCTGAACCGGACGGAGAACGCCATGACGCAGGAACACGCTTTTAAGGCGGCTGAGCTTTGCGTTAAAGCGCAGATGAAGGCGGTTAAGGTTGCGTAGGGGATACTTTATTTTACGGCGGCTTGCTAAGATTAATCAGACACTCAAGGATCACAACTTATATTGCGCGCGAAACATATGCTATCTTCACAAAATTCAAAATTGGTCACGAATCCTTATAAAGTACTGCTTAGGCCAGTAAGATAAAACGCCAAATCAAGAACAAAAACTGTGTCGCTGACATTATACGTTCTAATGTACCATACCGAAAATTTTACGCCTCTGCTTTCAAAAAATTTAGTGCATTTTTATAAAACATAGCTTCAATTTCATTTTTACAAAAGCCATCGTTACTCAAGCGGCTTCTTATCAATGTGTAACCAGTGTCATGGAACAAGTTATCAGGAATATGTAATGTGACGTGAAAAATTCTGGAAAAATAATCTAAATCGAAGAAATCAGGCCCCAAGGCAACGGATGCCACCCCAGCTGTTTCTATAAATATTTTTATCTGGCTAACCAGATCGTTCATCAATGTGCTGTCGTCCACTTGCGGTTCATAGGATTGCGCCGAGATAATGTCGTTGACAAAAGGAATTCCAAATAAGGTGTTTCTTTTTCCAAGCATCTCTATAATCTTCGCAGAAAGAGAGTTGGAACGGTTTTCCCTGTTTGTGTATGCGTCTTTACAGGCGCAATGTGAAACAACGATTTTTCCGTGGAAATTGGAAGCAATTTTTTCTGCCCAGAAATCATCCAAGTGGCTCAAATCAAGTATAATATTGTGTTTCTCCATAACTTTCAAAAGTTTATGCCCATCATCGGTAAGCCCGGCCTTATAGCAAAAATATTTATTGTCGTTGTTATGGTATAATTGAATCATAATTAATCCATATTTTTTATATTCTTCTATCTGTTTAGAATCACTCAGAATATTTAAATTTTCCAGCGTAAAAAATAACTTAATGTCATTATAATGCGTATTGATATACTCAAAAGTCTCTTCAAGGCTGTTAAAAATTTTATTTTCACCATAATAAACAGGAATTAATTTAGGATTAATCTCCGGAACAAGAACAGCTCCCTCAATTTTACATTCCGATAATATGGTGTGTGGAATGAAATGCGTATGCAGAAAAAACAATTTATTCATTAGGCAGTCCCCATGACAGACAGCAGTTCAAACAATGCGGATCAAACTCCCCCATAAGCATATTTGACCTGAAGACATTCAATGCCTCACCATTCCAGATAGACTGAAAATTTTCTGACTGCAGAGAGCCAAATTTGCGATTTAGTTCACAACAAGATGAAAGATTGCCATTTGCGTATAAAAAGATATGTTTCCATGGAGCAACGCATAGCTTTTTTTTAATCGTTTTATTTTCAGTATATTCATTAAACCGGAACCCAATTTCTTTACTTTTTGCATAACGGGCGCACTTGGCAATGTAATCATCAAATGTCGGCCTGTCTTCTATGTTATCCAACCGTAGTTTCTGCCATGCATCATCCGGCATACAGGGACGAACCTCTGACACAAACAAAAAGTCAACGCCTGCGGTATAAGCCAAATCTATCATCTCATGAACAGAATTACGCGTTAATTGACTGCAAACCATATTAATGACAAAGGAAAATGCTTTATTGGCGTTTTTTCGCGCAGTCTGTACCCGGTATAGATTATTTATCACAACATCAAAATTACCATTCTGACGTTGTATTCCAAAATTTGTTTTGTCGGAATCATCCAATGACACAATAAGCTGCATATTTGATTTGACAAACCTATTGATTAAGTCATCTGTCAAGAGGGATGCGTTTGTGATAAGATTTAGTCTACGATAATCATTTTCCACCGCAGCATCAAAGACTTTTTCAAAATTGGGATTAAGCAAGGATTCCCCCGTCCCCTGCAATTCAATTTCGGTTGCGTGAGGTATAAGTTCGTTGATTAGAATGCCGCATAAATATTCGTTTAAATCTTCTCCGTATGATTCATATCCATGCCGGCAGGTTATACATTTAAAGTTGCACTTACTGGTTAATTCAACATGTATTCTTTCAGGATATATCAAAGGTGATAAATTCATAGTTATAATATAGCACCGATTCCAAGGATATCTTTATATTTTTTAGACAACGAGGCAGGTTTCCCAGAATACAGTATTTTCCCCTCTTTTAGATAGATAATCCAGTCTGAATTACCAATAAAAAAGGGATGATTTTCGCCAATGATAACACTGTTGTTTTTTGAAACTAACTTCTTCAACACGCGCATAACATTTGCCATATCTTCAACATGTAAACCTTTTGCTGGTGAATCCAAAATAAACAGACAGCGATCTCCAAGTTTTTTTGCCAGTTCTTTTGTTATTTTAATTCTTTGACTTTCACCGCCGCTCAAAGTAGTGGAAGGCTGCCCTAAAGCCAGATAAGACAATCCCACCTCGTTTATAAATTCTATTTTTTCGGCAATATATTTTTTTTTGATTTCCCCGGAATATAATTTATGCACATGGTCGCAGGAAAGCAGCAATAGTTCACCAATAGAAAAACCGCTTTCTTTGACAGTTAGTATACGTTTATTGTATCTGGTACCTTTACATTTAGGGCAAGGTATCTGTATTTTTTCTTCGTCTATTTCTATTTCAGTATGGCCTCCTCCGTTACATGCCGGACATTTACCAGCGGCATTGTAAGAGAAATCGGATAAATTAAAATGTGCTTTCTGATTTTGCGCCGAAGTTAAATATATATTGCGAAGCCCATCCATAATACCGGCGTATGTCGCCGGTGTACTCATTGAATTATTGCCTATTAGGTTTTGGTTAATGATATAAGGTCGCCGTATATAATTTTTCCCGATGGTCTCGCCATCAATTCCTGTCTTGTTTTTCCACGCATTTGTGGATTTATTATAAGCGCGAAAAATAATATCCAGTATAGAACTTTTTCCTGACCCCGTACCGCCGCAGATTGAAACAACGCCATCCAGCGGTATAGTAATATCTAATTTTGAAAATGAATGAAAATTGACATTTTTTATTTTTAATAGTTTTTTTGACCCGAGTTCGATATTGAGCTTTTCATTACTGGCCTTATTCATCGTTTCCCAACTTTTTGTCTTTTTAAATTTCGCTGTGGTTCCGGAAAACATTATTTTTCCGCCCGATTCCCCTGCAAAAGGCCCCAATTCCACAATAAAATCAGATGATGAAATAAGCGGAATGGAGTGGTCAACAGCGATTACAGAAAGACCCAGCGAGACGAGGTGTTTAAGGACATTCGCCACCTCCAATGCCTCCGAGTGAGACAAACCTGCCGCCAGTTCATCAACAATAAATAATTCCGCATCGCTATTGATAATAAGTTTCATGAATCTGCATTTGTTATATTCGCAAAGGCTCATATCGCAAATATATTTATTCATTTCGACAGAAGACAACTCCAGTTGTTTGGCAATTGAAATCAATTCCAAAGGCGGTAATCTTAAATCATTTTCTTTCTTTTTTAGATATTCAGAAAGTGAGACGTTGGAAACACCGTCTTGCTCTTCTTTCCCCGTTATATAACGGTATAATGTATGTTTTTGGGTATAACCGGAAGACCGCTGTTTAAACAAGGCTGGTTTTACCGGAACTGATACTTCCGGCTTTTGTTTTATATAACCTGCCATGATAACTTCTTCCGCCAAAGTTGACTTGCCGCTTCCGCTTCGCCCCACAAAGGCAACATATTTATTCAACGGGATAGTAAGTGACACGTTCTTTAAATTGTTAACCGATGCGTTTGTTATGTTTATCACATTCATGTTTTAATCCTCGTAAATTCCAGTATAATAGTCATTGGTATTTTTGAAAGCCTGTCCATCATAATGCCGTCTGTATTGTAACCATTGTAAAAAAAGGCGGAATGTCTTAAATCAGGCTTAGGTTCTTCAAAATTGTCAAGCCGCCATCCATTGTTGGCAAAAATATGAAATATATGAGACAATGAATAATGAAAGCGCATAAATACCTGTTTGTTCCGGTTCCCGTATATGATTTTATCTTTTCGTCCCGGTTGATAATATGATTTTATCTTTTCACATTCTACATCACCATCAAAGAGCGTCGTCCAAAAAGGATGGAATTTCGTTATAAAACATTTACTGTCATTATAGGTTATCTTGTTTAGTATATGAAAAAAGTCATCATTCAATTCTATATAATCCAGCGAACCGAAAAATGTGACATTGGCAAAGGAAACGTCTTTAAAGGCAACGGAATTAGGAATTGTTCCAAAAGCCAATGCATGAAAACGCAGATTGGGGAGGGTGTACTTTTCTTTGGCATCCTCAATGGCGCTTTCTACCGGATCAATTCCCGTTACTTCGTCATGCGACATTTTGGCGAGTAAAAAAGTGTTTATGCCATTTCCACAGCCAACATCCAGCAGATTACCTTTACCGCTGTATATTTCATCAGGCCGTATTCCTTTCAATCCAAGACCAATGTGTAAAAGATCGTTGGAAAATACAGCCGCTTTATAATACTCATCGCTGTAAACATTCCATGCTTTAATATTTTCTAATATTGTATCTTCTTTAGTTATTGTCATAATAGCCATACCATTTTAAATTATTGAATTTATTGCCATAGACAAAATTAAAATGTGGTTCTTCAAAATATCGCACAATTTCTCCTTCGCCAGGTATAACAATTTCAAGAAATCCCTCATTGACAAGATCAAAAACAAACTGCGCTGTGAATCCATTGCTCAGTAAATACTCCATCGGTATTTCAGCCTGCTGACAAATAAGCTTTTCTGAGAAATAATTTTCGAAATATACAAAGCCATCCCTGCGCCGCCATTTTCCCATAAGAAAAAAATCTTTTGTTTTCACCTGCATCACGGAAGGCCCAATACGGAACATTGTATCATTTTTTAGTACCAGTTTCTGGGGGATGCTGTTTTTGAGTTTCCGCGCACTGGCAATGGTATGACCGCTTGTTAATAAAACATGGGCGGGATTGTACTTATTGTCAAACTTTTCTCGCAAACCTTCTATCGCGAGCTGTATTTCTTGATTCGAGAAACTGTAAGAAGCGCTGTACCACCCGGCTTTTTTTTGTTTTTCGGTTTCAAATGAATAGTTCAACTCTTTTGACACAGGCGCCGAGCCGTAGAGAATAAATTCAGAACTGTTATAGTTATCAGGATGTGAATATTCGTCCAGAAGAAAATTCGCCGTCGCCTCCCTGTCACATTCGGTTTCACCAGGGTAGGCAAACATAACGTAAGTATGTACAAAAATATTGTAACGGCGGCAGAGGGCGATTGTCTTTGCCGCATTGTCAGTGGTTATCCCTTTATTCATCAGATCAAGCATTCTTTGCGATCCTGATTCAAGGCCAAATTTTATAAAAACGCAACCGGCGCTGGATAACAACGCGATAAATTCCTCATCCGCAAAACCATCGTCAAAACGGGCGTTTGTTCCCCAGTCAAATGATGTGCCGTTTCGTAAAATATCGTGGCAAAACGCTTTTAATATGGGGATCGGAATTGCACTGTCAAGAAAATAGACGCAATCAAATACACTTTCTTTACTTTTACTAATACAAAAATCAATCATGCTTTTGTAGTCATAACTTGCATTAAGGCATTCGTGGTCTTCTTTGTCAGAACAGAATTTACATTTCCCCCAATAACATTTATAGGAGAATCGCAATGGGAGTACCTTTGCAGGTGAAAAATACATAGCGCTCTCTACGGTATTTATGAGAGGCGGGCATACCTCGAGTTTTGTATCACAAATGTCTTTAGGAACGATAAAAGGGGCAAAACTTTCTTCTGTCTGCAGATTTTGTAGATACCGGAGTAACGCCTCTCCTTCTCCTGCGAATACCGTATCACAGTATTGAGCGAGGGGGCCTGTTGAATCAATGGAATCAATAAAAGAATTGATAAACCCTCCGCCAATTATTATACACGCATCCGGATGAACCTCACGTATGGCAACACAAAAAAGCAGAGAAAAGAAAAGCTGACTTTCAAAAGTGATATTGATGCCAATTACATCAAATTTATCAATAATATCTTTTTGCACCCATGATTGAATAAGGGTTTTTAGGTTCGAATTGGAATATTTATTGACAAAAGCCTCTATATCTTCCCAAATATTCCACTGGTAGATACAGTCAAGCCCATCCATTCTGAAACGCAGATCGGCAAACTGAAAAGAGTAAAGATCATAGCAAGCCCGCACATAGTCCATGATATGCCAATAGTTCTCAACGGTTTTACAATTGCGTAAAGCCTTCTGTAATTCACTATATGAAAACGCCAGATCAAATGATTTAATAAATTTTAGGCATGCCATAAGTTCTATTGAATCAAGATCGGTATTATTAGATAATCTGTTTAATACCATAGTTTTTGCATTATCAACAATGTGTCTTAAAAAAGCTATATTACAATCATAAATCTGAAAAGGATAGTTGATTTTTTTTGCATATCCAGCCATTTGATAGGGACCTAGCAGAGGAACAGTAGGATCACAGAGAGGAGGTATAAATAAATACATTCCCTTCTTTGCCATATTCATGTTATTTCGTTTCTTCAATTAGTCCTAATTTAAGCAAGTTACACAAGAATGTTTCAACGCGCTTTTCAGCATCATCTCCATTGAATTCTTCAAGCACGCTCTTTGTAATGTCCAGAATAGTATGGCTGCCATCTATGAGCTTCCAGACAAATTCGCTATCCTTATTAAGGGAAAGCGCAGGCGTTTGTTTTGAAATTACAAGGAGACCGAAAGATTCTTCCCGGGTACGTACCCCATCCGCAATTTTATACACAGTCTCGTCTTTTAATATTTCCATCATTCATTCCTCACCATGTAGGGATCGCTCCCACAAATATTTTTTGTATATGCATAGGCGGCAGCCCGGCATCCTCCACGGCAGACGCCAAACTGCCCACATTTTGCACATGCCTCAGGAACATCACTTCCGGCAATATGCGATTTGTATATGTCTGATCGCGCTTTTATTTCCTTAAAACTGTTTTCAAGAATATTTCCAATGTTAATTCTTGACATACCACACATAAGCACATTACCATTAATATCAATATAAAATCTTGATCCTCCAAAATGACAGTATGAGCAAAAGCCGCTTAAATCATGAGGCAGAACACAGTATGGTACTGAATTAGCCAATATAACGCTGAAGTCCGGATGCTCCTTCATTTTGCTATTCGCGGCATATAACGCAGAGATTAATTCTTCTTGAGAAAGAGCTAAATCTTTATTTTTTGCACCAAGTCCCACTGGAGTGAATCTTGTCAACGTCATTTCATGCAGGCCCATATCATATAACATATCAATCATTTCAGGAAGGAAAGAAATATTTTGTGATGTCATAACAAAATTAGAAGCTGTTCTTACACCCAGATCAAGGAATCGTTTGATGACTGAAACGGCGGAATCATAACTCCCTGGAACGCCGGTTAATTCTTCGTGTATGCGCTTGCCGCCGTGAAGAGATACATTTACGCTGTGGATTCCGTATTTTTTAAAAAGACCGGCGATTTCAGCGCTTATCAGCGTTCCATTGGTTTGTACCATTATCTTTTGAAAAAGAGCGGAAGAATGTATAAATATATTTTGAAATTCCGGATGCAGTAAAGGCTCTCCGCCAGTCAACACAATTTCTGGAACATTTTCCTGGGATATTTTTTCCAGTATCTCATAGACTTTGTCTGAAGTTATCGGACGCTGGCTGTTGTAGCAAAATTTGCATAATAAATTGCATTGCTCAGTCAATTCAAATTCCACTCTGACAGGGTCCATATTGATGTTTAGTTCTATTAATTTCTGCGTATTCATTCAACATCCTGCCACTTTTTTGTTTTGAGTGTTTCACCGCAGGATATAATTGACTGATCATACACAACGCACCCGCCTTTACAGCGGGAAAACTCATCACAATTCCGGCATGGGGGCGGAATATGACAAAGATGCTCATATTTTTTCCAACCGTCCGCATTCCAAATTGTTTTAAAACTCTCCTGTTTCAGATTTCCAATGACATCGCTTGAGATTGTACACGGCGTAACATCTCCTGCGGGGCTGATACGGACAAGCCCATAACCATATTGACAAGGGATGTTGAGCATGCGTAGTTTTTCATAATATGACTCATCGATCTCACAAAACGGCACGGGGCCTGGTAAACTTACATCGCTAATGTTTTTAAAATCAGCCCTGACTTTCAAAAGCAGATCGATAAGTTCCATTGTCTGTCTACCGTCAAGGAGTAAGTGTTTGTTTTTAATATCGTTTAGAATATACCTTGTAGAACAAAGGGCATAACAATCCATATCAGATATGATTTCACCGATATTGTATATATCTTCATAGTTCTCTGTTGAGGTACAGACATTTACCTCAACTTTAACATCGTTTTTTCGCCAAAAAGCGATGCCTCTCAATGCATCCTTAAAGGCCCCGGCCCTGCCGGTCATCCGATCATGGACATCTGCCTTTGAATGTAAAATAGATGTACAAACGCTGTTCATATAACGCGAAACATATTCGGCAATATCAGCGTTTACCAAAGTTGAATTCGTATTCATGTGCAGGTCAAAATTCAACTTATGGGCATATTCTATAATTTCCCGAAAATCATCCCGCATTAACGGCTCACCGCCGTTGAAATTTATCCTGAATACTCCGGCATCATGGAGTTGTGTTAATATATCTTTGATAAGCGCTGTGTTAAGTTCAGTTCCTTCGATGTGTCCAAGCGGATTGTAACAAAAATAGCATTTATTGTTGCACCGTTCAGTCAGTTCAAATTGAACATACAAGGGCGATCGGGGACGTTCTATTTTTGTTATCATCAAACATCATACTCCATTACCGCATGGAACAGAGGCGCTGGGGTATTCCCCAGCGCCCGTTTCTTACCTACAGGCACTACAGGCTGAACATGCCGTACAGGCACAGCAGGCATCCATGTCCTTCTCGTCAAAGACCACTTCCGTTGTTTCAGAAAATGGCTCTTTAAACGGGTCGAACACTTCAATCTGGGGTTTAAATTCCTTTTTCATAGAACCCTCCAAAAGAAAAAATATGAAAGTACCTCCCCTTATTTGCTCCCCAAAAAATTATGTAATTCCTTATACCATAAGGAATTATAATGTTTTTTAGGGAGGAGGTTTGCTCCCTTCTTTAATCTATCATATTAATGATGGATTTGTCAAGAGTAAAAATGCGGTTATTGTCCACCGAAGTGTCTGGTATACATGAGCAATAAACTACGCTATAGGGGAGTGTATATAACGGAATTAGGTACAAGTCATAACATAATAAATTTAAGGTGAAAAACCGTTGGAAACAGCTCCTATAATAGAAAAGGGGGCTATGAGCGAACATGAAACTTGTTTACAAATGTAATAGTTATTTCTAGAAATACACAATGATATGTATAAGGTAAAGCAATATAGTACGGGAAAGAATTACCTCATCAACATAATTTGACATATTAAAAAAATAATTCCCATTAAAATCTAAAATACCGTTTTTGAGGTTTTTACAAAATATTGACTTAATATTAAGTAGTTAATATAATTTATTAAAAATTAATTGAGTCTTTTTCACCAAGCCATTTTATATGGTCAATTTTTCCAAAAAAACTCAATTATCGGAGGTTCATGATGTCTATAGACAAGTTATTTTATTTGGTTCCCGTAGGTTCAATCATTGCCTTGCTTTTTGCCTTTTATCAGGCAAGGAAAGTTTTAAAATTTTCTGAAGGCAACGAAACTATGCGGAAAATTTCCGCCTCGATACGGAAAGGGGCAAACGCCTACCTTAAACGGCAGTACACGGGGGTTGGGTTGTTTTTCATCGTGATGTTCTTTGTTCTGGGCATCATGGCGTTTACCAAATTTTTAACGCCCTTTGTTCCGTTCGCGTTCATCACCGGCGGCTTCTTTTCCGGCCTTTCAGGTTTTATCGGAATGAAAATCGCCACTTCCGCCAACGCAAGAACCGCGCAGGCTTCGTCTGAAAGCCTGAACAAAGGTCTGCGTGTCGCCTTTTCTTCCGGCACGGTGATGGGTTTTACCGTTGTAGGGCTTGGGCTTTTGGATCTGTCGATTTGGTTCTTCTTATTAAAGTATGTTTTTTATACGCCTGATTCGGCGGCAATTGTTGAATTGGTCAACAGCGGTTTGACCGTTGAAGCCGCGCAGATACAGCGCATTTCTTTGGCGATGTTGACATTCGGCATGGGCGCTTCAAGCATGGCGCTCTTTGCCCGCGTAGGTGGCGGCATCTTTACCAAGGCCGCAGATGTGGGCGCCGACCTGGTTGGAAAGGTTGAGGCTGGAATCCCCGAAGACGATCCACGTAACCCGGCGGTTATTGCCGACAATGTCGGCGACAACGTAGGTGATGTCGCGGGCATGGGAGCAGACCTTTATGAATCGTATGTCGGCTCCATTGTCGCTACCATCGCCCTTGCGGTTTCAGCGCACTATGATTTCGGCGGAGCGGTGGTTCCCATGCTTATGGCAACCATTGGAACGGTAGCTTCCCTTATCGGAAGTTTCTTTGTTCGTTGCGGTGACAAAGCGTCGCAAAAGACCCTGTTAGGCGCTTTGCGAAAAGGAACGTATATCTCCTCCGCGATCATCGCCCTTGCCGCTTTCCCTGTTATCTACTACTGCCTTGATTGCGCCAATAATCCCAGCCGCATTGGAGTTTATTTTGCCGTTTTGTCCGGGCTGATCGCCGGCGTGCTTATCGGTTTCATCACCGAATATTTTACTTCCGATCATTATGGCCCCACAA
>Ga0268262_10002984_pt1 | contig 18854 bp, 12 predicted proteins | sample TergutNc150P3_FD_190354 | JGI IMG/M metagenome (GOLD analysis project Ga0268262, IMG submission 190354) | Nasutitermes corniger P3 segment gut microbial community from laboratory colony in Florida, USA - Nc150 P3 (SPAdes) (version 2) | ecosystem: Host-associated > Arthropoda: Insects >...
AATATTCAATGCTTTCCCCATTTTTTCAATTAATTTTAAGGAAGGAAAACGCCGGCCAATTTCAATTTCCCCTATATAATTTTGCCCTGTATCGCATAATTCTGCCAGTTTCATCTGAGAAAAACCCTTGGTATTCCTGAATTCTCTTAAATTTCGGATAAAAATCTGCTTTAAGTCCATATTTTATATACTAATTGCCCATTACCTATTGACGACAGGCAATTTGACACTATATTATGGACAATATGACAATATTATGAATTAAGGGGTTTTATAATGAAAAACAGCAGGTTATTGGGATTGGCAATACTGGCAATAGCGCTGGTATTTGGGATGACGGTTGTTGGGTGCGGCGGCGGTGGTGACTCAGGCGGCGGTATAGGTATAGGTGGAGGCGGAGGTAGTGGCGGCGGTGTAACCATTGACGGTTGTACATGGGAAAAACCATGGACTGACAGCTCTGAAGGTGGGATATCTACTATTACCAGGACACGAGGTTCCGGTAATGACAGTAATAAAATAACTCTTTCTGGTAATTTACAGAAAATTCCGGGAAAAGGATGGGGTGTTGCAGGTTGTTATGTTACGCCGAATAGTGCAAATCTGGCAGCTCTTAAAAGCACAGATTCGTTTTCCTTTAAATGTAGAGGGGATGGAAAACAATATATGGTATATGTTGCTCTATCAAATGTTCCAGATGATAATATGCACCGTAAAATATTTACAACTTCCACAACAGATAATACGATAACGGTACAGTATTCTGAGCTAGTGCAAGGTTGGGGTGAGCCAATACCTTTTAATAAAAGTAACATAATAGGTATTCAATTCGAAGCCCTTGTATGGAATACTGATGAAGGTACTGGTGAAGGCCCATTTAATATAACAATCTGGGATTTGAAGGCTGGCGGTCAGGGAGGAAGCGGCAGTGGCGGAACATTTACCTTAACAGATATTCCATCGGAGTATAACGGGAAGTATGCAGTAATGGCAAACTTCGAAGATGGTCACGTAATGGGCGCTCAAAATATATCAACAAGTTTGGTTACATTTTCTCGCATTTCAAATGGAAGTGTAAGTTTGCCTACGTGGACTCGCAGTGGTAGCAACTATGTAAAGTATTCCGGCAATGAGACTCTTAATATTTGGTTTGGTATAAACGATTCATCAGCATTGGCATCATTTGGGCCGGGGGATTTTATCAAAATGAGATGGTTTTCTTCAGTTGTTTTTTCAAACGGCAGCGCCACAAGGTCATGGAGTCAAGGGAGTGATGGAACTCCATAAGACAATAATTTGGAGGTTTTATAATGAAAAATAAGTTATTTGGGTTGGCAATACTGGCAATAGCGTTGATATTGGGAATGACGGGAACAAGGGCTTTTGCGCAGGAAGAAAAACATCAGCAGTTTGATGTTTTGATGGGGCTTAATTTTGGAATGGGAATAACACCTAACGTCGGCAGGCTTTTTAGCGGAGATATTCCTTCAGGCAATTACGCTCTTACATTTGATTTTGGCTTAACCGGTGATTTTTATATTTTCAACTGGTTATCATTGAATACCGGATTATTGCTGCACCCCGATATATATTTGACGTTGGATCGAGATGTAGAAGTTGATAATTTTAAGGACATAGCGGCGGCGCCTCTTTGTTTGACCGTTCCTCTTATGGTGCATGTAAATATTCCGAGGGCTGAATGGTTATATATGGGAATAGGTTTAAATTTTAATTTCCCAATTACCGGTATGTTTGACTCGATTGCGGACGTTGATACCAAGGGTAATTTTTTTGTCGGACTGCCCATAGACTTGGGTTTTGATTTTGTACAGCCGGGCAGTGGAGGAGTACGGTTTTTCTTCAGGGTAACGCCCGAATTCCATGAATACGGAAAGGCTCTACCGGTAGGGTTTGTTTGGCAAATCTGGAACTGGAAACTTCACGGTAAAAAGAATAGTTCCTCCGAGGCGGAAAAGCCCGCAAAAAAAGCCGAAGCAGAAAAACCCGCGAAACAAGCCGAGGCGGAAAAGAAACCTGCCGATACCAAAGCCGCGTCTGTCGCTGCGGAGGCTGATAATGCCAAGCAGCGCCGCACCGCTCTTGACGCTTATAATGCCGCCAAAAGCAAATTTGAAAAAGCGGAAGCAAACAAAGCCGAAGCGGAGGCGAGACTCGCCGCCGCAAAGGAAGCGGTCTCAACTGCCGAGGCTGAGCTTGCCAAAGCCGCCGCCGCGCTTTCAGCGCTGGAAAGCAGGTAAATTGCCAGAAGAATTTTTACCACGGAGTACACGGAGGTTTAAGATATTAGTATCTTAATTTCTCTTCCTCCGTGGTAAAAAATTCTTAAGTTACCTATCACTTTCTTTCGCGGCAATGCTCTGTTCCAGCCTTACCAGTATAACCATACCAAACAGCGTTACCAGCATTAAGGAAACCGCTTTTTATGGTTACACCAGCCTTACCAGTGTTAAGTTTGAAGGCACGATTACTTCAAGCGGGTTTTATTCTGATGCGTTTCTCGGCGACTTACGCGCCAAGTACCTTGCAGGCGGTTTAGGAACGTATACCACAACCGCACCAGTAAGCAATACTTCGGTGTGGACGAAACAGTAAGAAAAAGTAGTTAGTGAGTAGTGGTTAGTGAATAATTTTTTTCTAATCACTAACCACTAATGTCTTACTTTGTTATTTGTATCCCTGATACAGCGTTTTTACTTTTTCAGGATCAAGCTGTGTAGCAGAAATAACCGTTTCTATTGGAAGACCCAGTTTAACCATGTTTTGCGCGATGCCAAATGCTTTGTGTTGCTCGCCCTCGAACCTGCCCCTGGCTTCGGCTCTGGCCTCCCATTTGGCAGCCAACCCTGTTTCTATAAAAATTCTATCAAGCGCTGAAGTATTATCCATTTCTATTGCCTCCTTGATCGCTACGGGATTAGCAAGTATTATTACGTTCAAATATGCCGCTAATCGTGCAGCCTTCCCTTGCCGGTTTATTTCTTTGCCTACCTGCGTAATCGCCGTACACTCCAGCTCTTTGCTCAGGTTTTTCAACCACAGATTTTCTTCCGCAGACAACCGGCGGCTGTCGATTATCTGTATCGGCAGTATGTCACCGCTTATAGTATATATCCCCGATCCGGTTTCCGCAACTGTATAATGACGTTCGTTTTTCAGGTGGTCAAGCAGTTTTTGCGGATAATGGCTTTCGATAAAAGACACCGTCAGACTCGTTATGGGAACCCGCTGAAACGAAGCGTACAGGCAGGCATAGCCGTAGACCTTGTAAAAATCGGCTACGGATACATAATCATCAGGACTCTTGTACTCCAGTAAATTCCATTCCCTGAATATGACTGCGATGTTTTTCTTAATAACAACATCTTTCGCCTTTTTAATGACCACGCAGTCTATCCGTAACGGTTCGGAAGTAAGCTGGTATTCGGGATGAAACTCCCACTAACTAAAAGCACGGCGTTAAGCCGTGTAGAACATTAATGCTGCATAGTGTAGCACCAGTAAAAGTCACAGTTATAAATAAATGCAAAGCCGCCTTTAGGCGGCTGACAGTGCGGTACGTCCTGATAGTCCTGCAATTCCATTTGCAGGGCTTCCACAAAGGCGGGGTGCCATGGAATTCTTTCTTCATCAAACACATCATGTTGTATTTCCATACACTATATAGGGTGAAAAACTGCAAAAAGCTTTAGTCAAAATGGAAGTTTTTTCGAAAAATTTCACACAAAGACACAAAGATACTTGGTGTGAAATATTCCGGAAAAATCCCTCCATCTTCCCTCTGGCGCGTATATATTTTATACTCAAATTATCCACATGGACTACGATTGCATTGTCATAGGCGGCGGTCACGCGGGGATTGAGGCGTCTCTCGCTGTCGCCCGGCTTGGTTTTTCAACGCTTCTCATTACCCAGAATCCCGACCGTATCGGCGCGCTGTCCTGTAATCCCGCCGTCGGCGGTCTTTCAAAGGGGAATCTGGTCCGCGAAGTGGACGCGCTGGGCGGCGAAATGGGCAGGCTCATCGACGCCACCATGATTCAATACCGCATACTGAACCGTTCCCGCGGCCCCGCGGTACAGGCCCCCCGCGCCCAGGCCGACAAACAGGCGTACCAAAGCGCCGCCCGTGCCGTTCTTGAACAGCACAAGAATATTACTATTTTTATGGATACGGTAATTGATCTTTTAACAGAAGGGGAAATAAATTCGCCAAAGGTCGCCGGAGTAATTACCCGCCGTGGACATCGCATAACGGCCCGAACGGTTATTCTCGCCGCGGGAACTTTCATGGAAGGGAAAATTTTTATCGGCGAATACGACGCTCCTGAAGGACGGCTGGGCGAAGAAGCGGCGTTGGGGTTAGGCGCAAGTTTACGCCGCATGGGTTTTCCCGCCGGACGGCTTAAAACCGGAACCCCGGCGCGGATTGCCGGAGACTCCATAGACTACGATAAAATGGAACGGCAGGACGGCGAGGAGCCGCAGCCTTTTTCCTTTACCGCCGGTTCCGTTATAAATCGCCCCTCCCTGCCCTGCTGGATAACTTACACCACCGTCCGCACTCATGAAATTATCCGCGCCAGTATCCACCGTTCCCCGCTGTACGGCGGAAAAATCACCGGTGTCGGACCTCGTTACTGCCCCTCAATAGAAGACAAGGTCGTCCGTTTTCCTGAACGGGAACGGCATCACATTTTCATCGAGCCGGAGGGCTTGCACACCAATGAAATGTACATGAACGGCGCTTCCAGTTCCCTGCCGGAAGACGTACAGCGGGATTTTATTCACAGTATTCCCGGTCTTGAGGAAGCCCGCGTCGTGCGCCCCGCCTACGCGGTGGAATACGATTACCTTGATCCTCTCGATCTCTATCCCAGTCTGGAATCCAAACGGCTTTCCGGTTTTTTCGCGGCGGGGCAAACCAACGGCAGTTCCGGCTACGAAGAAGCGGCGGCGCAGGGCCTTATGGCCGGCGTCAACGCGGCAATGAAACTACTGGGCCGCCCGCCGCTGGTACTGGGCAGGGCGGAAGCCTACATCGGCGTATTGATTGACGACCTGACCACTCTGGGAACCAAAGAGCCGTACCGCATGTTTACCAGCCGCGCCGAACACCGCCTGATACTTCGCCACGACACCGCCGATACGCGGCTGACCCCCAAAGGCCGCGATGCCGGTCTGGTTGACGAGCGCCGCTGGGAGCTTTTTCTGCGCAAGACCGAATCGTTAGACGCGATAAAAGAACTTTTTGCCCAACGGAAACTTTCCGGCATTGCGGCTGACGAAAACAGCGGCGATCCTCCTCCCCTGCTTTCTCACATTGGCGAAAGTCTTGAACACTGCCTTACCGACACCCGGATTACCTTAACTGATATTCTTCCCTTTGCCCCGGAATTAAACCAGCATCCGCCGGAATGGCTTGAGCGAGTCTGGCTGGACATCAGATACGCAGGCTATATTGAAAAGGAAAAACGCATTGCCGCGAAAGCCGCCAAAATGGACGCCATCAAACTTGACCCCGCTTTGGACTATGCCGCCCTTACCGGCCTTTCCTCGGAAGCGAGGGAAAAACTGAAAACCGTAAAACCCCTCACCGTGGGTCAGGCGGCCCGCGTACCCGGCGTGCGTCAGGGTGATATTGCCCTGCTGATGATAGTTGCAGGGAAGAAGTAATATTTGTCTAAACTTGACCTGTATATATAATCGCTCAATCCCGAAAATTAATGGCACGGCGTCAAGCCGTGTAGATGAATAAAAGCAACATGTCGCAGCGCAAACAAATTCTACTATATGTCTATTTGTTACTACCTTGCGTATTCGCTGTACACAAATCTTCCTTCCTGCACTGTGCCGTCGGTATAGGTCATTTTTCCCAAGCCGTTTTGTTCACCGTCATCCCAATCGCCTTCGTACACGCTGCCGTCAAAATATACTAATTTTCCTTTACCGTGAAATTTGCCGTTGACCAGATCACCTTCATACACTGAACCATCGCTATATGTCAGTTTTCCCTTGCCATTGGGCATGCCGTTGAGCAGGTCGCCTTCGTACACTGAACCATTTTCCAATACCAACTTTCCTTTGACTGGATACATTATAAAAACCCCTTTCAAATTCGGTTGTCAGGCACTGTTGCGCTTACCGCGCCAACGGCGCATACAATATATTAATTCTTTATTCAAGTATATTCAATCCCATATTTCCTGTCAAATCAGGGGGTACAAATGTCACCTAACTACCATTATGTAAAACGGTTATATTTTCCGCGCTTGCATAAAATCACTCAGCGGTTCCCTAAACTGCGTTCAATGTCATCAATAACAACATCCGGCGTTGAAGTGCCGGACGCAAGGCCGATAATGTTAAACTTAAAAAAATCCGCCGGAATATCCGCGGCTGTTTCTACCTGGGCACAGGGTTTGCCCGCCGGCAGGGCCGCCGCTTCCGCTATGGCGAGCAAGCGGCGGGTGTTTGCCGACTCTTTTCCCCCGGCGATAATTATGGCGTCTGTTTTGTCCAAAAGTTCCCGCAGGCTGTCCTGCCGTTCCTGGGTGGCGGCGCAAATCGTCGGGGCAATTTCCAGATCGGGAAAAAACCGGGTGATTGCGCTGCCAATGGACTGGTATTCTTCCGCCGAAATGGTAGTCTGCCCGATAAGCGCGGCTGCGCCATTGCGGCATAACGCGGAATCTTCATCATGCAGTTGGGCGGCGGCTTTTTCCGCTTCGGCGGCATTGCTGACAATGGCGCAGAAGGGCGCGGCCTTGCCGGCGGCGCTTTGTCCGGCAAAAGCAGCCGGCATGGCCGCCGGCATGGCCGCCTCGGCGTAACCTCTAATGCCAATAATTTCAGCGTGGCGTTCTTCACCCGCCAGAAAAAGCCGGTATCCGGCTTTGGCAAAAACGGCGGCTTTAAGCTGGCTGGATTTTACTTTGGGACAGGTTGCGTCAACCACCTGCACCTCCCGCCGGCGCAATTCCGCCTCGGTTTGGGGGCTTACGCCGTGGGCGCGGATAATCACCACAGCGCCGCGTAAATTTTTGGGCAGGTTATTCTCATCAAGTATCTCTACCCCCCGGCGTTTCAAATCTTCAAGCACCTGGGGATTATGGATCAGGGGGCCGAGAGTATAAACGGGCCTGTTCCCTTTGGAGCGTTCGGCTTCTGTATAGGCAATTTCCACCGCCCGCCGAACTCCGGTACAGAAACCAATTGTTTTAGCGCGGATAATGTTCATTAGAATTTTTAACACGGAGTACACGGAGTTTCACGGAGGAAAAAAATATTATCGTATCAAAACTCCGTGGTACTCCGTGTACTCCGTGGTTTTTAATTTCTTCATGCTTTTGACGCTACGCCTTTGATCTGGCCTACAGGGGCAGCGGCAAGTTTCCGCTGTTCCCGTTTGCGTTTCTGTTTCTCCCAAAAATTCACAAAACCGGGAGCGATAAAAATTGATGTGTATACGCCGGAGAGCATACCGACCAGCAAAGCCTGGGCAAAGTCTTTCATTGAACCGGTGGTAAAGATAAACAGGGACAATACCGCCAGCATGGTGGTGAGCGTGGTAATAATGGATCTGCTCAGTGTTTCGGTCAGGGAACGGTCCAGCACGTTGACAAAAACTTCATCAGGATAGATACGGCGGTTTTCCCTGATGCGGTCAAAAATAACAATGGTATTGTTGATCGAATAACCGAGTATCGTCAGAATGGCGGCGATGGTGGTGGTATTGAATTCCATTTTCGACCAGACCACAAAAGCGACAATGACCAAAGAGTCATGAATAATACCGATGACCGCGCCTATGGCGTACTGCGGCTTAAACCGGATAGACGCATAAGCCAGAATCAACAACAGGGTAAAGCCCATGAGTATCCCCGCCTGATCGGTGAGGTCTTTGGAAAAACGGGAACCTACATAGTCGGAACGAAGAACGACGACTTCGCCTGAACCAAAGTGTTTCTCCAGAATATCAGTAATTTTTTCGGCTGCCGCAATACCGCTGGCGGCGGAATCGTCACCTTCCCCCTTTTTATCATCAAGGCGGATCATAAAGTGGCGGTCTTGCGGTTCTCCCAGACTCTGAACCGCGGCAGTCCGTCCCATACCGGACAACGCCTCGCGCACCGTTTCAATTTTAATTTCCGGGCTTTGGGGATTAAGATAATGCACTATGTAGAGATCGCTGCCCAAATAGGGATTTCCCTGAGCGCTGCGCACCAGCCATTGCGAACTGGTTTCTTCGGCAATAGCAAGCTTGACATTCAGGCCCTCCACGCGGGTTCTCAGAGCCTGAGCAAGAGCGCCGACCGTCACATATTCGCTGAACGGGAAGGCAACTGTCCTTGACTCAACGCCCACGCCGGAATTAACGATATACAAACTACTGCGATTAAAACCGATCGTTGCGTTGCCCTTGCCCGACCATGTCAGGCTGAATGCCGTGGGCGCAAACTGTACTTCCTGTATCAGACCGGCCCGAAAATCTACGCCCAGATTAAAGCCGCCCATGACAAAATAACTTACCAACCCGGTGCCGGTGACGATAATGGAGAAAATCATCGCCGGTAAAAATAATTTTGAAAATCGAAATATCTTTTTCATTATTTGATCCCTCCCGCAGCTTCGCTTTCGGCCTGCAGCCGGGACCATGTTACCGAAACCTTTTTACTGTGCAGCACATCCGTGCCAAAATCAAATATCAGCCGGGAAACAAACAGGGCGGTAAACACCGAAGAAAATACCCCAACGGCAAGCGTCACCGCAAACCCCTGAATGGGGCCGGTACCAAGCTGTGAAAGGAACAGAGCCGCGATAAAAGTAGTAATATTGGAGTCCATAATCGCCCAAAACGCCTTGTCAAAACCAGCCTCAACTACGGCCTTTCTGCCCTTACCCAGACGCATCTCTTCTTTCATACGCTCAAAAATAATAACGCTGGCGTCTACCGCCATGCCGATAGTTAAAATAAAACCGGCGATACTCGGCAGGGTCAGGGTAAAGTTAAACGCGGAAAGAATACTGAACATAATATAGAAGTTAAGCAATTGGGCGACAACGGCATTTATTCCCGAAATTTTATAGTACATCAGCATAAAGATAAAAACCGCCACAATACCGCCGAGCAGGGCGTACATACCCTGCCGTATCGTATCTTCGCCCATTGAAGCGCCTATACTCTGCTGGTTGGAAACTTCAAGTTCCACGGGCAAAGCCGCGGTTCGCAGGGTCAGGGCGATGTTATTCGCTTCATCCTGACCAAAACCGGTCAGCCGCACCGCGTCGCGGATTGCCGACTGGATTGTCGCCTGGGACTTAACCCGGCCATCAAGCACAATGGCCAGAGGCTTTCCCACATTGGCGGAGGTAAGCCGGTAAAATATTTCGCCGCCCTCGCTGTCCAGCATAAAGGTAACTTCCGGCTTGCCGTCAAGATTATTCCGTTCCACCACGGCGCTGCGGATATGGTTCCCGTCAAGGCCCACTTCTTTTTTCAACGCGGTATAACGGAGGCTGCCGTCCACATTACGGGTCTGTTCATCCAGGCCGTAACGGTCTTTGGCATATACGCCGCGAATCATCACATCAGCCGGCACAATGGTGGGATCAAGAAGATTCCCGTCATCATCAAAGGTAGTGGCGGGATGAGCGCGGTAATAATTATTAAAGGTATCGGTAGCCTCGGCATCCACCATGTGAAAGGCCAGGCTGCCCTTGCCCATAATAATGTCATTGATCCGCTCAGGATCGGCACTGCCGGGAATCTCAATATAAATCTGATCCGAGCCTTGCCGCCGGATTACCGGTTCGGTCAGGCCGAAACGGTCAATGCGGTTGTTCAGCACTTCCAGCGCCCGGTTCACCGCATCGGTTCTATCGGCATCGGTAAGGGAGTGTTCCAGCTTTTCCTGCAAAGCGTTCATATCCGCCTGCAGCACAATGCTCAAGCCGCCGGAAAGGTCAAGTCCAAGCTGTACCGCGCTTTTCTGCAAATCCTTCAGGGCAAAAATATCTTCCCGGTATTTGGTCTCAATGGCGTCCAGCACCTCTCTTCTGCCGGAAAAAGCGGAAAGCGTCGTCTTGGCATCCCATTTTTCCGGACTGGCCTGTTTACTATCCTTGTAAATCTTTTTCGCCTGCGTGACCAAAAAGGAAAGTCCCTCAGGAACATCCCCGTTTTCTCCGGCTATAGTGATAAGCCGCTGTACATCCGCCTGCGCGGTCCGCGAGGCATAGTTCTTAATCTGCTCGCGGGATTCCAGCGCACGAGCCTGTTGGTCACGGGGAATCATGAAATACCAGCGCAGAGTAGGCCAGAGAAATACAAAACAAATTGCCATTATCACCAGGACTATGACAAACCGGTACCGTTTATTCATGCTTTGTCTCCGGAAGTCTCAGTTTCCGCATTGTTTTCGTTCTTGTCTTCTTTGGCGGCAGCCTCTATTCCGGAAACAGCGCTACGGCTGAATTCGATTTTGGTATTTTCATCAACTTTGACGATAACGGATTGTTCCTTCACGCTCTGAATAGTCCCATGTATGCCCCCAATAGTGACAATCCTGTCGCCTTTTTTCAGGGTGGAAAGCATTTTCTGGGTTTCCTTCTGTTTTTTGTTCTGGGGCCGGATTATTAAAAAATAAAAGATCGCAATAATCGCGATAAACGGGAGAAAAGTCATCAAACTGTTGGTAGGGCCGCCCTGAGCGCCCTCAGCGGCCGGCGGGGCTGCCATAAGCAGGGATAAAACAAATCCATTCATAATTACTTCCTTATAATAGAAAATTAAGGCGTCCCGGGAAAACTCCCCAACGCCGTTTTGTATCATCAGAATAGCATAAACAAAGAAAGAAAAACAAGTACCCGGTGGGAGCCCCGGTGGGGGCCCCGATGGGAGCAAACATACCTTGAGCAATGAATAATTAACTATGAAAAAGCCAGATATTTCTTAAGCTTCTCATGTAAGTCATCTCGGGAAACCGGTTTCCCAACATGGTCGTTCATGCCCGCTGATATACACCTTTCAATGTCTTCCTTAAAAACATCCGCCGTCATTGCTATGATAGGGATATCTTTTGCCCGCGCCAATTCAAGCGTCCGTATTGTCCGCGTCGCCTCATACCCGTCCATCTCCGGCATGTGAACATCCATGAGTATCAGATTGTACCGGCCAGGATTTTCCGTAAACCTGGAAACAGCCGCTTTGCCGGTTTCAACAAAGTCAATGGAAACGCCGGTCTCTTCCAGAAGCGCGGCGAGGATTTCCCTGTTGATTTCAACATCTTCCGCGGCCAATACGGTATATCCTTTGAAGCTCAAACCGGTTCCCTTTGATCCGGCGGATGAACCGTCGGAAACCTCAACGGTTTTATCCGACCCTTTTTTCGCCTTTATGGTAAATATAAATTTCGACCCTTTGTTCAATTCCGACTCAATCCATATGGTGCCCTGCATGAGTTCAACAATCCGTTTGGAAATGGCAAGGCCCAGTCCGGTTCCGCCGAAATTTTTGGTGATACTGCTGTCGGCCTGGTTGTAAGACGTGAAAAGCCGCTTTTGCTGTTCTTCTGAAATCCCGATGCCGCTGTCGACAACTTCGATTCTCAGGGTAATCTCGCCGTCTGTTTCATCCAGCTTTTCCGCATTCAGCATGATCTTGCCGTCTTCCGGCGTGAATTTTATCGCGTTGGTCAGCAGATTCGTAATAACCTGCGACAGCCGCAAATCATCGCTGACAATGAACGGCGGAACATTTGCGTTCACATTAACAATAATATCCTGATGTTTTTCTCCGGCGCGGATGCTTATCACATTGATAATGCCCGCAATCATTTTTTCAAAATTAAATTCGCTGTTTGAAAGCTCCAGTTTATTCGCTTCGATTTTGGACATATCAAGAATATCGTTAATTAAACCCATAAGGAGCCTTGACGCGCTGTCCGCCTTATCAAGACAATGCTTTATTTTTTGAATATCATCCGTATGTGTCGCAATATTTATCATGCCTATAATGGCATTTAACGGGGAGCGTATTTCATGGCTCATGTGGGACAAAAATTCACCTTTGGCCCGGGAAGCTTTTTGCGCTTCCAGTTGATGATCAATCAGGGACAGATGCGTTTCTATCCGCCGCAGAATCAGCGGTCCGACAAAAGGTTTGCGGATATAATCAACAGCGCCGAGGCTTAAGCCTTTTATTTCACTTTGCGCGTCGTCCATGGAAGTCAGAAATATAATGGGTATTTCCCTGAATTTATCGCTGGCTTTTAACTTCTGCGCGGCTTCATACCCGTTCATGTCCGGCATTTCCACATCCAGCAAAATTAGATCCGGCCGAAGGTGCTCCAGTAAAGAAAACATTTTTAACGCCGAAGGACATGGATATACCTCGTACAAATCTTTCAGCGTATTTTTAATAGCGGTCAGGTTTTCAATATTATCGTCTACTGCTATGATTTTTTTCCGGTCATCGGTCATTTACCCTGTTCCTCCTCATACCGCGCAAGCCGCGCCGCCACTTCGTCTATTTCCGATATCACGATTTTTTCCTTCAGCCATGCTACCAAATCAGCGCCTTCGTCATAAGAGAAGCTATCCAGTTCTGACATGGCTTGATCAATGCCGCTCATATTGTAAATTTCACAGCATTGCCGCAGCCGGGTCAAAACCTTCTGGTCAGGGGTTTTTAAGCGGGGTTTCGCGTTAAGGGCGTCGTAGCGCTCAAGCCAGGTTTTTACATTCGCCACAATAATTTCCGCATCCTTGATTAGTTTATCGTTTTGACCCAGGACGCCTTCAATATCCCCCGCTCTGGACATTTTTTCCAGATTAAAAGCCGCCTCTCTGAGCGCTTGCGCGCCTATATTGGCGCTGGTCCCTTTAAGCCCGTGTACGGCGATAACATACTCAGGCAATGTCTCCCTGGTAACTGTTCTCAGTTTTTCCAGGATTCCCGGCGTATTGGAAACGTAGGAACGCAAAAGCGGCAGATAAATTTTTGTGTCGCCGCCGTACAGGGAAATCCCTCTTTCAGTATCCACCCCCGGTATGTCCATTGCCATGTTCGCATTGTTTTCATCTTCGGAAGAAATATCAGGCGTTAAAAACGCCTCGGTTCCCAGTTCTTTCTCCTTCGCTTCGTTGCGCACCCATTTCCTTATAATGGAATCCAGTTCCATTATGTCGATGGGTTTGGATATAAACGCCTGAAAACCGTGTTCAAAAAACATCTTTTCCGTTCCCTGGATGGCGTTGGCGGTCAGGGCGATTATCGGTATCTTTTGCGCGTATTCTGTGCCTAATGCGCGAATAGCGTCAGCCGTTTCTATGCCGTCCATTCCGGGCATCATGTGGTCCATGAATATGGCGTCGTATACCGGAAGTCCGTTGCGTATCCGTTCAACAGTTTCCTGTCCGTTGTTTAAACAGTCAACCATCATCTTGTATTTGCGCAAAAGACCCGCCGCAACATCCAGATTGGTCAGCATATCATCAACCACCAGCACTCTGGCGTAGCTTAAATTCGGCCGTACGAGTCTTTTGGTAACAATGCGCTTGTCATCGGTGTAGCGGAAACTGCGCAGCTTGCCCGCAAGCTCCGCTCCGATAGGCGTATTGTCGACAAAGCCCTGCCGGATACGCAAGCGGAACGTAGTGCCTTCGCCGTACTTGCTTTCCGCATTGATTTCCCCGTCCATCATCTCCGCAAGTCTCTTGGTAATGGCCAGACCCAGACCCGTGCCTTCGATGTTGCGGTTGGCTTTGACATCAACCTGATTATAATCTGAAAAGAGTTTTCTCAGGTCTTCCTCGCGTATGCCGATGCCGGTATCGCTGACGGCAATTTCCATCCACACCGTACCGCCTTCGCGCGTACAGTGTACGCTTAACTCAATGCTTCCGCGATGCGTGTATTTGACGGAGTTACTGAGCAGGTTGGTAAATATCTGTTTCACCCGCAGATCATCTCCGTACAGCTTGGTCGGCAAATCGTCATTGATATTGAGATTGAATGTTATGGGTTTTTCCTCAAGACGGGTAACCGCCAGGGTAATCACGTCGTTTAACATGCTTGCCATGTAATATTCAACCGGCGTTAATTCAAGCTTGCCCGACTCAATTTTTGAAAAATCCAGAATGTCGTTTACTATGCTTAACAGCGTAGTACCCGCGTTGCTTATTTTTATCAAATTCTGCGTAACGTGCCTTTCCAGGCGGTCGTCTTCCAATATTAAATCGGTAAGACCAATGATCACGTTAAGGGGGGTGCGGATTTCATGGCTCATATTGGCAAGGAAATTGGTCTTGGCGTGTGAAGCCGCCCGTATCTCTTCTTCCATTGCCTTGCGCCTGGTTATATCGCGCCCTATGCCCAAAATTCCGACTATTTCACCATCCAGTACAAGCGGCACTTTTACGGTTTCAAAAAGCCGTTCAATGCCGTCGGCGCAGGGCAGCCATTCTTCAAAAGTTACCTGCCGGTGTTCGCTCATGGCTTTTCGGTCAGCCTCATTGGCAATCACCGCGGATTCGGCAGTCATACCCAGAGCGGTTACATCATCCTTTCCGATTACATCTTCCTGTTTTCTGCCAAACATATCAAACATGTATTTGTTGCACAATGTATATCGAAGATTAATATCCTTGCAGAACACGCCGTCGGGAAGGGAATCAACTATGGTTTTAAGCAAAGAAGTCTGATACGCGATTTCTTTCTCCATAGCCTTACGCTGGGTTATATCGCGCGCGATACACATTATTCCGGCAACAACGCCGTCCTGCATGAGAGGAGCTTTAACCGTTTCAAAGTAACATCCTTTTCCGCTGATGGGGGATGAAACATATTCCTCGAATTTAATCAGCCGTTTATCATCCAGTACAGATTGTTCTATGTTGGAAATATTTTTTCTCGATTCAACTGATAACCATGCGCCTTCCGAATCAGCCTTGTTGATTATATCCGCTTCACGGACGCCGACAAAATCTTCAAAGTGTTTGTTGCATTGCGTATATCTGAGATTATTATCCTTACAAAACATCAGATCGGGAATTGAATCAATCATCATTTGAAGCTGCGAAGTCTTGAATGAAAGTTCGTTTGTCCGCTGCTTTACAATCCTTTCAAGCCGTCTGCCGACATTGCGGCTTCTTATCAGGAAAAATAAAACCAGAAGAAGAACGAAAAAAATCATAGCGGACAGACCGATTAACCAGGGGCGCTGGGCTTCCGACAGTTTATGCCGGTAATCATAGGATTTATGCATCCACTGATTTGAAATATTATTTATGTTGATAATACCGAGAGCTTTATCGATTATTGATTTCAGAACGGCGGCGTCTTTGTTATAACCCAAAGAGGAATCAAATGTATAATTGAGTATCAGGTTTAATTTATAACCGGCTTCCTCATAATAGTTGGTGTAAGTTATCAGTCTTCTGTTGCAGGCAAAAATTACTTCAACTTCATCGCGTTTTAACGCGCTCCAAACTTCTTCCTGGGTGTCATATTCAACAAGATACCGGTGATCCGGAAACATCTTTTTAAAAAATTCGGAATAAATGCTGTTTCTGCGGACGCCGATAGTTATATTGGGAATCCGGCTTATTTCAATGTTTCGGTAATCCGATTTGGATAAAAACGCGAAAGTATCCTCAACAAGCGGAATATCCGACCACAGAAAACGGCCTTCATATTCTTTTAAGCGGAACAGTTCCGGCATTATTAAAACTTTGCCTTTTTCAAGCATTGTTATCAAATCAGGATTATGCGCGTTCTGATCATTGGCGCGCTCAAACGTAAACCCCGTCAGTTTGGTAATTTCATCCAGCGTATCGCAAAATATTCCATGCCATTGATTCATGTTGACATCGAAAAAACAGATCGGATAATTGTTGTACTCCACAGCGACAGGTATTACAGGATTATTTTGTATATATGTTTTCTCTTCTTCCGTCAGCATACTATGCAGTTTTTTTCCCAGATATTGCTGATGCCCTTCCATGTACAGTCCGGCAAGATAATCAAGAGTCTGTTTATCCAACGCCTTTTCTATGACAGAGATAATCGGCGCAAGTTCCGCCTTCTGCGCCGACAAGCAGGATGATTTAAAGATCAAAGGATAAAAATCTTCGGTAACCACGTCGCTAAACTCAACAAAGGCGGCGTCCGAAGTATCCATGCCAAAAAACGCGTCGATTTCGCCGCTTTTCAGCATACGGTAAGCGGTATTGTAATTATCAATAAAGACAGTTTCAAAATCGTATCCCGCGTTTTTGGTAACATCGGCGTTCAATACCGAGCCTTCCAAAAAGGCATACCTTGGCTTGCGTTTTTCCCATATTCTGTCCCCGATACGGTAAATTTTCAACGAGCGTTCCGCGATGGGGCTGGTCATGAAATAGGATTTCCGGCGTTCAGGGTTGATCATCAGTTCGCCGGTAAAATCGACCTCGCCGCTTTCAAACCCTTTCAGCAAATCGCTCCATTCATAAAGCGCCGTCCTGAACGGTATTCCAAACATCCCGGTCAGCCAGCTGCAGAACAGGGCGGAATACCCCTGAATTTCGCCGTCTTTCCCGATGAACGCCTCGGTGGATGGGCTCATTCCATAGACAAAAGAACCGTATTTTTTTTGAAGGGCCTCAATAGCGTTTTTTTCATCCTGGGTTATACCGGGAACATCCCGAAAGGAAGCGGTCTCTCTTACTAAATCAGATTGCTTTTTTGATGATTTTCCGCATCCTGAAAATAAGGCCAAACTGAGCGTAAGGACGAGCGTTACACATGGTATATACCGAATTCCCTTCAAAATACTTTTCCTTTTTTGTCTTATGCATACTTTCAGTACATGGTAGTATTTTATGAAAAGTATGTGCCGGTGTCAACGTATGCGTATCGCCGCATAGCATTAACAAGCGGAGCGAGTGAGGAAACAAAGGCCTTAACACCCTTATATTAGTCCGGGACTATTTCTTCAGAGTTATCCTTGGGCGGGGGTTTTACTTTTTTTGGCTTGGATCTGGACACGGAACGCGGACGGTGGTAACTGCGGGCAACATAGCCAACAAGGTACATATAGAGTACCAGGGCGATTGTTACGGCAATTACCTGCCAGGATTGTATCACCTGAATAAGCAGTTCCTTCAATTCTTGTGAAAACATACCATTTTCATTATCGGCGGATAATACAAAAAGCTCAAGGTATTTACCCGTCCCGGCGGATACATTATAGTATATATATGCGCAACTTACCCCGTTTGTTCCTCATAATGGGTCTGTTTCTGTTGTTTTTGTTTCTGCCTTCCTGTTTTCATCCCCAAAAAAATAACGCGCATTACAAGGCAGACGGCAAGGCCGCCGGCGGGGATAATCTTGAGGCGGCGGAAAGCGGCGGCGCATCTGCCGCCCAGCTCTCTGTTGTTATGCGCAACGCACAACTGCCCCCCGCCCTGTCCCAAAAGATACAGGCGGCCGCGGCGCTGAATTCCGCCTTTATAACCGATTTATCCGCCTGTCTCGCGCAAGACCGGCATTTATGGGAGTTGGTAGACAAGCGGCATTCTCTCCCCCCCGACTATGTTCCTTCCGGACTGGTTACGCTGAAGGACGGCCCGTATCAGGTCAGCAGGGCGGGACTGACGCTGCGCCGGGATGCCGCCGAATCGCTGGGTGAAATGGCCGCCGCCGCCCGCCGCAACGGAGTTACTCTTGTCGCCTCATCGGCGTACCGTTCATACCGTTATCAGGAAGAGGTCTACAACCGGAATGTCCGGGAAATGGGACAGGAAGCCGCCGACCGGGAATCGGCGCGGCCCGGCTGCAGCCAGCACCAGACCGGGCTGGTGGTCGATTTTGGCTCTATTGATGATTCCTTTGCCCAAACCGCGGCAGGCCGCTGGATGGCTGCCAATGCCGCGCGTTTTGGCTGGTCGCTTTCCTTTCCTGATGGTTATGAAGCGGTTACCGGTTACCGCTGGGAAAGCTGGCATTACCGTTATGTGGGTAAGGAAATCGCCGCTTTTATTGATAATTTTTTTGATGGGATTCAGCAGTATGCGCTGCGGTTTATGTATGAGTATGAGCAGATAACTGTGTCCCGTTCTAAACTTGACCCACAGAATTAGTCGCTATATTCGGCAGGGGGAGGCGCTGCGGGCGCGCCGGCGGCGGGTGAAAACGCTTGTAGAGTCCGCCTACGGAGCCCCAGACCGGCCTTTTTTTCTCTTTCAAATCGTAGCGTAATTTCGAAAATATGCGTAATAGTCATGTTCTTCATGCCGGTCTGCTTTTGTTCTAGCCCAAGTTTTAAATTTCACTCGCTGGTCTCCTCCGGCGGGGAATTCCAAATGTTTCCGCCCGCCGCCGGCGCGCCCGCAGCGCCTCCCCCTGCCGACCTGTTGAGACTGTCGAATTTATTATTTTCAAAACAGTTTATTCCTCCCATATTTTTTTGTATCATTTTTTGTTACATCATTTTTAATGTTTTATTTATTTTCACCTTTATTAACATAATTATCATCCGATTTTTCCCCCTATGCCCCATATTTCATTCCTAACGGCCTTATACATTTCCCTATATTATGTACTATACAGTACATTTTCCACTGTATATCCACTTTCTTTTCTGTCCGTAAGGTAAACCTGTCCATACCTTTGCAATAGGTGATGTTTGAATATACCGGCTCTATTATCTGCATACGCCTGCTGGACCTAACCCCCTCAGGTGTACACAAAGATAAGCGAGAAATACAATGATAAGGAGAGGGAAAAGATGGGAAAGAAAAGTTCAGAACGGCGTGTTTACACGAAGGAATTCAAAGCCGAGGCGGTG
>Ga0268262_10002985_pt1 | contig 18852 bp, 12 predicted proteins | sample TergutNc150P3_FD_190354 | JGI IMG/M metagenome (GOLD analysis project Ga0268262, IMG submission 190354) | Nasutitermes corniger P3 segment gut microbial community from laboratory colony in Florida, USA - Nc150 P3 (SPAdes) (version 2) | ecosystem: Host-associated > Arthropoda: Insects >...
GGGGGGGGGGGGGAACGTAGCATTCTTTCCCCTGAAGGCATCAGGGCAAGCCAGGGCGAAAAACGGGGCATCACGCTTTCCTGGGATCAGAATCCAAACGCGGTTCGGTACTATATTTACAATTCTGACAGCCCTCTTAATACTTTTGCCCGCTGCGGGGAGACAGACTCAAACCAGTTCAAATTCAACGTGTCGCCGGGAAGCACAATATACTACCGCGTCAGTTCTGTTTCGTATGACGGAACGGAGTCTGTTCAGAGCGCGTTTGTCAGGGGCACTAGCCTCGCGCAGCCCTTTATCACCGATATTACCGATATTACCGAATCTGTAGCGGCGGTTACCTGGTATATGGAGAATGTCTTTGAGGATTCCTACAAAGACAACTTGTTGTATAACGTGTATTGTTTCAACGGCGCGACGGAGGTTGCCCAGATAGAGCTGGATGCCAGGGATATTTCGGAAAACCGCGCGGTATTTACGGGCCTTACGCCTAACACCCGTTATGAATATCAGGTTGAAGCGTATCTGAGAAGCGATCAGAGCGTCAGTGAAAAGAGCGATAAAATGGATGCGGCGACCGCCCGGCGGTTCAGGCCAGGCGCTCCGGTTGATCTCACGGTATCATGCGGGACTGCCGTCAGTCAGGTAACGCTTTCTTTTGAACTGCCCGACATGGTTGATATTGCGCTGGGCGATAACAAGTTCGATCCGAAACCTCTATACTTTGTAATTAAAAAGCGCTTTTACAGCGAAAGCGGAAACAATGAATACCAGAAGGCGATTTCATACTTCGGCTCAATAACGGGTAAGGGAGTGAATTTTGGCAGCTACATACCCGGCGCGACGGTTACCTGGGTCGATGAAAATGTAAGCAGGGGCGTGAAATACGAGTATTTGGTACAGTCTTATGTTGACGACACGATCAAGCAAATCACTTCCGACTCTTCAAAATCGAGCGAGGTCGGCTGGGCGTTAAGCGAGGGAACCCTTTCATTCGGCAAGATTGAATCCACCCTGGGGGAAGGAGTGAACCTGTATGTTTCCGCCAAATTGCCGCTGAATTTTGAATTTGATCCGCTAGGCGAAACATACGGCTATAAACTTAAAGAGAAAATCGAACCTCTTGAAGACGGCGAGTCGAATGATCCGATCCAAATCATTAACAGGGAAATCGCCTTTGATACTTATGATGAAATTAAAGCCCATATCCCTACAATGAACCTGACGCGGCAGACCACGCAAACAAATCCGGGAAGGGGCATATATTCTTACAAGATTGAAATCCTGCTGAATGACGAGGTACTGGATACCGTTTCAACTATTGGAAAAAAAGAAGTTTCCGAAAATACAGATCCTGTTATAGTGGAAAACTTCCGTGTACAGGACGGGTATACCGATAGATTTGTACTCAAATGGGACTATTACGACAACAGAAAATATACCATCTATATAGTGGATCACGAAGGAACCATTGTGGAGGAAATCGGCTCTGTCAACGGAAATCCCAATGATTTTCCGACGGCCAGTCTCACTCCCAATACGAATTATTCATATACTTACAGTGCGGAAGACATCAAGCCGGGCGTTACGCGCTATTTTGCGGTAAAGCCGTCCCGTAAACTTGGCGAAAATTCTTTTAAAAATGGGCAGTTGGTATACACCGACACCGCTTCCAAAACACTGGGCGTACCGACGGTATCGCAGGAGAACGTTGAGTCTTCCTACAGCACCATTACCGCGTCGTGGACTGAAGCGCAAAAAGCCGATGCCTACCGCGTTAGATACCGCTATCCAGGAGAAACCGATTATAGAAAGACGCCGGTTGTCAGTAAGGGGTCTCTTACTGTTGACGCTTTCGGTAAATACAAATATACGTTCAAACCGGAAGGGGATGAAGTGCCTGTTGACAAAGCCGGTCTGGAGATAGAGATACAGGTGGACGCGCTGAACGAAGGTTTGCGTGTGGCAGCCGGAGTCAGTGAAATTTCCACTACTACATCCTCGAAGGAAGATGTCAGAACCCGCCTGGTGGGGCCGGCCTTGCTTGGTCTTTCGGCACGCAAAGCGACCTCGGCGCAGGAAATTACTGTTTCATGGAATAAAATATCCGGCGCAAGCGGCTATTATGTGTTCAGGCGGCAATTCGACATGACCAATACGGCGGAAGAAGGAACCGAAGCTGTGGTGTACTATGTTCCCGCAGACGAGACTCTGACAGTCCCCGTTACCGGAAAAGGGTTATTGCGGGATGCGTCTAACTCCAAAGTTGACACGCCAACGACTGCGGCATCAGTTAAATTCATGGACGGACAGTATACCTTGATAGACAGGCATATGACGGACAGCGAATACGATGATGGCTTCACCTACGACAGGCACACACATGTCTACCGCGACCAGCAGAACGATATAGTACAGGGTTATTCCTACCGTTACTACGTGGTTCCGGTTATAAGCGGCACGGATCTTGGTTCCATTGAGTTTGCTTATAATAAGGATTCCGGCAATAAAAATACCGACATTGCATCTTACACAATGGAAAACGGCGCGGTAAAATACTCAGGGAAGTTTAAAGATCTTGAGCAGGAAGGTTTTACAATAGGGTTCGGGCAGAATGTTACCGCTACCAAGGGAACGTATACGTCTTCCGGCAATATTAATAACGGTGTAAGGATTACCTGGAGCGCCCCGCCCCGTCTTTCCTCTGTCAGCGATTTTAACCCCCGGTATAATGTATACCGAAGAGAATCCGGCGGCAGCGGTTGGGAAACGCTTAAACTTGATGTAAACGCAACTGAATATATTGAAACCCAACTTCCGGGAACCCGTGGCACTGCGTATGAATATGCGGTTGGAATATCAGGTTCCGGCGGCACTTCAGACCCAAAATTGTCAAAACGCTTTATAGATAAATGCTATACCCAGCTTGATGAAAAGGGTAGGCCGAAAATGCTAGGGTTTATGCTTGATCAGGTTTTAATGGAAAGCGTCAGCCGTAACGAACAAAAGGTGGACGGCAAGTTTGCCGAAGAGGTAAAATGGAAAAGCGCCGGGATTAAAAACCGTGTCAACGGCGTAGACAATAAATGGGGTATTGACGGATACGAGGTGTGGGTGATGAACCGGAACATAAACGCTGCATGGCATAAAATTACCGAAATTCCCTATGCCAATATTCCGGACGAGATTGATCAGAGCGTCAAGGTCACTACCGGCATGGGAAGTGTTACGATTTATCCTGTTTCATTAAGCGGTGGCAGTCTGACACTTGATCTGTTGCATGTAATGCGGGATTACAGGCATTTCTTCAAGGTACGCAACTATGTGTTGAATGATGACAACGAAAGAATTTACTCTCCCGATCTTAACTATGACTACAAATACTACTGGAAGGACAATGAGAGGTATAAATTTGAAACCGACTATGTTAAATGGGGAGCGCGTCAGATTACCGCAACTGAATTTGTTAAAATCGCCATGGTGCATATGTCCGACGGCATTCAAGAGATTAATGGTAATAAGGGCAGTTGGTACGGGATAGGTAGTTGGACTAAAGATGCAAGCGGAGATGGAACATCAGGAAGTGTCGGCAGTAAACATAATGGGAGTACCAATTGGGAATTTACTTTCACTAATTACAAAACGGATTTACTGGTAAGAACCGGAGAATGGCAGCACTTTTTAACCATTAACGGACGTCTCTGGGGTCATACCTCCTTGTCTTATCAGTATCCTTATGAATGGGGTTATCTGGATGATATTGAAATAAAAGGGCCTTCGGATACTCCCAATCTGTATACCGGGAAAATGGCGGTTGGTGGAGGCACCCAGAGAGGAGGCAGCGTTTATTACAATGATTTGAAGTGGGGCGATGGCGATATTTCGGTAAAATACTCCGCCGGTTCTACAGACGGTTCTACAGCCAATCCTGCAATCGATCAAAAACTTACGATGAAAGGAGAAAATACCCCTATGGTGTTTAAAGGGGAAAGCGATCAACGTTATAACCTGGAGGAATATAAGTAACCCATGAAAAAATCAGCGTGGAAGCACAGCAACAGATTTGTTTTTCTTTTTTCTCTTTTCACTTTTCTCTTTTCACTTTTCTCTTGCGCTGATATGTTTCAGCCCAAGATCCCCAATTCCGAAAAAAACGATTCGCTGGATAACATGTTCCGTACGCAAGAGGAAATTACAAAACTCCAGAGGCCGCAGGAATTCTATGCGGCGGCTTACTATTCGCCTACGGAAATCCGCCTAACATGGACGGGAGTCCGGGGCGCGGCGTATTACAAGATTGAACGCGCTACGGCTTCTTTGCAGGATTGGCAGCAGCCGGAATATGAGCCGGAGGACGGCGATTATGAAGCCCTTAACAGTTTTGTCTACGGCACGTCCTTTACCGATGTAATACTGAGAAACGCGGTTCTGGACGCGCCTGAATATCAGAACAAATACTTCTACCGTGTTTCAGCTTTTAACACGGCGAAAAAATATGAAGAAAGCGATCCTACCGAACCTGTGTCCGCAATGCTTTTCAGCGCTCCTGCTAATCTGAGAGCGTCAGGCGGTGTTTCGACGGATTTCGTTGAACTGCGCTGGGAACGTTCGCCGGGCGCGGACTCCTATGAAATTTGGAGGAGCGATTTCCCCAGCGGCGCTTCCGCGAGTTCTTTAGGCACGGTACGGGGGAATCAGACATGGTTTCGGAACATAGTCAGCGCCGCCGAGCAGGGCAAAGATTTATATTACATGGTGTCGGCGCAAAACGGCTTTGGCAATAAATCCCCGCTGACAAGGCCGGCCTACGGCTATGCCCGCGTTTTCGGCGCGCCTGACATGCCGGAAGTCCGCCTTGCGGAAGGCTGGGGAAGGGGCAATTCAACAAGTGAAATAAGAATTAGATGGGAGACCGCGAGCGAACCCGATGCCTATTACGCGGTGTACCGCTACACTTCCGCTGATTCTTCCCTGACGCGGCTGACCGATAAAACCGAGGAGTCGGCATGGTCTGATAAACAAGGGCTTAAACCTGGCGTGTATTACTATTACAAGGTTCAGGCCATAGTTGACGATATTACGGGCAAGGCCCTCAAAAGCCAGTTTTCTTCCCGTGACGATCTGACCGAGAGTTTTATTCTAAGCCCGCCCGACAGGGTAGTCGCGGAAAAGAAACCCGACAACTCTGTAACCGTCAAATGGGAACCGGCTATCGGCAATGAAGTCGAACGCAGCTCGTACATGTATAATGTATATGCTGATAAAAATATTAACGGGAATTTTACAAATAGGGTCAGATCCGATGTTGCGAATAATGCTGACGGGGAAGGGTTTATTTTCGCAGACGGGCTTTCCGTGGAAAACGGCGTGTTTTTTAAAATAACCGCTGTTAATATCTCCGGCGGGGTTGTTATTGAGAGCAGTAAAAGCGCCGTTGTATCACCGGTTCCGGCGGCGGCCGTTATGCAGGGCGCGACACAGCGTGAGTATTTTCAGGGCACTGCGGCAAATTCCAACGGGGTGTATCCGGTAAGGATTACCTGGAAAAAACCGGCGAATGAAGACCCCGCTTTCTACCATGTGCAGCGTTCGACAAGATCGGGAGCCGGTTTTTCTACGATTAATGAATCCGCGTTAGACGCAAGCGGTTCCTGGAGCGATGTTTATTCATACGATGCCGCAAGCGGGGTTTACACCTATATCGATAAAAACGAATCGGCAAAAGCGGGCAGAAAATTCTATTACCGCGTGCTTTCCCTTAACGAGCTTAAGCAGGGAAATTTCCCGTCAGCGGAAGCGGTCGGCTGGGGGGCGCTGACGCACGAACAGTTTATACTTGAATACAACAAAACCATGGCGGCGGCCCTCAAGAAGCTGACGTACATGCACAAGCCGGGCAGCACCGAAAAACTGGGGACGGAAACAAAGAACGGCACTTTAGGCGGTACTATTTATTACAATGCTGCGGTTCAGGGAGTGGGAGCGCGGATAATCATTCGGCTGACAAACTACGCCGAGTTCTATATCGACAATGAACCGGACAAGGGCGTGTACTTTACCCTGAGCGGTGAATCCAATACGTCGGCGAACATGAGTTCCAACGGAAGCATGGACGGAACAGTGACGAGTACGGGAATGTATCCGGGCAAGGTGTCTTACGACGGTATCGAGATTAAGGGCGGCGCTGCCGGAGGCGGGACCTACGGGGTTGAGCCGGAGGGCGGGGGCCGCAAGAATATTGGGTACACGATATTGAACTAAAACTAATAAGTAATCCTGCGATTGCGGGCGCTTACCTGCCATTCCCCGCTTATCCTTCCGTCGTGGGCGATCTCTATATGGGAATACAGGGCAGAGGTCGGGCAGACGTGAGTGGGAATCACATAACAATCGCTGCCGATGGCGGGAAGAGACTGACCGTCAGGCAGTGAAAATACCCAGTGCTCTTCGCTTTGAAACAGGGGCTTTGCCTCTTCCATACCCGCGATTGTCCCGCGATCCCCTGCGGGATCAGACGCGATCCCCTTGTACCCCAAATCAATCGTAAAAGTATTTTCAGTCGGATGGCTTACGACCCTGGCGAGAATAGCGGCCCCGGGCGGGAAAGCCATGTCCGGAAATTTTTTATAGTAGCCCCAATCGCCGATAAAACAGGTTCCCGGCGACAAATACATGTTGCTTTTTCCCGCACGGCACGGGAATGTCGGGGTTCCGCCCATAACCAGGAGACTGCAATCAAGATATTTTTTTGTCAAAGATTCTTGTATCTTTAACACTTCCCTGTCGATCTCTTCCGTCTTTGCCTTCCTGGCATTAAAGTCGCTGTCATGCAGATGCCCGTCATAACAGTGCAAGCCTTTCAGTACAATGTTTTTTAGCGTACCGGCACGCTCATAAAATTCTTCAAGTTTTTCTATCGGAACGCCTGTACGGTGCATACCCACATCCACATCAACAAGGACGTTTATCTTTGTTCCGATTTTTCCGGCTTCATGGGACAAAACGCCAAGTTGCCGGAAATCATCCCCGATGGCATAAAAAATAGCCTGCGTATGATTTGCGGCGAGGCGCAAAAAACGGGTTATATTGGGGCCTACCAGCGGGTAGGCCAGCATGATGTGCAATGCGTGTAACGCGCCGCCGCCGGCTTTCACGGTCATTTCAGCTTCGGCGATTGTGGCGCACTTAAAGCGCGTTATCCCCATGCCGACTTGCATACGGATCATTTCCGCAGTTTTATGGGACTTCACATGGGGCCAGAGCCGGTCCGCCCCTTCCGCCGTTTCTATGGTGCGTTTGATATTGGCAAGAATAATATCACGATAATAAATCAGCGCGGGACTCGCCGTGTTTGATGTATCGTCCAGAGCGTAAGCGTTTTTGTCCATAATGTTTTTTTAGTATATGCAGTGAAATTTATATTTGTCAAGAATTTGGCAAATAATAGATTCAAATAATAAATAAAAAATAACAAAGAAAAGAAATAAACTTATGCAAAGTCCGATTGCAAAGATAGCTCACCTTTGGCTGCGGTTTTGTTTATCCATCACTTTGTCAATATCAAACAATTTGTCAGGGTTGTTTCTGAATGTCCTGAAATACCGCCCGTCGATATTCATGCGGGGTAAATAAACATAATCCGATTTCGGCCCTAATCTGTAGCCGTAACCGGAGCCAACGCCAAAAAACAAATTAAAATTCATGCTGCGAAGTATTTGATGTTTTTCTTCAATTTTTTCCAATGCCGCGCCGTAGGGATAAACATAAAGATCCGTTTCGCCCAGAATGGGTTTTACTTCTTTGTCCCATAATCTATTGTCATTGGTAAACGCTGCCATGGATACTTTCGGCATATCCAAATGCCTGTAACTGTGTGACGCGAAATGCCATCCAAGCTCTTTTAATTTGTTTGCTACTACAATGGCGTCTTCAATTTCTTTTTGGTATCCGGGAGTTTTTGATCTTTCGGCCTGGGTCCGATACCCCAATACCCCCTCGAACCCGGTAAGCGCTATAATGCCTTTTGCGCCCCGGATTGAAAAATCGGGATGCTTTTTAATAAAATCTTCCGTAATGGTGATAATATCCAGATCATAGGAGATCTCGCCTCCAGAGGAGGCGCCGCCTCCAGAGGAGGCACCGCCTCCGGACGGGGAGGCGGTCCATGCCGCGATATTGCCGTTCTGATCAAGCACCAGTTTGTGCACAGTCCCGTTTCTCCTGTTGCTTGCGTAATAAGACAGATCGTCAACGGATAAAATAAAGGGTTTTTTCCCTTTGGGAATCAGGAATTTTTTTGCTTCAACTGTTTTTGTATTATTTTTATACGTTACCGTATAAAACTCATTGATATCAACCAATACATAATCCCGCAGGTATAATTCATCCAGTATTTTTTTATATTCTTCGGAGGTAACGAACCATTCCATGAAATGATCTTTCATGTTCCCCTTAAACGCGATTTCGGGACGGGCGATAAGCGCATGAAAAAAAATATTGAGCAGTTTCCCTTCATAATAAACCATCTCCACCGGCGGCGGAGGAGGCGCCAATGGCGGAGGCGGTTCCGCCGGTTCTACCGCCGCCTTTGGCGCCGCCGCTTCGGGAAAAGGTTTATCCGTTATGAGGTGGTCTTTTTTAATGGAGGTGGGGCAGGAAAGAAGCATGTAAGAAGCCAGGCAGAATGCCAATATGTGCATACATAATTTAAGTTCGCGCATATCTATAATTATAATATACGCCGCTTGTATATTGCAAATTACGGCATGAAACTCAGCATTTGCCTGTTATAGGTAGGATTCTGAGGAGCCGTGCATATCAAGCGCCTCGGCTATCTCCAGGCCGGTATCCTTTAACAAATCAATGAAAATCTTTTCGTCTTCCTCATGCTTTTTATTATTTTCATCTATCGTGACCTGAATTTTTGGACGCAAGGGGGAGCCTGTCCGCGTTTCCACGACCCGCCCAACTGTGCCGTTGCTGAGTTTTACGAGGGAACCCAGGGGATGTGTCCCCATTATCATGGTAAACGCCTTGGCAATACGGGGGTTGAACCGCTGCCCTTTGTCGGCAAGAATGACTTTCATCGCATCATGCCCTACCAGCGATTTACGGTTATGTCTCGGGTTTACCAATGCTTCAAACACCTCGGCAACGGATAAAATTTGAGCGCCAATATCAATAATGTCGCCTTTAAGGCGGGCAGGATAGCCGGTGCCGTTCCAGTGTTCATGGTGCTGCAAGGCTACTTCTCCGACCCCGTTGGGATAGTCAAGCTCTCTGACGGCTATTTGAAAGGAAATAGTGGGGTGGGTTTTTATCTGTTTCACTTCCGCATCGGATAACGGCCCCTGTTTTTCAAGGAGTTCGTCCGGCAGCCGGAGCAATCCCGCGTCATGAAGAAACGAGCCGGTAATAATGTAGAGAAGTTTATGGTGGGAAAGTTTGAGTTCCTTGGCCGACAGGGCGGCAAGAATCGTCGTGTTTACCGTCCTTTTTGCCAATCCGTATTCGTCCATCTCGCCGCCAAGGATAAAACCTATATACTTTTCCGGGAAGGTCCGTATTATCTGGAGCATAAAAGAGACCATTTTTTCAAGAGAGCTTTTGTCCTGCGACTTGCCTTTTGAAACGGTATTAAAAAACGAGTGCAATTGTTCAATAAGCGAAATGTAAACATAGTAAGCGCCTTTGAGATCTTTGACATCCGCAGGCGAAAAATCCAGCTTGAACCTGTGCCCGATAAGATCGATGCCGCCATAGGGGCTTGCCGCCTCGGTTGAGGCAGTTTTTTTCTTTCCAAGCCGGGGAATCCCGTCGGTTATAACCTCTTTAACGCCCCGCTTGTTAAGTTCGTCAATATTTTCTTGTTGAATAACGGTTCCGGCAGGAAGAAATTCCTCTTCATCAATATATATCGCCTTCGGATACATCAGACCCGCTTCCAAAAGTTCTACAGCCACAGTTTTCATAGCATCCTCTTTCGTTCATACCGAACTCTACATTGCTCCGCCTTTAATAGGAGGTACACGGCAATCATTCAATTGCTTTTAGTAGGATATTCTGTCTAAAAACGGCGATATTTTAGGCTATTGGGATTATTTTCTCATACCTTGACAAATAAGTCAATAGAAATAAACGAAAAAACATACGCCTGGAAAACGATAATTTACTCTTTTTGGTATATTGTAAATCATGAAAAAGGGCTATAATCTAAAAGGGGGTTAATATGGAACTGCACATTAGAAGGCACGATATAAGCGCTGTCATGGACTTTAATTACAAGGGGATTATCTCCAACCGTCCTCTTACCGAATACCTCCAGTTTCTCAATATCCACGTGGCGGACTTTAAATCTCTGTCCAACAAACAGATCCTTCTTATCGGGGGCGGGAAATCGCCTGTGCGGAAATGGCTTGAAGCGCTTAAGATTGACACTGTTCTGACGAACCTTGATTTTTTTTATGACGCAGACGAAGCGGTCGCCCATAACCATATAAGCGAGGATTTTTACAAATGGGCGGCTCCGACGGATTTTTACAATGAAATATGGGCTTTACATTCCCTGCCTCTTTATTCGCTTTCCTGCCTTGAAGTGGAATTGTTTTTTGCCAAATCTTTGCAGATGCTGGCCCCCGGCGGGAATTTGCGCGTTTTCCCCATAAACGACGGCAACACTGACGCGATTACCCATACCAAAAATTTCTACGGCCATGCGGAAAAGGCGAGGGACGCCCACAAGGCCATGATGGAGATGGGAAAAATTGGCTTTTCAACCGCGGCGGTAAAAAACGATCTTGTGTCCATCTCGGAGCAAATAGAAACCGCCAAGAAAACGAACATCCATTACGCGTGGTTTTACGAAATGCATCAAAGGCCACCGTGGCATACCTTCGCCAAGCGGAGGGATTTTGAGGTTGCAACGCTGCGCGGCTATCTTTTTCATATCTCCGCGCCCATGAATAAGGTGAAGGTCAACGAAGGCCTGGCCGCTTATATCAAAAGCCGCGAGCCTCATGAACCGAAGATCGAGGTTGTAAGGACGGAAAGCTCCCCCGCGCAGCCGGGTTGACCTTAGACCGGTGTTAGGCTTTTTTGCCGATAATAACTCATGCAGGAACGAATAATCATTTTAGGCGCCGGAGTCATGCAGGGTCCGGCGATCAGGATAGCGAAAGAGTTGGGTCTGTTTACAGTGGTGGCAGACGCCAGTCCAGCGGCCCCGTGCGTCCCAATGGCCGACAGGTTCGAGAGAATTGACCTTAAAGACAAGGAGGGGATTGATGCCCTGGCGCGCTCTCTGCAAAAATCAGGGGGGCTAGCCGGAATTATGACTGCGGGAACAGATTTTTCCGCAACGGTTGCCTGGGCCGCAGAAAAACTAGGGCTGCCCGGCATCCCCTACGAGGCGGCGCTGAACGCCTCGGACAAGGCCCGCATGAGGTCATGCTTCAAAAAAGCCGGACTCCCTTCGCCGGAATTTACCGCCATTACCGAATCAGAAATGCAAGACAAGCCTCCCCTGCCTTTCCCGCTGGTAGTTAAGCCCGTGGACAATATGGGAGGGCGGGGCTGCTGCCGTGTAAATATACTGGAAGAATATCGCGAAGCCGTAATGGAGGCGATTCGTTTTTCCCGTTCCGGCAGGGCCATCGTGGAGGCGTTTATGGACGGGCCGGAATTTTCCGTGGACGCGATTGTGTACCACGGCGAAATCACGATCTGCGGCCTTGCCGACAGGCATATTTTTTTTCCCCCGTACTTTATCGAGATGGGGCATACCATGCCGACAACCGTCGCGCCTGAGCAGCAGGAAGCGCTTCTGGAAACCTTTTGCGCCGGGGTTCGCGCCCTGGGCCTTGCCGGGGAGACAAGCGTCGGCGCGGCAAAGGGCGACATCAAACTTACGCGATCCGGCCCGATGATAGGCGAGATCGCGGCAAGGCTTTCGGGCGGCTACATGTCGGGCTGGACATACCCGTATTCAAGCGGGGCGGAACCGATCCGCGCCGCGATCCTCGGGGCTGTTGGCCGCAAACCGGATTGTCTTGTTCCTCTTAAAACCTGGACAAGCGCCGAACGCGCCTTTATCTCGATACCCGGAACCGTAAAGGAAATTTCAGGAATAGACGCGGCGCGTAACCGCCCCTTTGTAAAAGACCTGTTTCTTAGAGCCGCCTGCGGGGGCAAGGCCGATTTCCCCCGGAACAACGTCAGCAAATGCGGCAACATCATCAGCGCCGCCCCCGACCGAGCCAGCGCCGTGGAAGCCGCCGAAAGCGCCGCCCGCAGTATACTCATCCGTCTTGATCCTTGCGATCCTGAAACAGAAAAATTCCTTTCAAACGCGGGAGCGGATTTCCCCCCCGACGCCTACCCGCTAGGCCCCGAACTCAAAAAAGCCCTTGCCGCCCTGCCTGATACAAAGCTCCAGGGGCAAGGTGAAGACCTGCAAATAGTCCCGTTCCCTGCTTTCCAGGCTTCGGGGTTAAAAGACTATGCCGGGCGCAGCGTAGCGGAGACTCTTGAGGTTGTAAGAGAGCTTAGCGGCCTTACATTACCTGAATTTCAAGCCGAAAATGCCGAAAAAAAACCGGAATCTTCCGATAATAATAAAAATAACATCCTCGGAAGGCCGTTTTGGTCAGCCATAGCCCGCGGCGGCTATCAGGGAGCTGTGTACTATGTAGAACAATTAGGAATTAGGAATGAGGAATTAGGAATGGAAGAGGAAAGATAACAGGTAACAGAGAGTTAAGTTGGGAGGCAAAGATTGAGAAAAAACCGGTATTTACATTTAAAAGCATTTTATTCCTCATTCCTCATTCCTCATTCCTCATTCCTCCTTTTTTTCTTGCTCTTTGCTCTTTGCTCTTTGCTCTTTGCTCAAACGTCAGGGAAAAACTACACTCTTGACGAAACGTTAAGCATCATGTATTCGGTTTCCAATAAGGGCCGCGAGGAATTCCGCTGGGACCCGTTTTTCCAGGAAGGCTCGTTCGCCATTGGAGGGCACTACGGGGTTTTTTCAACGTCTTTGCAGCCCGGCCGTAGCGGTTTCCTTATGCTGGATAACAGGGACATATACCCTGTTTCTTTGCCGTACCTGGATAAGGGGGATCTGGTTTTCCCCGAACAGTTTGTAATGGCCGCCAAAAACGCATTTACCCGCAGCATTGAGGAAGATTCTTCGCATTACCGGATCGCCGCCATCATCATTGATCCGGGCCACGGGGGGAAAGATCCCGGGGCCATAGGCAACGTGGTAATCAACGGAAGACAGACAAAAATAATTGAAAAAGATATTGCACTCAAAGCGTCAAAGATACTTAGAGACCAGCTCGTAAGGGCGTATCCCGACAAGCGCATACTGATGACGCGCGAAAGCGACATCACCATGAAACTGGAAGAACGCACCGTCATTGCAAACTCTGTCCCCATAAGAAAAAACGAGGCGATTATTTATATCTCCATGCACGCCAATTATGTGTCCGACAAAAGAACCAGGGGGTTTGAGGTATGGCATCTCAACCCGGAATACAGGCGGACTCTGCTTGACGATTCCTACTTTTCCGACTCTCCTGAACTGCGAAAAATTATGAACACGCTTACAGAAGAGGCGTTCATGGCGGAGAGCATTAAAATCGCCCAGTCGATCCTCGATTCCCTTAAAACCACAATGGGCCGGTCTATGCCTTCGCGCGGGCTTAAGGCGGAGGAGTGGTTTGTCGTCAGGCGCAGCAATATGCCCGCTGTTCTTGTAGAGCTTGGCTTTGTCAGCAATAAAGACGATGCCGTGCTGATGACAACAGACGAGCACTTGCGTAAACTGGTCACGGCGGTGTATAACGGAATTGCGGATTTTATAACAGTCTTTGAATATTCAGGAGGATTCATCGCTTCACGATGAACAACGAAAATCGGAATCGCCGTTATGTTTTGGGGCCTTTCTCAATTAGCCAAAAAGGGTTTTTCCTTCTTGCCCTGCTGTTTCTGTCAATAGCCGCCCTTATTGAATTTTTTGCTTTGGGGCTTGCAAGAAGGACTTTTATGTTCTACAATATTGATAGTGGGGTTGCGATTGTCGAGGACAGGATGCTGCCTGTTTCCAGGGGGAACGCCCTGGCTTTTTACAGGAACCGGCAGTCTTCGTCACGGGAGCTTGACATAGCCCGCTATGTGGAAGAGGCGCTCTTAGGGCCGGTTTCTTCTAATTGCATGCCCTTGTTCCCCCGTGAAACAAGGCTCCGTTCCCTGTTGTACAGGGGCGGTGTAGTTTATGCGGATCTGTCGGAAGAAGCCGTGATGCCGCCTGCGGAAGGCGGGGAAGTTTTCATGAATATGAAAACGCTCTATGCGGGCATCAGGAGGAATTTTCCCTTTGTAAGGGACGTGCGTTTTTTTATTGGCGGGAGAGCCGCCTATGCGGAAGCTGCTGACGTAGCCGAATTTAGACGGTTCGCCGCTTCCGAAAACCTGGAGGGCTTTTGGCAGAGTCCTCCAAGAAGTGTGGTAAAAAAACGAAATTCGGATAATTTGTAGTTGACAAAAAAATCCGAATTCGTTAGATTCTTAGTATTACTAAGTTTTAGATCAAACAATTTTTTGAAAGGAGAACCGTGCATGAAAAAGATGCTCATTCTTGTCGCCGTCGTATCGTTAGTGGCTGGGTTTTCATTTGCCGATGAAGACGTTCTTATCGACTTCGGGCTTTTGACAGCGGATACACATGTAGCTGTCGGGCCAAATGATAACAGCGATACGCCGAATCAAAACGAGAGAACCTTAATGGACTTTGCAAACGTCCGTTTTACAGGTTCGTTCACCGAAGACCAGAAAGCAGCGATGAAGACCTCGCTCGCCATCGAGAATTGGGAAGTGGATCTTTCTTCGTCTTCCAGGACAATACACAACATGGTCAACAGCTACACCAAGGAAGCCCCGTCCAGACAATTTGGTAAGGTAATGGGTGTAAGGGTTCATTTCCCCCTGGAAAACTTCAACGCCGCAGCTTTAGTTAGACCGCCGTTTGAAATCCCCGCGTATGAATATCCGGCTAACGCTGACGGCACTCCCCAGGACACGCCAAGCGATACAAAAACCAGGTTTGAAGAAGGTCGCGGCCTTTTGAAGAATGTCGGGACTATCAAATCACTCCAGGTTGCTGTGTACGGTTTGAATTTCCCCCACGGGCTTTGGACGCATATAATTGACGAAAAAGGGATATCAAGGCGCGTGTTCATGGGCTACCTGAATTACGACGGATGGGGAGAACTCCGCTGGGACAATCCGCAGTACGTCCAGCAGGTTCGCAACCGCGATCTTCGCCTCTACCCCCTGTATCCGGATTCCATGCCTTTTATAAAGCTCGCCGCGTTTGAGATTACACGCGACTCTCAGCATAGTGGCGGGGATTTTATCACCTACTTCAAAGATGTTAAAGTCATCTACGATAAAGCGGTTCTTGATACCGACAGGGATATTGACGACGAAGCTCTCTGGAAGATCATCGACGCGAGGGAAACCGCCCGCAGGCTTTGGCAGATGGAACGCTTCGGTCAGAACCAGGTTATACGCTACATAGATCAGCAGAAGCAGGCTCCTGAAACCGATTTCAGGCCTCGCAGTGAAGGGCAGCAGCAGCCTCAATCGAATAGATAGTATACCAGCAGCCGGGTAAAAACGGCGGCATATAAAAAGTGGGGAGCTGCCTGAAAATCATTCCTGGTTTTTAGGCAGCTTTTTTTTAACATGATGAATGATGATGCAAATTTAATAATTTCAAATCCCGAACTGGCTTTGGGGCTTAGTCACAGTAAAGAAATCATCCAGAAAAATTATGAATCCGGAACTTACGCGAGGATACTGACGCTTAGGGACATTACAAACCGTCTGGAGCAGATATTCTCGGTGCTTGTTTCTCATCCTACTATCAAAACAAGAATAAAACAATTTTCAAGCTATTATAAAAAATTTCTTAATCTGTTGAAGACAGGCGTTGCCAATCCGCTTATTACCGATCTGATGGGCATAAGAATCGTCTGCCCTTTCCTGGAAGACCTTCTGCTGGTTGAAAACCTGATAAAGGAAAATTTTGAAGTTACCGAGGTAGATAGGAAAGAACATTCAAACGCTTTTAAGGAATTCGGCTATGAAGCGATTCATCTGCTTATACGGATTCCGTCCGATATAGCCAGGGTGCGGGGCGATACCGGCTGCGACGTGGCTGAAATACAAATACGGACGGTTTTACAGGATGCCTGGGCGGAAGTCGAACATGAAATTTTCTACAAGGCTGAATTTAACCCTATAGACACTCCGATGAAACGCAAACTTGCCGCAGTCAACGCAAGCCTCACTCTGGCTGATTCTGTTTTTCAGGAAATTCGCGACTATCAGAAAAAACTCAACGGCCAGTTAGGAAAGCGCAGGGAGACTTTCTACAAGAAAATAGAGGAAACTGTCGACTCGCTGATTTTTTCGGACGAAGACACCCAGACGATAAAACAGCCTGAAGAGATTATTGTTGATCTGGACAGCGTTTCAATTGACGACCTTCTGCTTGAAGCCCTGAAAGCCCACAATCAAAACCGTTTTGCGGAGGCCATTGCGGTTTACAGCCGTATTCTTGAGTTAAAGCCGGATGATCTGACCCGTTCCCTTATTTACAAACACCGGGGGATGGCAAATTTTGCCAAGTCCAATTACGAGGACGCGATTGTGGATTTTACCAAAGCGCTTGAATCGGACCCCCAATCCTACAGGGTAGCCTATTACAGGGGCGTGGTGCGTTCTGTATTGAAGCAGTTTCCCGAGGCGATTGACGATTACACAATGTCGCTTGAAATATACCCGTACCAGGCTTTTTGCCTGTTCAGGCGGGGGCAGGCTTATTTTCACATTGGGGATTACCCTCAGGCTCTTTCCGACTGTGAAGGCTCCCTTGCCATGGAACCAAATAACGAGACAGTTAAGAAATTCCGCATTTTGATTCAGAGCAAGCTGAAGATGTAATTGCGATTTTTTCTCTTGTACTGCTTGACATTATCTCCGTTTTTCTTGTATCTTATGATTATAACCAAGAGTCCCCTTCGTCTAGGGGTTAGGACACGAGATTTTCATTCTCGCAACAGGGGTTCGATTCCCCTAGGGGATGGCGTAGTAAAAAAGCTCCGAAAGGAGCTTTTTTTTATGTAAAAATATAAAATATTTTCCCGTCTCAATCGTCTGCATAAGTAAGGAGAAAATTTATGAAAACTATTTTTAAATTTCGATTTGCCGGCATTTGCATAATGCTGGCGGCAATTGCGGTTTTTTCCGTTGTAGTGATGCTGCTGTGGAACGCGCTCATGCCTGAGCTTTTTAGACTGCCGGTTTTGAATTATTGGCAGGCGGCGGGCTTGATGCTTCTGGCACGGATTCTTTTTGGCGGGCTGATACACGACATGGCCGGACGCGGCAGGATGGGAGACGATCGCCGCTTTGGCTACGGAAACAAGCTTCGTGAAAAATGGATGAACATGAGCGCGGACGAGCGCAAAGAGTTCGTCGAAAAGGAAAAAGATTTTTTTAAGTTTCACAGAGGCTTTTCACATTTCCGCGATTTTTCCGGGAACGGGGAAGACGAAAAGGGGGAAAAAAATGAATAACCAGGTCATCACAGTACAGAACCTGACCAAGCGGTACAAGGGCGCGGAGAAACCGGCTGTTAACGACATCAGTTTTTCTGTCGGGAAAGGGGAATTCTTTGCGTTCCTCGGCGAAAACGGCGCGGGAAAAACTACGACCATTTCCATTCTGACAACGACTCTTTCCAAAACATCTGGAGAGGTAAAAATCGCCGGGTTCGATATTGAGAAAGAGGCTCGCAAGGTGAGGGAAAAAATAGGAATTATTTTCCAACAGCCAAGCCTTGATCCGCAGTTGACGGCGGAGCAGAATATCCGTTTTCACGCCTGTTTGTACGGAATGTGCGGATACCGTCCGGCTTTCAAGCTTATGCCTTCCGCATACCGCAAAAGGGTAATGGAACTTGCCGAAATTGTCGGAATACAGGACGCGCTTTTTAAGCCTATCAAAAAACTTTCAGGCGGTATGCAGCGAAAACTGGAAATTATCCGCAGCCTTATCCATACGCCGGACGTGCTTTTCCTTGACGAGCCGACACAGGGTCTGGACGCGGTAAGCCGGCGCGGGCTGTGGGAGTACATTAACGAAACGCGCAACCGTTACGGGACAACTGTTTTTCTGACAACGCATTACATCGACGAAGCCGAAAACGTTGATACGGTTTGCCTTATCAATAAAGGCAAAATTGCGTCCTGCTGTTCTCCGCAGGAATTGAAGCGGAGTTTAATGAAACAAGAGCTTGTTTTGGATGCCGATGACAGGACGGCGTTGATAAACGAGCTTTCTGTTCATGGGCTTCAGTACTCGTTGAACGGGCGCGTTATTGTTCCTTACAAGGATTCCGCGCAGGAAATTATTTCCAAACTCAAGACAAAATTGACCGTATTGAAAATACACGAGCCTTCGCTGGAAGACGCGTATATTGAGTTTTTAACCAAATCAAAGGAGAAAATAGCATGAGCGTACTTGTTTTGTCGCAAAAGAAATCACGGCTGATACGGGAGCTTAACACGGTCATAACCGTCATGGCGCGTGAAATCACCGTTTACTTTAAGTCTCCCGCCACTGTGATTATGAGCCTTGTCATGCCTATTGTTATGATGGGCATGATCGGCGGCAACCTGATGCAAAATATGGCGGGCGGAGTTGGTTTTGCCCTTGGGCAGTTTATGCTTGTCGGAATGCTGGTAAATATGCTGTTTTGGATTACCACAATGGGCATAA
>Ga0268262_10002986_pt1 | contig 18851 bp, 18 predicted proteins | sample TergutNc150P3_FD_190354 | JGI IMG/M metagenome (GOLD analysis project Ga0268262, IMG submission 190354) | Nasutitermes corniger P3 segment gut microbial community from laboratory colony in Florida, USA - Nc150 P3 (SPAdes) (version 2) | ecosystem: Host-associated > Arthropoda: Insects >...
GAAAGCTCGGCTTTTATTTTTTTCATGTCGCAGGAATTTTCAAAACTTTTTATAATTGTTTTTAGCGCCCAGATTATGTCGTTTCTTACCTTGTCCCTTAACTCTTCTTTCTTTTTTGTCGCCTTTAACACCCATATGTGGTTTTTGGAAAGGGTCTGAAGGGCGTCGACCGCCATTTTAAGCGACATTGTATGTCCCCGTTTTTTGGAGAAATCTATCTTGATTTCGTCGCTTTGAATTGACGCTATGCGTCCTACGCCCCATGTGCGGTGGTAAACATAATTTCCCTTGTCAAACGCTATGTGCTTTTCAAAGTCGGAAATCGCCTGATGCACGTCGCGGTAATTCTGGGAAAGGTTTGATATGCGGATGTATTCTTCAAGCTGGCTGTGATCGGCGTACTTTTTCCTGAAACACTCGATAATTTCCCTGCGTCCCTGAACGTCCTTTTCATCGTATTCAAGTACGATTTTTAAAATATTAATCGCTATATCAATATCAATGTTTTTGTATTTCGCGTATAAATCGTTAAGCAGGACAACAGCCTTGTCCTCGCTGATTGTTTTGGCGATTTTTTTCTGAATATGCATGAAGAAATCAATGTCTTCAACGCTGGAAACAAGCAGTTTATCCCAAATTTCCCGTACATTAGCGAAGTTTGACTTGTTAATGTAACGGTGAAGCGCCTTTTTGTAATAATCGTTCGCCTCGTCTTTTTTACCCTGTTTTTCATAGTGTTCGGCAAGGGCTTTCGCTATATCCGCCTCTTCAAAATCGGCTTTTACAAGCCTTTCCCATACGGCGTAAACAAGGTCTTCCTCGTTGTCGTTTTTATGGCAATCGGCAAGGGTGCGCAGGGCAAACTTTGATTCTCCGTAATCAAGTATCCTTTCGCACAGGTATTTTACAATGCCCCATTTATGGTTGTCCAAGAAAATTGAAACAAGGTTGATCATCGCCGAATCGTCGATAATCTGCCGGGAAAGGGCTACCATGCCGGAAAGGTAAAGAGCTATAATGCTGTTTCTTGTATGAGTAAGATGCGTATCACAGTTCTTTTTTAACTCGTTTACAACTTTCTCGTCGCGCGCGTTTTTTAAGATAACGTCAAGCTCTTTGAACTGGTTTGTCGAATAATTACCGAGGGTCGCTCTTGTCCATTTTTCCTCGTTCAACATTTCCTGTAAATTTTTTAAAAGCGCGCTCGCGCCGGCGGATAATTCCTGGACTGCGCTGCCTTCAGTATTACTCATAACATTCTACTCCTCATTAGCCGGTATATTTCTGATAAATATCCGGGTCGGTATATTTGATTTTTAACAAGGTCTCGTCGATTAATGAAGAGTCCTCGTGGCTGTTTTCATAATGATCAATCAGCCAAAAATAACGGTTTAAAAGACGCGGTTTTATATGTTCCCGCCTCGCCGGATTTGCGTTATATTCCGCTTCCAGTGAAAAAATTGATTGCCTTAACCTGCCGACCTCCATCTGTTTTAACTCTCGTTTTACCGAAAACACGCCCCAAATGGAAGCGTAAACCGGTATCCATTCACAGACAAGTTCATCCTTGTAACCCATTGAGCAAACTCTTTCCCATAACTGCAGGATAAGCGCCGATTCCAAAGAATTAATGTCAATTTTCGCCGGATCCAAAAAAAACGCCTCGCGGAACAGCGCTTTGGCGGCTTTTGTTTCAGCTAACAGCGCGTTAATATCCGCGACTTCGGCGAGAGTTTCGGCGTCTTCTCTTTTAAAACGCACCGCCTGTTCAAGGTAGTAAAGGGCTTCGTCATAGTTGCCGAGTCCTTTATAACAGCGCCCTACCAGTAACAATAAGCCGGGATCATGTTGGTTCGCGTGGTTCCCAAGCAAACCTTCAAAAAAAAACAACGCTTTTGAATATACATAATAACGTACCGCGTACCTGCATTGGTCAAAAACATTGTCAAATTGCTCTAAAAAAACATAGTATTGTTTTAAAAGAGAAATAATATAGCCTCCCTTTTCATAAGGATTTTTTATGTCGTCAATCTTTCCTGTTTGATCAATCCACCAATGAACGCTTTTTAACGCGTATTTGATTTCTTCGTTGCCGTAATCTATATTCATTGCCTGTTCCAAAAGCAAACAAGCGGCCATTGCGTCGGAGGCTTTTAACTTTTCATAAGCTTCTTTTAACAACTGCGCTGCCTGCTTACTTTCCATTTTTGCCTGATTATTATCCCCCCTTTTAGTATAGCATTTTTTTATGGTTTGACAATAGTGTTAACAAAAGCTATATTTAGAAAAATGAGCAAAACGATTGTTTCACCTTCAATATTGTCCGCCGATTTCTCGGAATTCGGCAAAGCCGCCGCCGATGTTGACGCTTCCGGAGCCAAATGGCTTCACATGGACGTTATGGACGGCTCTTTTGTGCCAAATTTGACATTCGGTCCGCCTCTTGTAAGCGCTATGAGAAAAAAAACAAAGGCTTTTCTTGATGTTCACCTGATGATCGTGCAGCCGGGCAGGTATCTGGATGAATTTGCCAAAGCGGGAGCGGACGGGATAAGCTTCCACTACGAAGCGGAAACCCATTCCCAGAAATATCTTGAGGAAATTCGCGGTCTAGGCTTAAAAGCCGGTATCGCTATTGTCCCCTCAACGCCGATTTCCGTGTTGGAAGAGGTACTGCCGTTTATAGATTTGGCGTTGATTATGACCGTAAATCCCGGTTTTGGAGGGCAAAAGTTAATCCCGGAATGTCTGGAAAAAGTGAAAAAACTCGTAAAAATAAGGGAAAATTCAGGTTATGGCTTTAAAATTTCCGTTGACGGCGGCGTAAACGAATCGACAGCCGAAAGCGTCAAGAAAGCCGGCGCCGATATTCTGGTTATAGGATCGGCTTTTTTCAAGAATTCCGACAAAAAAGGCCTTGTAAACAGGTTACAGGGTTAAAAATATAGCATTTTTTACCGAATAATAATATAATATAAGGTATGAAAATGAAGCTGTATTCAATAATTCTGGGTTTATTGTTAATAGCGCAGGGGCTATCGGCGCAACAATACGGGAATTCACAATATTTACATTTATTTAATGAAGGAAGCCGGTCTTACAACGAAACGCGCATGTATGAGGCGGCCGCCAATTTCCGTAACGCGCAGGAAATCGCTAGAAATGTCAATGATTGGGCGCAGGCGACTTACTGGGTGATACTGGCTGAATTGTCTATCGGAGATTACGGTTCGGCTGTTAGAGATATGGACGATCTTGACAGGATAGCGCCTAAAACAAGTTTTTCAAGGGATATGGCTTATCACCGCGCCAGAGCGTATTACAATCAGGGTTATTTTGAAGACGCTCTCATTTTTTTTAAGTATTACAATGACAACATCTTTTCAGGCGATAAGGAAGCCGCGGATCGAAAAGCGGCCGCTTTTTTCTGGATGGGAGAGTGTCTTTATTCTATGGGGCAGTTTGACGAGGCGGAAAAATTTTATTCATGGGTTATAGCGAAATATCCGAACAGTCCTAAAATCGAGGTTTCAAGCTACCGTATAGACATTATCAAACAAAAGAAAATCGAAGAAGAACTTTTATCGCTGTTACGCTGGAGCCATGAAGAATCGCTTAGAAACAGCGAAGATTTTCAGCGAAAGATCAGAACTTACGAGAACACCATTAACGCGTATCAGCGGCGTCTTGCCGAACTGTCTCAAGGGGGAGTTCCCATATATGACGAAAAATTTGATATTAAACCGAATAATAATGATTCGCTTCTGAAAGAACGCGTGATGAAGCTGGTGAACGATATTCAGTTAGTACTTGATGACCATGATCAAAATCCTGAGGATTAAATTGATTTTACACAAGCGTCCGGAAAAAAAATAATGAAACTAGACCCTTTGTTAAGTAAAGCCGCCCGTCTTGCGAGATCAAAAAAATATGAAGGTGCGTTAAAAATATTAAAAGATGAAGAAGACCGCTATTACGGATCATTTAAATATTATTATCTGTACGGCGTAATAAGCCTTTATTCGGGGGCTTTTGTGGACGCGCTGACAAGTTTTAAACAGGCGTTTAATATAAAACCGAAAGAACCATATATGCTGCTTGGGCTTGCTGTTCTTTACTTAAAACGCATGGATACCGTTAAAGCGGTGGATTATTATCTTGACGTTCAGGAAATGAATCCAAAAAACAAGATCGCAAAAAACGCTCTTGCCGTCATCCGAAAACATTCGGAGTCAGAGGCGTTATCAGACTGGCTTACTCCTGAAAAACTGGTAAAATTATTTCCTCCCATTCCTTTTCCCGGCGTCAGCGTTAAAACGGTTGTTTCCTCACTTTTAATTCTTGCCGCTGTCCTTATATTATTTTTAGGAATATCTTACAAAATACGTTCAATGCCGCCGCCTCGGACTACCGCTCAATTTAATCTTTCCGCGCAGGAAAGAAGCGCGCCCGTTGTTACAGGCGGCTCTTATATGTACATTCTTACGAAAGATCAGGCGGCGGATTATTACGACAAAGCCCATTCCCTGTTTAAGTCATACCGTGATGAGGCGGCGAAAATTTACCTTAACCGTATTTTGGAATCCAACGCGTCCGAGGAAATAAAATACAAAGCCCGCATGATAATCTCAAACACTGAAATTCCCGGTTTTGACAATTTTAAGAGAGCCGACAATCCTTCTTATTCCGATGTAATAAAAGAACCCGCCCTTTACAGGGACGTATATGTAATCTGGAAGGGAATGGCGACCAATCATGAAATTACCGGGGAAGCCGTCCGCTTTGATTTCCTTGTAGGCTACGACACCCGCAAAACGCTTGAGGGCATAGTGCCTGTTGTATTTAATACGCCCGTTATGGTCAACACAGAGCGCCCGCTTGAAGTGCTTGGCAAGATTAAATTGGATAACGAAACCATGAACATAACGCTTGAGGGTGAGGGCATTCACCAGTCTGCCAAGCTGGAAAATTAAAAATTTTTCTATTCTTTTGAGCTTAAATAAATCCCCGCGCTGAAGGTACGCAGAAGTTTGTTCATAGATTCGTTGTTTACAATTGATTTGATTATTTTCGCGGAAAGCTCGGCGGAATGAACTACCTCAAGGTTGGGAATGCTCTTTATAAACGAATCGGAACAGGAAACTGTATCAGTTACGATTATGTGGTTTAAAAGGCCTTCTTGTGAAAGAGCCAAAAGCCTTTGCGAGGCGGGCGGAGAAAAAATCGCGTGTACGGCGATGACGTTAATATCCTTTGGTTTTAACGGAGCAAGGGCGCGGATAAGGGTTTCCACGGAACCGCCGGTGTCTATCATGTCGTCTACAATCCAAAGGCTCTTTCCCTCAACAGGCTCGGCTGAAAGTATGTGAACGGACTCAACCGTGTTTGGCCTTGAGTAATCCCGCTGTTTATGGGCTACAACCAGAGGAGCGCCAAAGGAATTGGCGAAAATACGAGCGAGTTTTTCGCCGCCGGCGTCCGCCGAACAAAACGCCCAATTATTGCGAACCTCGTTTTCCAGTTTTTCCTTTGTTTTTATATAAACGTCGCAAAGGTAGCGTTCAAGCAAGGTCAGGGCGGGAATATTATCAATGGCGCAGACAGCCGGATCAACCATTGTCTGTGATTTATCGGAATGAAGCTGAAAGGTAACAATATGGTGAGCGCCAAGTCCTGAAAGGGTTTTAAGGTGCACCCACAAGCCTACAGAACTGCGGCGGGTAGTGCGATCTGAGCGGGAACAGGAAATATACGGCTCAAAAACGATGATTTTATGCGCCTGAGCGCGTTTTAACGCGTCAATTGTATGGTACAACTCTATTTTTGCCTCTTCTACGCCGATTCCTGCCTCGTTACGGGCGCTTGAAGAAAAAATAACAACATCTTTGCCTCGGATAGATGAATTTACAGTAACTTCCATCTCGCCGTCCGCGAAAAGATCGGTCTCAAGCAGTTCAACTCCGTTAATTTGCCCCGCGATTTTGTTGAAACTCAAATACTGCGACAAACAGGAAATTACATCGGAAGCGTAATTATGCATGGACCTAGTCGAACAGACAATAAATTCATTCATGACTGTATCATTATCCCCCTTTTTCCAATATTTAGCAACAAGCAGCGGCCCCTATAGATTATTTCTTCAAAATTTGATAAATTTTTTTGTCCAGAGTAAAGCACCATTCATATACGCGCCATATATAGGGGGAGGAGATAATTATGGCAAAGACAAATGATTCAGAAAAGTCCAGAGGCAATCCTAACGCGACAAGCGAGGAAAAAGCAAAAGCTCTGGAAGCGGCCCGCCTGCAGATTGAAAAGCAATTTGGCGCGGGATCATTAATTAAACTGGGGGCGCATAATACCGCTTCCGGTATAGAAGTGGTGCCGTCAGGCTCTATTTTGCTTGATGAAGCGCTTGGAATAGGCGGTTATCCGCGCGGGCGTATCATCGAGATTTTCGGGCCCGAGTCTTCGGGAAAGACGACCCTGGCTCTGCACGCGATCGCCGAAGCCCAAAAACTCGGCGGAAGCGCCGCTTTTATTGACGCGGAACACGCCCTTGACCCTGTATACGCTAAAAATCTCGGGGTTAACATCGACGACCTTTGGGTATCCCAGCCGGATAACGGAGAGCAGGCGATGGAAATCACCGAAAGCCTTGTCCGCTCCGGCGCTGTAGACGTAATCGTCGTGGATTCCGTAGCCGCCCTTACCCCGCAATCGGAAATTGAGGGCGAAATGGGAGACGCGCAAATGGGAGCGCAGGCTCGCCTTATGAGTCAGGCTCTGCGTAAACTAACGGCCACAATCGGCAAATCGCGCACTATTTTAATTTTTATAAACCAGATCCGCATGAAGATAGGCGTTTTCTTCGGCAACCCCGAAACAACGACAGGCGGAAACGCGCTTAAATTTTATTCATCGCTTCGGCTGGAAGTGCGAAAGACCGAAACAATCGAAGTTTCCAAAGACGCCGACGCGATCGGCAACAGGGTGCGGGTTAAAGTTGTAAAGAACAAAGTCGCTCCTCCTTTCCGCAGAACGGAAATGGAACTGATGTTCGGCAAAGGCATTTCCGCCACGGGCAGTTTGCTTGACTGCGCCGTAAAATACGACATTATCAAAAAAAGCGGCGCTTGGTATTCCTATAACGATGAAAAGATAGGGCAGGGCAGGGACAATACAAGAGAGTATCTTGAACAACGCCCCGATTTCGCTAAGGAACTGGAATTAAAACTGCGAAAGATAATTTTCCCGGACAGGGAATTCCCGCAGTTTAAAACCGAAAAAGTTAAAGCCGCCAAAGAGCCGAAAGAACAGAAAGCGGCGGCGGAAGCGAAACAAGAAGAGTAGACAAAGAGCGCTTATACCTGACATGGACGGAATTAATGAGTGAAAACAAAAAAAACACATTGCTTATTGTTGATGATGAGCATGTGAATCTAAGCATTTTAACTCATATACTGGAAAAGGATTATACGATTTATACCGCTGTTGACGGTATAAGCGCCCTTGAAAAAGCGAAAGAACTATTACCCGATCTTATTTTATTGGATATTATAATGCCGGGGATAGACGGCTATGAAGTTCTAAAAAAATTAAAAGATTTTGAGACAACAAAAGAGATACCGGTTATTTATATATCCGGTTTAAATCATAACGAAGAAGAAAAAGGATTATCGCTTGGCGCCGCCGACTATATTTCAAAGCCGTTCAGCGCGATGATAATAAAGTTAAGAGTGGGGCATCAGATTCAAATTGTGAATCAAACGCGGAAACTCAAAAAGGTTGTTTCAGCCGATCCGCAAAAAACGGAACAGTTTTCATAAACCGGAAAAAATGGTATAGTGGGTTACAAAAGGAGCGAGATATGAAAAAAGTTGCCGTTCTTATGGGAAGCGACAGCGATTTGCCTGTTCTGGAGCCTGTCTTTAAAAGGCTTAAGGATTTTGACATTCCTTACGAGGCGCATGTGATGAGCGCGCACCGTACTCCCGCTCTTGCCTCCGATTTTGCTTCCGGCGCGCGAAAGAACGGATTTGGAGTTATAATTGCCGCGGCGGGAAAAGCCGCGCACCTTGCCGGCGTTGTTGCGGCGCATACTACTTTGCCCGTTATAGGCATCCCTGTAAAATCTTCCACTCTGGACGGCCTTGACGCTCTGTTATCGACAGTACAGATGCCTTCGGGAATCCCCGTCGCGACGGTCGCCATAGACGGCGCCGATAACGCCGGAATTCTTGCCGCGCAGATTTTATCGCTGGAAGACGGTTCGCTCGCCGACAAACTTTCCAAAATGAAAACCGACATGACGGAACAGGTAATAGAAAAGGACAAAATAATACAGGAGAAAATAAAATGAAAAAACTTGAACAGCTTTATGAGGGAAAAGCAAAAAAAGTTTTCGCTACCGATAATCCGGAGCTTCTTATTGTTGATTACAAGGACGACGCTACGGCGTTTAACGGCGAGAAAAAAGGCACTATCGCGGGGAAAGGGGTTATAAACAACCGCGTTACAAATCATCTTATGAAACTTCTGGAATCAAAAGGGATACCAACCCACTTTGTAGAGGAAATATCCGAGCGTGAGACCGTCGTTAAAAAAGTAAAAATAGTAATGCTGGAAGTTATTGTGCGCAATATCGCGGCGGGTTCTCTTTCCAAGCGGCTCGGTCTTCCCGAAGGCACAAAAATGGCGTCTACCGTCCTTGAATACTGCTACAAGGACGACGCGTTAGGCGATCCGATGGTAAACGATTACCATATCGCGGCGTTAAACCTTGCCACAAAAACCGAGCTTGAAAAAATATCGGATTATTCGTTTAAGGTAAATAAAATTCTGTCCGAGTACCTTAAAGATTTGGGAATTGAATTAATTGATTTTAAGCTTGAGTTCGGGCGCACGAGCGGCGGCACTATAGTTCTAGCGGATGAAATATCTCCCGATACCTGCCGTTTCTGGGACAGTAAAACACACGAAAAACTTGACAAAGACCGTTTCCGCCGCGATTTAGGCGGAGTAGAGGATGCCTACAAGGAAATATTGAAAAGGCTGCTTGGAGAATAAAATGTTTAATAGCCTGCAGGAAAAGTGCGGAGTATTCGGAATATACTCCAATGACGCCAATTCCGACGTGGCGGCGCAGGCGTATCTCGCTCTTTTCGCGCTTCAGCATAGGGGGCAGGAAAGCTGCGGTATCGCGGTTTGTAACGACGGGCTTATGCAATACCATACCGACATCGGTCTTGTCCCCGATGTTTTTTCCAAAGAAACGCTGGAAAAACTGGGAAAGGGCAATATGGCGGTAGGGCACGTGCGCTATTCCACAGTAGGGCATAAAAGCAGGGCAAACGCCCAGCCGCTTGTCGTTATGCACATCAAAGGCAGCATGGCGATTGCGCATAACGGAAACATAACAAACGCCGCGGAGCTTCGTGAAAAAATAGAGATGGAAGGCGCTCTTTTTCATACTACCAACGACACGGAAATTATTCTGCATATTATTACAAAAAAAAGGATACAATCCCCGTCAATTGAAACAGCTATTGAACAGGCGATGTACGAAATACAGGGGGCGTATTCGCTTGTGGTTATGTCGCCAAGCAAACTGATTGCCGTGCGCGACCCCTGCGGATTCCGTCCTTTGAGCATGGGTTCTTTGGGTAACGACATTGTTTTCGCTTCCGAATCTTGCGCTTTAGACAGTATCGGGGCGAAGTTTATACGAGACATAGAACCCGGAGAAATTGTTGTCGTTGACAATGACGGGCCGCGCAGCATTAAAACCCACTGCGGAAAACCCGGCGGAATGTGTGTTTTTGAGTTTATTTATTTTGCCCGCCCCGATTCGATTATCGAGGGGGCGAGCGTACACACAGCGCGGCAGAGGGCGGGATCTTTTCTTGCTCTTGAACATCCCGTTCAGGCGGACGTAGTTTTCGGAGTGCCGGATTCAGGCCTTGACGCCGCTCTGGGCTATTCGCGCCAGTCCGGTATTCCTTACGGAGTGGGTTTTATAAAAAACCGTTACATAGGGCGCACATTTATACAGCCCTCTCAGGAAGAGCGAGACCGTTCCGTGCGCATAAAACTTAACACAATAGAGTCTACAATTAAAGACAAGCGCGTTGTTTTAATAGACGACTCAATAGTGCGCGGCACCACAATGAGAAGGATAGTAAACCTTGTGCGCGAATCGGGGGCGAAAGAAGTCCACTTGCGGGTTTCATCACCTCCGTTTATAAATCCCTGCTATTTCGGCACGGATATTGACAGCCGGGAAAATCTTATCGCCTGCAAAATGACTATCCCTGAAATCCGCGATTATCTGGGCGCGGACAGCCTCGGTTTCCTTTCGGTTGATAATGTTACAAAAATAGCGCAAAACGCAAAATGTAACTTTTGCATCGGATGTTTCAGCGGAAAATATCCCGTGCCTGAACCTATGCCTTTCGCGAAAAATAAATTTGAGCATAAAATAAACAAGGTTAGCAATTAGACGGAATAAGCATGGAAAACAGTTTCAGTGAAAGTTATAAAAACTCAGGCGTTGACGTAACGGCCGGATACCGCGCCGTTGAATTGATGAGAAAGCACGTTAATCGCACAAAGATTCCCGGCGTTATCGATGAAATCGGAGGTTTCGGCGGATTGTTCGCCCTTCCGAAACTGAATTATAAAGAGCCGGTTCTTGTTTCCGGCACAGACGGAGTAGGCACAAAAATAAAAATAGCGATGTTAGCTGACAAGCATAATACGATTGGAATTGACTGTGTGGCAATGTGCGTAAACGACATAATCTGCGCCGGCGCTAAACCGCTTTTCTTTTTGGATTATATAGCGTTAGGCAAAAATATTCCGGAAAAAGTGGAACAAATAGTGGCTGGTGTCGCCGAAGGCTGCGTACAGGCCGGCTGCGCCCTTGTGGGAGGAGAAACCGCAGAACATCCGGGCATGATGGCGGAAGATGAATACGACTTGGCGGGTTTTTCCGTAGGAATAGCGGAAAAGTCAAAAATACTTGACATAAATTCCGTAAAAGAAGGCGATGCCGTAATCGGGCTTGCTTCATCGGGCGTTCATTCAAACGCTTTCTCCCTTACGCGAAAAGTTTTTGGAATAGATAATAACAAAAGCATACTTGAAAAACATTTTGACGAGCTTGGCTGTACTCTTGCGGAAACTCTTTTAATTCCTACAAGAATCTATGTAAAATCAATTCTTGCGCTTCTTGAAAAAACAAGCGTGCGTTCTTTATGCCACATAACAGGCGGCGGTTTTTACGAAAACATTCCCCGCGCTTTCGGTGAAAATGTTGGAGCCGTTATTAAGAAAAACACGTTAAACATTCCTCCGGTTTTTAACATTATCGCTTCGCAGGGAAAAATCCCCGAAAGGGATATGTTCAATACCTATAACATGGGTATAGGTATGTGCGCTGTTGTGCCTGCGTCAAGCGCGGACGAAGCCGTGCGTATACTGCGCTCGGAAGGCGAAAGCGCCGCCGTAATCGGAGAGATAAAATCAGGCGCGCGCGGAGTAATTATCGAATGACGCGCATTGCGGTTCTTGTAAGCGGCGGCGGCACAAACCTTCAGGCTTTGATTGACGCGCGGGACAGGGGAGAACTTTGCGGTGGCGAGCTTTCGCTTGTTATCTCAACGAAAGCCGGCGTTCAGGCGCTTGAACGGGCGCGAATAGCCGGCATTAAAACAAAAATAATAGAAAGAAAAAAGCATGATGACAAAAACGCTTATGATCTGGCTTTCGCCTCGGCGTTATCTGAAGAAAAAATCGACCTTGTAGTTCTTGCCGGATTTTTGTCGATACTTGGGCAGGAAACGCTTAAATCATTTGAAAACCGGATTATCAACGTTCATCCCGCCCTTATTCCTTCTTTTTGCGGAAAGGGATTTTACGGCCTTCGCGTCCACGAAGCCGTCCTTGAATACGGCGTAAAAATAACGGGTGCGACCGTCCACTTTGTGACAGATATTGTAGACGGCGGAAAAATTATTCTTCAAAAAGCTGTTGATGTGCTGCCCGGCGATACGCCCGAAACATTGCAGCAGCGTGTTATGCGCGAAGCCGAATGGGTAATTCTGCCTAAAGCTGTCGCCATGTTTTGCAAAGGAGAAATTAAATGAAAGTTCTGGTTATAGGCGGCGGAGGACGGGAACACGCTATAATTAAGGCTCTAAAAAAAGAAACCCGGATTGGTAAAATTTACGCGGCTCCGGGAAACGGCGGAATAAGCGTTGAGGCGGAATGTGTCCCGATAAAAGCTGTTGATATCCAAAAAATGACTGAGTTTGCCGTTGAAAATAGAATTGACTATGTTGTTGTCGCTCCGGATGATCCGCTTGTTCTTGGAATGACAGACGCTCTTACGGCAAAAGGGATTCGCTGTTTCGGGCCGGACAAAGCGGCGGCAAGGATAGAAGGCAGCAAGGTTTTCGCAAAAAATTTAATGAAAAAATACGGCATCCCCACCGCCGCCTACGAAACATTTTCCTCTCCCGATAAAGCCTCGGACTACTTAAAACAAGACGGCCTGTCTTTTCCGGTTGTAATAAAAGCCGACGGGCTGGCGCTTGGAAAGGGAGTAATAATCGCCGAAGACTTAAAACAAGCTCTGGACTCAGTTGATTCGATAATGAGGGAAAAAAAATTCGGAGACTCAGGAAGCAGTATCGTTATCGAGGAATTTTTAACGGGACCGGAGGTTTCTGTTCTTGCCTTTACGGACGGAAAAACCGTTGTTCCTATGGTTTCATCAATGGATCACAAACGCGCCTATGACGGCAACACAGGCCCCAACACGGGCGGCATGGGCGTAATCGCGCCTAATCCCCATTATTCAAAAGAAATCGCCGAGGTATGCGAAAAAACCATATTCCTGCCAAGTATCCGCGCCATGAGGGAAGAAGGCTGTCCTTTCAAGGGATGCCTTTACTTCGGGCTTATGCTTACAAACCGCGGCCCCGTCGTAATTGAGTACAACTGCCGCTTTGGAGACCCTGAAGCTCAGGTGGTACTTCCGCTATTGGAAACAAGTTTGCTTGAAATAATGGAGGCCGTTACAGATGAAAGGCTTTCCGAGATAGACATTCGCTGGAAAAACGCCCATTGTGCCTGCGTTATACTGGCAAGCGGAGGGTATCCTCTCTCTTATAAGACAGGTTTTGCCGTTTCAGGGCTTGATGAGGCTGAAAAAAGCGGAGCGGTAGTATACCACGCCGGAACTGAGTTCAGGCAAACGGGAAAAACCGGTACTTTTTACACTTCGGGGGGGCGTGTTTTAGGCGTAACCGCCCTTGCTTCGGAGCTTGAAACAGCGCTTGTTAAGGCTTATAAAGCGGCGGAATTTATCAATTTTGAGAGAATTCATTACCGAAAAGACATCGGAAAGTACTAAAACCCCGTTCAGGGATTTACTTATTTTAATTTTTAGATAATAATTATACTAAGGGAATATTTTTATATGAAACGTAATGTTTTTTTGTTTTTTATCTGTTTTCTCATCTTTTCGACCATAAGCGTATATACGCAGGAGTATGATTCTCAGGCGTTAAAATATTTAAAAAGCGGTATAGAAAACCTTATGAACGGCAATTACTACAAGGCTATTGAGGACTGTACACGGGTGATAAGAATTGATCCGAAATCAGCGGTTACTTATGTTATACGGGCTAGAGCGTATTTTGAATTAGGCGATATGGACAAGGCGATAGCGGACAGTACGTTGGCTATAAGACGCGACAGGGAAAACATAGGAGCTTATTCGGTCAGGGGCAACGCTTACGGCCAAAAAGGCGATACAGACAAGGCGATAGCTGACTGGAAAGCGATACTAAAAATTAATCCGGATTATGATGAGGCAAAAATTAATATCGAAAAAGCGGGATTACAGCGGAGTTTTTAATGTATGGCAAATATTCCTTTTTACGCCCAAGGGCTAAAATTTTCCTGTAAACGCTGTTCCTCATGCTGCCGTTATGAATCAGGTTTTGTGTTTCTTTCAAAAAAAGATCTTGAAAAGCTGACTTCCTGTACAAATATGGACAACAACAGTTTTATAGGCGCTTATTGCCGGTGGGTGACGGATTGGAACGGGAAACAAGTCCTTTCATTAAAAGAAAAAAACAATAAAGACTGTATTTTTTGGGATTCAGGCTGTATGATATATGATGCGCGTCCTATACAGTGCGTTACTTTTCCATTTTGGGAATCTGTCATTTCTTCGGCGCATGCGTGGGAAGTTGCCGCTTCCGGTTGTCCCGGAATTAATACTGGGAAGCTTCACAGCGGCGCTGAAATCGGGCAATATTTGGAATCGCGTACGTCGGAACCGGTTGTAAACAGGGGGAATGAACAATGAATGTACGTTTTTGGGGAGTACGAGGTTCTCTTCCCGCTCCGATAACGCCTGAGCGCGTAAAAAGTAAAATATCAGCCATTATAGAGCAGATAACGCCCGAAGACATTATGAACGCCGAATGCAGGGAACGTTTTTTGGCCGAGCTTCCTCCCTGGCTTTTCGGGACTGTGGGGGGAAACAGCCCTTGCGTAACCGTTGATTTTGAAGATTCTAAAGAATGTATTGTTTTTGACTGCGGCACCGGCATTCGCGAATTCGGAATGTATCAAATAAAAGAAAACCGTAATTCAATGCAATACTATATTTTTCTCTCGCACTTTCATTGGGATCATATACAGGGACTGCCGTTTTTCGGCCCCGGTTATAATCCGGCTGTTGCGATGAATTTCTATACTCCTTTCCCGAATGTAAAAAAATTATTAAGCGGGCAAATGGTAACCCCGTATTTTCCGATAGGTCTTGAGGCTATGGGGGCGAGAAAAACGTTTAATCAGATGAAAGGCAAGGTAAATATAACGGGGCGCATCGTAAGTTTCAAGAAAATGAACCATCCCGGCGGTTCTTACGCGTACTGCGTCAACGATAACGGAAAACGGATAATTTATTCTACGGATACAGAGCTTACTTCGGACGATTTTCAAAAGACAGATGAAAATATTTCTTTTTTTAAGAACGCTGATATGATAATTATTGACTGTCAGTATACGCTTGGAGAAGCAATCGAAAAATACAACTGGGGACACAGCGCGTTCAGTCTAGCCGTAGACTTTGCCGCTAACTGGGGGATTAAACATATGGTTATGTTCCACCACGATCCTTCTTATGATGATCATAAACTTTACGGGATATTGCAATCCGCCAGGTGGTATCTGGAAAGGATGAATATAAAAGGAATTGAATTGACCCTTGCCTATGAGGGTCTGGAAATATCCATATAAAATATGCGCAGTCCGTTGTCAAGAAAAGAAAAACGCAAGCCCTTTTCACGTTTACTTGTATTAATTACCTCATTAATAGCTTTTACTCTTTTTCTGGTTCCGGTCTTTATCGGTATTTTCATGTATTATAATGCGCCTGTATTACCGCGTCAGGAAAGCGTTATTTCAGAGCTTCGTATTCCGCATCCAGAAGGAATTACAAAAGAAGAGGACGGCGCGTATTTTGTAGAAGTTCGCAGGGGAGAAAGCGCCCAATCTGTAGGAAGGCGTCTTGAACAGGCAGGTTTGATTAAGAGTAGTTTTTTTTGGAATTTAATTTGCCGTTTTAATAAAGAACATATAAAAACAGGCACATACCGCATAGAAATTCCAGCAAGCCAGATTTCCATTTACCGCATTCTTGTTTTAGGCAGACAAATATTATATAGGGTAACAATTCCGGAAGGAGTAACGCTAAAAAAAACGGCCGCTATTCTTGAGGAGGCGGGTATCTGTTCCTCGCAGGATTTTCTTGCGGCGGCAAAAGATCCGGTTATACTGGCGCGTTACGGGATACCTAATGCCACAATGGAAGGTTATCTTTTTCCTGATACTTATCTGTTTCCGTCTGAATACCCGGCAAACCGGGTTATTATTTCTATGGCGGATAACTTCTTCGCTAAAATTAGACAAATTGATCCTTCATTTGCCGCTATGAGCAATAAGGAGTTAAATGACAAGGTAATTCTCGCCTCAATTGTAGAACGAGAGTACAGAATAGAAAGCGAAGCGCCTCTTATGGCTGGTGTTTTTTATAACCGACTTAATATTGGAATGGCGATTCAATCATGCGCGACAGTTGAATATATTATTACCGAAATTCAGGACAAGCCGCATCCGTCAGTTCTTTATAACAGGGATCTTGAAATACGAAGCCCCTACAACACATACCTTGTCCCCGGTCTTCCTCCGGGTCCTATTTCCGCTCCTGGGGCCGTCGCCTTAAAAGCAGCGTTTTTTCCCGAGAAAACTGGTTTTTTCTATTTCCGTCTGGAAGATCCAAAAAGCGGCAAACATTATTTTTCAGCGACGTTAGACGAACATATAAAAGCCGGCCAACTTGTGCCTAAAGGCCGCCTGTAAACGGAAAGCAGAATGGCGTTAATATCAAAAACGACGATTCAGGAAGTTAATAACCGCCTTGACGCTGTTTCCATAGTCGGCGAATATATCAGCCTTGAAAAAAAAAGCGGGCGCTGGTGGGGCAGATGCCCCTTTCACGCCGGCGGACAGGAAAAAACCCCTTCTTTTACGGTTGATCCCGATAAAAAAATGTACCACTGTTTCGGCTGCAGCGCCGGCGGCAGCGTTATCAGCTTTGTAATGGAAATGGAAAAAATCAGCTATCCTGAGGCAATCAAAAGTATCGCCCGCAAGGCAGGAGTTGAGATCATCTATGAAGAAGGCGCCGGGCCGGAAGAACAGGAAAACTCGCAAAAAGAAGAACTTTATGAATTGTACCGAAGAACAACTCTTACCTTTACGCATTTCTTGCTTGAAAAACCGGAAGGGGGGAACGCGGTAAACTATATTAAATCGAGGGGTTTAACACAGGAAATGATCGAGCGTTTTAAACTTGGCTTTTCCCCGCCCGATCGTGACTTTCTGCGTAAATTTTTAACTTCAAAAGGTTATTCAGACGCTTTCCTTGAAAAATCGGGGTTGTTTTCCTCCCGGCATAAAAATATACCGTTGTTTACGGGAAGACTTATGTTCCCCATTTCAGACAGGCAGGGCAGAATTGTCGCTTTCGGCGGCAGGGCAATGCCCGGCGTCCTTCAAAGCGACGGAAAAGAGCCTCCAAAATACATAAATTCCCCGGAAACTGAAATATACAAAAAGGGACAAACCTTGTACGCCCTCGATTTAGCCCTTCCTGAAATAAGGAAATCAAAGACGGTATTCCTGGCGGAAGGGTATATGGACGTTATAGCCCTTCATCAGGCGGGTGTTTCAAACGCCGTCGCTCCCCTTGGAACCGCTTTTACGGAAGAACAGGCCGCCCTTTTACGCCGTTGGGCGGATAAAATCATCCTTGTTTTCGATTCAGACGAAGCCGGAGAGAAAGCGGCGTATAAGGCGATTATTACCTGCCGGAAAAACGCCCTTTCATGCGAGATTACCTCTATGCGGCAGGGATTGAAAAAAGAGGATCCACTGGCGGATACGGAAAAATATAAAGATCCTGCCGATATTTTACAAAAATTCGGTCCAAATATATTGAAAAAAGTTGTTAATTGTACTATAAATGACTTTGAATACCTTATCTTGCGCAGTAGATTACAGTATAAGGCGAAAGGAAGCGGTATAAACCGCGCGGCGGAATTTATGTTTCCGTATTTAGAGGCGCTTGATACTGAAGTTGAGCGAGACAACGGTATTGCTCTTGTAGCGGACGCTTATAGAATAGAGCGTGGCGCGGTTCAAGATGATTACCATAAGTGGAAGACGGAAGGACATTCGCAAAAGGTCCATGATAAGACAAAACAAAATGATGTTTTGCGGGACGAAAAAGTAAAATCGAATGCAGAGCTTTCCATGCTTACCGCTGTGGCTGTAAATATGGAGTTGTATCCGGAATTCCGGGCGGCTCTTGAGATCAAGGAGATTGATGATCCTGCCGCGAAAGAACTTTTTGTCGCAATGGAGGAATGTTTTATCCATGAAGAGAGCGATATTGATTCTCTTCTCGCAAGGATTAAAAACGAACAGCTTAAAATTTTCATTGCCGCGAAGGGAACTTCAGCGGAATTTAACTCGGGTTCCGCAAGACGGCTTATGGAGGACGGAATAAAAAAGTTAAGAATAAAAAAACTCCATAAGAGAATTGTAGAAATTGGCGCCGAAATGAGAGACAGTGAACGTTCCGGTACAGATAACAATCTTGATGAATTGCTTGCGGAAAAGAAGTTCATTGATTCTCAAATTCGTAAACTTGAAGGAAGATAATTAATGTTAAATTTTGTTAAAATGATTCACAAAAAAGGATCTCCGCTAATAAGGCATTTTTCCAAAAAACCGGCGCACAGGGCGCAATTTAAAACTCAAACTGAAAATGAAGCCAATAAAATTAACGGCGCGGAAACGGGAGCCGCCCTGCTTGCGATCTCGGATTCCGCTGTACTTAAACTGCTTGAATACGCTAAAGAGAAAAAAATTCTTTCTTATGAAGAGCTTTCTGATTTTCTTCCCGAGCATATTACAAACTCCGATAAAATTGAACAGGTTCTGGCTCTTCTGGAAGCCAATAACGTACAGCTTGTTGAGGAAGACAGTTCATCGGAAGAAGATGAAAGCGAAGACAGCAAGAAATCCCAAAATTCAAAAAAGAAGACGACAACAGGCGACAAGGAAACATCCCTTGTAGACGATCCCATAAGGCTTTACCTCCGTGAAATAGGAAGAGAACATCTTTTAACAGCGGAACAGGAAATTGAGCTTTCCAAAAAAATGGAAGAAGGGGAAAACATAATTAAGAACGTGATAAAAAG
>Ga0268262_10002987_pt1 | contig 18849 bp, 12 predicted proteins | sample TergutNc150P3_FD_190354 | JGI IMG/M metagenome (GOLD analysis project Ga0268262, IMG submission 190354) | Nasutitermes corniger P3 segment gut microbial community from laboratory colony in Florida, USA - Nc150 P3 (SPAdes) (version 2) | ecosystem: Host-associated > Arthropoda: Insects >...
TTCAAAACATCTTTGCGTAAAATATAAAGGTAGCCTGCTTCTAAAATAAGCAGGAATACCATTAAAATAACGAACAAATCCCAACCGCCATTTAAAAATTCAATGGCGAGCGGGTAAAGAAAAGCCACTTCCAAATCAAAAACCAAAAAGAGCATTGCAACCACATAATACTTAACGGGGAATCTCTCTGAGGCAGAGCCTATCACTTTTGAAAGCCCGCATTCATAAGCATCTGTTTTAACCCTGTTTTTCAACTGAGTTTGCGGTGAAAGTACCCAGTTTGCAAACATCATTCCAAAAGGAACAGCTACAGCCATAAGCCCTAGCACGAATATGGGGAAGAAAATGTCAAAAATTTCCATAATGGACAATATAGTAAACTTTATACCCTGTTAATCCATAATGCAACGAACGCTATGCAAGCCCACCTTACTATCAAGGTCATTGCTCACATCATCGTAATCGTATCTTATAAACCAGTAGTGGGAGCGGTTAGGGTTACCTTCCGAGGAACTCCACCAGCCACCGTAACTTTCAATGTCTAAGATACCGCTACCGCCTGGCAGAGCTGCAAAACCGTATGTGTCTTTGCCATTTCCATCGTACAAGCCTTCGCCCATCCACCCATCAATAGCTTTTAAGCGTCTGCCCGCTGAAGCAGAACCGCCAACGGTAGCAATCAGTATATTCCACTCCGCATTGCTAGGGATATGCCAGCCAATAGGACATATATCCTTACGTTCCTCTATTAAATTGGCACAAGAACGGGAACTGCAATTAGAGGGCAGAGCCATTACAGTCATCCAATCATACAACCTACCATAAAGATAGCAGTTATAGTCATAGTCGTCATAGCACTTACTGCCGGGGACATCGTAATTAAGGTTTTCTGCCATCCAAGTTTGAGTACCTATTTCTACCGTCTTATAATCTTGCCCGTCTTCATCGATCACAAAACCATATTCTTTTAGGGTGCCATTGGAGCAATAGTAATCATAATCGTTATCTTCTGCTGTGCAAACAGAACTTGAACTAATTGAGCTTGAACTAATTGAACTACTTGATTTGTTTAAACTGCTTGAACTTACAAGGGAAGAGGAACTGCTTGGCTTTGTCACAACCTCGTTGTTCGCATTACACTGTTGATTTGTTGGGTCAAACGCCACGTAACCACATAAATCGTAAAGATTGCCATTGTCGCAAAACTGTATCACTGTATTGAATGTTTTAGAACCGCATAATTCATCTTTTACGCAACGAACCGAATTATGGCTAGTTATGTTGCTCCAGAAATTCTTATAATTATTTGTGCAAATTATATATGCTCGCCCAGCCTCTTCTTCAGTAGCACTCCACCAACAACCATTTGAGCCTAAAATAATTTGCTCATCTTCGCTACCGCCAGGAAGAGCGGAAAAGCCGTAAATATCTGTACCTTGCTGACCAGCCGCCCAACCTTTCTTTGATTTTAATTTTGTCCAAGAAGAAGCATAAGTCAATAATCTAGTCCATTCCCAGTTGCTAGGCAAATGCCATCCACTGGGACATACGTCTTTTGCCGCCGCCCAATTGTAAAGCCTGCCATAAATATCGCAATAACCGCCATCACTAACAAGAGTATCTTTGATAGTGCCATTATGCTCAACATTATCTATGCAAAAACTGCCGCTTATTTTGCGGTTCAAATTCTCTGCCATCCAAGTTTGCGTTCCTATAACAACGCTTTTATAGGATTTGCCATCTTTGGAATCGGTAAAATGCGTGTATTTAGCATTGCTGGGGTGCGAAATATTGCGTGGGTCTGTGGGATTGTCGAATGAAGGTTCTCCACAACTGAGGAACAATAAAAATGCGATACAAATAAGTCTTAGAACCATATATAGACTCCTATTGCTGAAATACCCAAAAGTCCGCCAGAAATCAAAAATGGAGATACTTTATCGTTTGCATCTTTTGCATTTTTCCTAAGCCTATCATATTCCAAAGGTCTTCCGCTTTTCAAATTATCATATTCATCTACATAGTCGTTTGCTTTTGCGTGCCATGCATAAGCATTGTAAAGAAGTACCCCGCTTCCAACGAGCATAAGCGAGCCTAGCACATATTTCAATACCGTGTTTTTTTCTATAACATTATGTGGCGGCGAAGGTGGCGGCGGCAAAAATTCCGCTTCGGTGGATTCTGTCCAAATAGGAGTATCGTTGATCACTGGCGGCGATAGGGGAGGGAGTGAAGGCGGCGGTGGCGATGGTGGCGGTATGGATGGGAGTGAAGGCGGCGGCGATGGTGGCGGTAGGAATGGGAATGAAGGCGGCGGCGAAGGTGGCGGTAGGGATGGAAGTGAAGGAGGAGGAGGTGATGGCGGCGGTAGGGATGGGAATGAAGGAGGAGGAGGTGATGGTGGCGGTAGGGATGGAAGTGAAGGAGGAGGCAGCGATGGAGGAGGAGGTTGTTGTTGAGAAATATAATCTTCTGTATTTTTCAAGCAACGGACAGAGAAAAAATCTGACTTAGTTCCGTCTACTCCGCTAAACGAGGCTGGTATCCACAAGTATCGGGCTTTATTTTTATCTTCTTTTTCAGTGGAAGTCCACCAAAAAGTACCAGTACCTAAAAGATCGAAATTGTGCGAATAATAACCGCCAGGAAGGCCAGAAAAACCATAATCGTCAGTATTTTTGTTTGCATTCCAGCCTACCTTTGCGAGTAATTTTGCTGGATTGGTAACTTTACTTAATAAACCGCTAAATTCATCTACGGTTGGCAAATGCCAACCATTAGGACAAGAATTCATAGCCATTTCCCAATTATATAATCTCCCATACTTGTCGCAGTTGTCATGTTTGTCATCGTAGCATTTGCTGCCGTTTGTTTCAAAATTAAGATTTTCTGCCATCCATATTTGTTTGCCTATTTCAACAGTTCGGTATTCTTTTTCATCACGAGTATCTTTAAAAATGCCGACTTTTATAGAACCAGGCTTTCTATAGAACTTACCTTTTCCTCCATATTCGCCTTTTTTAAATTCACCTTCATAAACCTCGCCATCTGACCAGGTTTGCTTACCTTTTCCGTCCTTTTGAGATTCTTTCCATTCACCCTCATAAACAAAGCCGTTTGGGACTGTAAGCGTACCTTTTCCGTGATACTTGTTTGCTTTCCAATACCCGTCATAAACAACTCCATCTGTATATGTAACCTTCCCTTTTCCATCGGGTAGGTCCGTTTTCCATTCACCTTCATAAACCTTGCCATCTATATAGATCAGCTTTCCTTTTCCCTCACGCAAGCCATTTTTGCATCCTCCCTCGTAAGTCTCGCCTAAACTCATATTTCCGCAGCGTTTCAAAAGCTGGTTCACAATCTCCATACTTACTTTTTTGTGTTCATCTTTGGTTTTGAGATTGCTTTCCACATTTACCATGCGGTTGTGCACAGTTTCTCCATTACTGAGCTTTATAATTTTTGCTTTGAGCATATAACTAGAATTCTTCTTAGCTATTTCTACCTCGCATTTGAATTTTGCTTCGCTTCCGCTGTCTAGCTGAGAATATAAAGTACTATTTACCAAATACTCTTCAACATATAATTCAAGATTTTTCAAAGCATTGCTGCCTTTAGGTTCTGCGCCTTGTGCAACAACAAATATCGTTTGCCTTTTATATACTTCTTTGCACCCTTCTTCTATTTTTGCATTGATATTTTCATATTCTGTTTGTAGATTTTTGTCATCTTGCTTTAAAGTTTCTAAAATCCTTTGCCAACTCCGCATTTTATCTATGGTTCTGCTTGCACTAACACAAATTTCTTCGTCAAGTTCTTGGTTCGAAAAAAGTTTTAATGAGCCCGCTGAATATTTCTTCAAAGAATCTAAATAAGGTTTTGCAACAATGGAGTTGCATACATAACCTTTGAATTCGTACAGGCCGTTTTCAAGCAGCTTGGGAGATTCTATTGCTTGAAAGTCAACGAGAATCAAATTGCTTTCTATTTCGGCTTTTGCCCTGTTACTGGCTTCGTTTGGGTTTGTAACAAAGACTGTGGTTCCTTTGAATTCGCCTTTGCAATAGGTTTTGGCTTTTGCGGAATCTTCCGATGTGAAATTGGCAAAAACGGGGGCGGTAAGCACAAGGGCGCATAAAAACAGCGTTTTTATCGGATATTTTTTCATAGTCTTATAATTATAACCCCCACTGCATCTCTGGCGTTTCCCTCGCAAGTTCTTTTATTCTGGCTTCATATACTTTTTGCAAGCAATAAATATCTTTGCAATTATTTCTTGCCGATAAGAATGTTTTATTGGATTCTGTAAAATCTGGATTATTTTTCTTATCTGCATACAATTTACTCATCTTGTTATCCAGCTCAATTAGATTAAAACTTTTGCAAATTATTCTTATGGCTGTTTTTTCATCATTGCCAGCTTTTTTGTCGCAGCTAAAACTGCTCGGTTTTATAGTCATAATTTTTGGTTCGGTGGCAACATCTGAATTCATTATTTCCCAATAACTATTGTCGAATTTTTGATATTTTGTTTGCAAATCTTTTATGCCGTTTTTATCTATGGTTACAAAATAAGTATCTTCAAATTTCACAAAGGCCCTCTCATTGATAAAAGGATAAGCAACTTTGTATTGCAAATCCAAAACATACTTTCCGTTTCTGTCAATATATCCCCATAAAGAACCTTGCCTAACGGGAGCCAAATTTCTATTGCCAAAGCTCATTATTTCTTCGAAAATCGGTTGAATAGCAACTTTGCCGCTGGAATTCAGCCACCCCCAATTTCCATTCTTTTCTTTGAATTTGAACATATCCTCGTCTTGAATTATCATTTCCATATTGTTGCTCGGTTGCAAAATATATTTACCTTCTCTATCTATTATTCCTAGTCCGTTGTCAACTCTAACAATTGCCCTGGAATTTTTGAATACTCTCGCTTCGTCATAAATGCAATTTGTTATGTGTTCCAGATTTTTATCAATATAGCGGTATTTGCCATTATCGCACATCACGCTTGCCATATTTTCTTGAAATCTATTTCCATCTAGAAAATAATCCCTAGAAATTTCATTAAAATCTTTATCTAAATAATTTTGCATACCATTAGCAGAATATAAAGCTAAGTCTTCATAAAAAGCCCAAACGGAAACTATGTCTTGAATTAGTAAAAATTTCACTACGCCGCCATTTAGATCAATAGCTTTTATTACTCCGTTGTCATTTACCCAAGCAATGCCTTCCCTAAAAGAAAGTCCTTGCGTGTAACCTCTAGCTATGGAATTCCCTTCGGTATCTATATAACCCCAGGTGCTGTCTTTCTCTTGAACCAGCGCCCTGCCTTCTCTAAATACATAAGCTCTGGCATATTTTGTTTCTGTTATGTTTTTACCCTCAAGCGTTATATATTTATGAAGACCATTCTCATCTTTTACAGGGATATAATACATATTGGAGTCTATTATGTATATTGGTTCTAGTTCCCCTGTTTTCTGTTCTTGCAGCGCAACCGTTCTAACAAATTCTGGCAGACTGCCATTTTCCACTTTCCACCCGTTCTTGGCTATAAACCGTCCACCTATTGTGCCATCGCGATTGATTGCGGCAGTTGTGATGTCTGCGCCATCTCTGGCTGTTGCGCCTTTGCGTTTCCATTCGGTATTGCCCGCGTTATTTTTCATTTCATTATAGGCAACGTTGTTTGAGAGCGTAAAACCTTTCCATGCGTTGCTAACCACGCGCCCTGCTTCCACTCCTTTTACTTCGGAATTTAACGCGGCACAGTTTGCCACAGTGCTGTTGCCTGTGATTGCTCCTGCCACCCCAGCGATGGTTTTTTGACCGTTGACCGCAGCGGCTGAATAGCTGTATGCAATGCTGCTGTTGTCCCTAAGCATTCCAGCCAAACCACCAACAGTTTCTTCGCCACTGACCTTGCCACTGGAATAACTGTTAGCTATTCCGCTATTGTTGACGATTGCCCCCGTTAGGCTGCCGACTATGCCTTTCCCATTGACCCAGCCTATGGAATAGCTGTTGGTTATGCCGCTCCCTTTGCTAATAATTCCAGCTATCCCGCCAACGGTATCGCGACCTGCTACATTTACGTTATCAAGCCCAAGATTTTGTACTTTGCCACCGGAAATATGACCAAACAATCCTTGAAAGTCTGCTTCGGGTCGGTTGATTGTTAAGTTATTTATAACGTACCCACCGCCGTTAAAGGTTCCAGAAAATACATTGTTTGGGTCGGCTGAATTATTTCCTATTGGCACCCAATTATTGTTTTGCGATAAATCAATGTTTCCGCCTAGAGTGATGATTTTGCCAGCAAAGTTATCACTTTTCGGTTCTTTTCCCCAAGTTCCATTTACTATTTGCGCTAGGCTTGCTAGTTCTTTGGCTGTGGAGATGGTGAAATTTTTTGCATTGGGGTTGGATGTGTACCAACTGAAGTCGGATTTATTATTATTGAAAATGTTTTTTATTTGTTCTAGAATGTCAATTTTTTCACTTAATGTTCCTATTGCTCCGAGTGCTATAAGAATAAGTAATATATATCCTATTCTCTTTAAGCATCCGCCGCTGCTTCTGGGACTTGAGGATTGTTTGGCTTGTTTTTGTTTTAATTTTTCGGCATCTGCTTCAGCTTTCTTTTGTGCATATTCGGCTTTTTTTAGTGCTTCCAGTGCGGCAGCAGCTTTTGCTTCAGCGTCTTGTATTTTTATCAGTTGTGTCGGCGATAACTGATTTGGATTGTATCCAATTTTTTCTTGCACTTGTGCTTTTGCTTCTTCTGCTATTCTTTTTGTTTCAGCAACTTCCTTCTTCGCTGCTGTAGCTATTCTTTCTGCTGCTTCGAGTTTCTCTTGTAACTTTTTGTTTTTTGCTTCAGTTTCTTCCTTTTCTTTTTTAGCTTTTTCTATTTCATCGGCTTGAACTGCTATAGTTTTTCTTGTTTCTGCTTCTATAGCTGCTTGCTCTTCTCGTTCGTTTATTTCTAGATATTCAATTTTTACTCTTTCCACCATTTTCCAATTGCCACTCACTTCATGCAGTTCAGCAATTCCCTTTTCTATTATTTTTACATCAGAAGCTTTTTTTGTTAAATTATTTTCGCTTTTACAAACTGGCTCTATTCGTTTGCTAACATCTTCCAATGCCCATTTCACTGCTTCTGGAGCAAGCCAAAAATAAGCTCTGTTAGAAGCATCACTAAAAAGTTCAAATTCATAAAGAGAACTAGCTTCTTTAAAATTTTCTGAAAACGTGACTATCTTAAAAATGCCATCGGCACTTGGAACTGATAGGTAAAAGTGAGAAAGAGACATTTTGCTTGCTCAAACTATATACTTAACTTTTACTTTTTCCTTTACGCGCCATTTATCTCCATCTAAAACAGCTGACCCAGATTTAGCGGTTTCTAAGCGTTTCGCTTTGTCATTGTATTGGTATTCTTTTAATTCCTCAACAGCTAAGTCTTGGGTTTGTGGATTATTCAAAAATTCTCTTAAAACGGATGGTTTGTCCTCTACAAAAAAATTAGCTTTGGTTTCACCAGGTTTCATCTCAAAACGGTAGAGAGATTCATTTTCCACAAACTCCTTATTAGAAAATTTTTTATCAAAGAACCCATTCCCACTCCCATCAGTAACCACACTACGAAAATAAAAAATCTCCTTGGGAACTTCGGGAACAGAAGGTGGTACTTGAGGCTGTATATTCTGGCTAGGCGGGGCACTTGACTTTTCAGACGAATGCTGTTCAGAGCCTTTAGTTTTGAGTTGTACTATTTCTTTTTTAAGATAAGATACTTCTTCTCTTAAAAATTTGACATCATCCATAATATTTTTTATCAGACCCGTAACCTTTTTTTCAAAAGTCGAAGGCAATCTATTTATTTCGTCAGCCATTTTTTTATTCTCCTCTACTAGTTTGTTAATTTTTAACCATATTACAAAACATAACAAGAAAATCAGCAACAAACCGCCACCAAATACCAAATACAAATTATCCGATTCCGATGAATTTGAAACTGGCAAATTGGAACTTTTTTCCGTTTTTTGTTTTGGCATTTCAATTACGGGGTCTTTTTTTCCAGGTACAGAATCGATCTGCTTAGTTGCAGAATCCAGCGATTTTTCTGTATCTGCGTTTTTTGGTGTAGCAATAGCTGAAACAGAAACCAGCAAAATAAAAGCAAATGAAATTAAGACTTGTCTCATTTTATTTCTCCTTTGGCAATTCGTTCAGAAAGTTCAGATATCACGCCTTTTAAAGGCATAAAGAAAGGCGTTTCAGAAACTTCACCTTCATCTTCGTTTTGATTCCGGCTAATGCTATCTTCAAGCCATATTGTAATCAAATCTTCATAGTTTCTCTGAGCATAAGAGGTCACTTCTGGAGGAACGCCAAAGAAATCAGAAAATCTATAATCTTTATATTCGTTAAGCTTAAAGAAAAACTTGTGGAAATCAATAAGTTCCTCCTTTATGTTTTCGGTATTGTTTTGGTAATCTGAGTACGTTACATCGGAAAATTCCTTACCTTTTATACATGTGTATATCAAATTTTGTATTTGCATTTCTTCGTCTTTGGCGTTGTCTTTTTTAATGTCATCAAACTTAACATTTAAACCTCCGTGGCAAGTGATCTCTTTCGGGTCTTTAGCGAGTATAATCTTTACATTTTTGTTTAACTGAAGTTCTTCAAAAATTTTTTGGGTATATTTGGCTAATTGTTTTGTACCTAAAATATGCAACATCTTAGAAGCAGTGCCGCTGAACAGCAAAAAATTTACAGCTAACGGCTTGCCATCCGTCTCTAATTGCTTATTCTTTAGTATTTTGGATATATGGAAAAGCAAAGCTACGTAAAAATAAAAAATTAAAAATTTTAAATCATCGTGCTCTTGTAGCAACATATCCGTGTAAGAAAACGCTGCGCTTGATGCCATATTCTTGTCTTTTGTCCAAAATTTTATAGAATTTTCCACTGAAAATAAAAATGCATTTACATCAGAAGCTCTGTTTGTTGTTAGTAATCCATCCAATATGCCACGTGGAACTCTATGTTTCTCAAGCAATTTTTTGAATTCAGGAGCGCATCTATGCACAAAACCATTTTTATCTGCATTTTTCCCAGTAGGATAAGTGCCAAAAAGAGCGTCTCCAGCAAATTTAAACGATGTTGTAGCCTTTAAATCTCCGCCTTGGAACACAGCAACATCCGTTGTGCCTCCACCTATATCTACGGAGACAACCGAAACACTCTTGCCTTTTAATGCTTCGTCTTCTAAGTTGGCATAGAATGGAGCACGAGATTCCATAACACTAATTAGACGATTTTCCAGATCAGAATTTAAGAAATATTTTATGAAATTTTTCTCCCATAGACTTTCCAATAATCCTAATTTGGTCTTAGACATTGCTTTTGGGTAAAACCAAATTAATTTTGTTTTTTTCAAACTAGCATTTTCACACATAACTTTCGCTTGCATAAGCATAGCTAGTTGTTCCAAATATGCTTCTCTTTCACTTTTCTTTTTTTTGAGTTTATCGTCTGGGTCATCCCATTTTAAATTGGTATCTATGGAGTATCCTTTTAGAATTACTTTTTCATAGCCAAAGGGAATATTACCTTCCAGAAGGGTATCCAAACCATCTCCCCAAAGGTCATCTGGCATATCTTCATTATAAGCCATAGCCGTTCTCTGAGGAAATGTGAAATGATTGGTATCGTTATTGGAACTCCTACCGATATTTCGGGGCACAAATTCCTTGTCTATTAAATCTATTATGTCTCCAGCCGCATTCTGTTGCCTTATTTTTGATTCAATTATTTTTTCATCGCAAGTTTCATCAAAAAGAGATGCTATTGAATCGTTTAGATCAAATGCTCTTGGTTTCGGTGCATCATCTGTCTTGTATGCCACGTAAGTATTAGTGGTTCCAAAATCTACAGCAAATGTCAATCCAGCACCACTATTGTCAAATTCCTTCATAGTAGGAATAATAATCGCCGTTATTTCTGGTTCGTTTATTTCGAACTGAATAAAATCAAATTGTTCTTGGACTCTGTAATATGTTGAAGAAGACGAATAATTATCCTTCGTTTTATCTGAACGAATTCTATTGTTTCCTTCATTTTCCTTTTCCTTAGGAATAATGGGATTAATATTTTCTTGTGAATAAAATTCGAGCGAATATTTGGTATATTTAAGGTTTTTATCAGCATCCACAAGTTGAACTCGATAATCGTTTTTAATATTAAGTTCGTCTTTGACTTCCTTTTTTATTTTTACAAAAGGGAAGATAGTTACCCCAAATTTTGCTTGTACTATTATTCCTCCATCAATAATGTTTTGATCCATTTGGCTAGGCTCACCTTCTTTGTAAATTCTTCTGAATGTTATAAATTCGCCCTTTTGAATAGGAACTTTGAGAGTTACCTCAACAGTTTTACCCCCGTCTTGAGGAACCATTGAAAGGTTTACTTTTTTGCCTTGCTCCAAGTCTTTAATAGAAAAAAAACGAAAGAAACCTTTTTTTAACGGCAATAAATAACCGTTATGATTACTATCAGATTGACCACCGAAAGTACTAAACTTCTTAGCAGAAATTGGATAAATTGTTCTAACAAGATAAGGTTCTAAAAAATCGCAAACAGTTAAATAGTGCCATTCTAGACCATCATAAGCCGGCATATTTCTTTTACTATCCCACGGCTTTGGATTGTAATAGGGAACATCAGTGTTTGATGGAAAATCCGAATCTATATATTTAAAACCCTTAAGCGTAACGCCTTTTTGAAGCACTAAAGGCTTATCACCTAGATATTTATCAGTATTTATAATATAGTCACTATTTTTAAATTTTTCACCCAAATCATCTGCTTTTGCTATACCAAGAGTCACTCCCAAAATTTCTACTTTAGCATTTTGTTTATCTTCCATAATAGCATAATTTTTCGCCATAAAATTATATTCTTTTTTCTCGCTATCTCGTTGTATTTGTTCAATTTTGTGAATTTCCTCCCAAAGATTTTTGTTTGATTTTTGCAAAATATCTTTGCTTCTTAGAGCATAAGTGGATATATCGTTCAAACTTTCTGAGTAACCTGCTACATCAAAAGCCTTAAGCAAATAGTAAAACCATTTTTGAAAGTCATCGGCACGCTTGTAAAGAGGCAAATATTCATCGCTAAAAGCTGTTCCACCTACCAAACGAGTGATTTTCAATCCAGCAAGATCTTTAATGCTCGCGCTCGGGCAAAAAAGAGTAATGGGAGACGTTGAACCTATAGTAAATCCACCATATTTGAATAAATAAATATTTTCCATTTTGTCAAAATTATAAGCTTGCTCGTCTTGCTCCAAGTAAAGCTTTAATGAAGCAGCAAATTTTTTATTTTTTGGATGTTCATCAAGTTTCGCCAAATGCACTTTGCGATTCCAAGTTAAAATCTCCAAACTATTGCCAAAATAACCATTACGGTTAAATATAATTTCAGCTAAATCCAATGTATGCGAAACAAGTTGCATATCATGCTTGCTTGCTTTAATTTTATCACTGGATTTATCAGCTTCTAATTTATCATTATTAATGATATTTTTAAATGCTGTGGCTACCAAATCAAATCTGGCAAAAGGGCTTGGAACCGCTGTTGGCATTTCTGTTTTTGAACCACCCGACAAATCGCTCAAATTAACGATTTCTTTCTCAGTATATCCTTTTTTGGCATTAAAAAAAGATTCGCCATCTTCACCTGAAAGTCCACCTAATACTCTTTTTTCTTCTGGCATAGTTTACTCCTCTGTTATATTTTATATTCTTTCTCAAGAATTTCTTTTGTGGTTTTATAGAACATATCTATCAACTTTGTTTCTTTTGACTGATATGTTTCCTTTGCAAAAGTGTTAAGATAGTCGTTAAATCCCTTTTTCGCAAAAGGTCCGAATCCGCTTCCGTCATAAGTAAAGGTTACACTTTTTTTCTTGTCTTCTGGCATATTTATAAACAGGCTCAGCGATGTTGCTTCTAAATTAAATGGGGCAAACCCTCTTTCGTTTTTGCTCAATTCTTCAAGCCATTTATTAAAATCATCAAAGAATGGTTTCATTTGGGTTCTGTAGAATGTATCGTTTACAAATTGAATATCCAACTGATGAGGAGTTGCTGTACTCCACGCCATTTTACCCACTTTTTGGGGATATTCATCCATCATAAATTTTCGGAACAGAGCAAATTGAGAAAGCGGCTTTTCAATAAGAGCTTTGTGATCATTTCCCAAATCATAAAAATCAGGCCTGGCAGCATCTCTTTTTAAGCCAAACTCCTTATAAATAGGTTTCTCTGCCTTACCATTTTCGCATTTTAATTCACTATCTTCCAACTCCAAAAAATCTATAATAGCAAGAGCACCTGCTATTTCCACAAAGTTTGCATTATTCTTTTGACCACCACGCCCCGAATCGTTTTCATAGTTTTCACCCTTCGTAAAATCCCCTATATAATACATAGCATTTACAGACCTACTCTTACCTGTTACATTTTCTTTGTAATAAGAAAGAGCACTTTTAGTTTTTGCAATAAAATCAGAATAATTTATTGGACTGTCATTGTTGTCTTGCAATTTAAAATAAGGCAAAACGGAAACCGCGCCTACTTTGGCATTTTGGAGAGCTGCATTCTCAGCCTTGCTGTCTATACTAGTGCGACCCGCACGTATATTCTTTAACAAACACGGAAAACCAGCAGCTCCAGTACCGCCAAAAATGGAAGATATTATGAAAATACGATCTTCAGGACGAAAAAAACCGACTGTTGAAAAGGACTTGTAAATCTTGGATTCTACAATCTGATTAAGTACCACGCTACCTACATTGGGATTACCCACAAAACCAATATCCATTTCTATATCCAATAATCTCGGCCTCTTTTTCGCATCTACAGAATAACCTGAGAACAACAACTCTGTAAGAGCTTTATTTTCTGGTTCCATGCTACTATAGCCAATAAATTCACTAAAAGTAGAATTCGCTCCCTCTAACTCAAATGTGAAAGTTGAAGGAAGATTTGGATCGTCTGGGGTTAACTCTTTTAGAGTTTTGATTTCAACTGGGAAAAATCCATTCGGATCATTTGGCTTAGCCTTTCCTTTAATGGTTTTATAAAGATTCATCAACTCTTGAGTTCTTTGCAAATCCTTATTGTCATTGTGCGGGTCTATTACTATAGGAACAATATCAAAATTATTATTTCTTGGCTTTGCTCCTGCTGCCAATAAATGGGTTAAAGAACGAAGCACTCTTGAACCAGTGCCTCCTATGGCGAAAACAAAACATTTTGGCATAAATACTCCTTAACATTTAAATGGGGTTAATCTGAAACAATGTTTGCTAAATTTACGTAAAACCGGTGGCCAACTCAACAAAGTAAAAACCAAAAAACCTAATACCCCATTAACAAAAGCAAACACCGCAACATCAGGGATGTTGAAAATTACATTTATGAACTCCTCATCACAATCAAAATTCAACACCGCATTTTTTAATCTAGTCCACAAATTTATTGAAGCAAAACCAAAGTTAAAACTAAATGTAGCGCCAGCAAATATCCACCAGTATTTGATATAGCTGAATCTGGATAGATCAAACATTATGTGGTATTTTAATGCGTATATGAGACCACTGCTCACAAGCATCACAATACCGAAAAACATATACAGCGAAACTCCGCTATATGGTTCAGAGCAAAGGTCTTCTATGCCTCCAAGGAACGAAGCCATGTTAGACGAAAAGAAAGGGTTTAAACCAAAAACTTCGTAAATAGTGCGAAACATTTTTTAATCCTCCAGTTGTATGTTAAGGTTAATGGTTTGAAGAACATGAGGTTCATCTGTGGAAATTGTCGGATAGAATGCGGAATACACGCCATCTACAATATGCTTAAAACCATAAGTCTTAGCTTGTTCAGAAACATCTTTTCTTATGTTGGCATCGTCTGTTGAATTAACTTCCTTAGCCCATTTTGGTATTTTTTCCGTTACAAAAATTTTCAAGGCTCCTAGCGTTATTTTTTCTGAACTCAAAGACAGGCGATGCTTGAAGTTTTTCGGTTGTTTTGCGTTTACAGTCAGCTCATAATCTTTAACATCGTAATTGTCAACATCGGCAAAGAATGCGGAATCCCTGAACGCATCGTTAAAATTAACATCCAAGATAAAATTGTATTTTTCACCTTTTTTCAATCTTTTAGCTTTGATTTTGTGGTCTTTATTTTCAAATGAATAGTTTGCAGATGCTCCGATTTTAAATTCAGGCTGCTTTTCTGTGCTAGAAGATTCAAAAATTATTCTATCACCTGTGAAACCATTGCTCTTTAAGGTTACAAACAATTTTCCATTTTTCGCTATTTTAGTCAAATGCAATGGCGAACCTATAAACCATATATAATAGGGTCTTTTAGCACGAAGATTTCCTGCATTCTCACTTTTTCTATTCCAATAACTCCCATCAAAATCAGATTCCATTTTTAAAGCCAGCACTGCTAGACCCAGCTCTTCTATTTTTGAAGAGAATTTAACCCTTATGCTATTTCTCTGCTTTTCCAGATAATCATTCACATCCACGCCTTTACCTGGGCTAAAAATAAAATCAGCAGCTAGAATAGCAATGTTGTTTTTATTCACCGTTTCCAAAACGTGCCCAAAAATTAAATCAAAATCGGTTGAACCTCTGTTTCCTTTATTTTCCTTGCCAAACTCAACAAATTTATTGCGGTCTATCTTATAAATGTAGTTTCCTGGTGCATCACTGTTATCATAAGGAACCTTATACGATACCACCGTGTTTACATAATTGAGACTTATATCACTTTGAAAGCCAGACTTCAAATCTGCCAAAAGCCCAAAAAGAGCGTCTTGGAATTGGCTTTTAGGCTTTATATATCCATCCATATTGGCAGTATTTTTTATAAAGAAACTTACATTAAAATGCTCGGATATAGGGTCTATAATACTACGTTTATCTTGCGCTATATGCCATTTTTCTTTAAGTATCTTGCAAACATAATCGGCAAGGGAATCCGTATTTACGTTGCCATCAGAATCTTTCCATTTCACTAATCTGCCGCCTTTTGCCTCCAAAACCATATTTTTTAGAGAATCAACGTCTTCTTTGCTCAAAAAACCATCATTTTGGCGCAAACTTAGAACAGTGTCGTTGAATTTCTTTAAGCCTCCCTTATTATCTTCGGGATCCGGCTCGCATCCTGCCAAAACCAGCATAAGAATAGCCAAGACCAAAATAAAAAAGGGCAAATACTCATTTGCCCTCCTATTATTTTTTTGATTTTTTGAAAAAAGACCCTCTAGAGGAGGCTTTCGGAGCTTCCTAAAACAGTTTAAACATTGGCTTTTAATCATAATTTGGAGATAAATATAGTAAATTTGCTTACCAACTGTAAGCATAAATTCAATGCGCTAAATTCTCCCTGAACTTCTTGAACAAATGCAGAGAATCGTGAGGACCGGGAGCGGCTTCGGGGTGGAATTGAATGGAGAATACATTTTCGTTTTTCAGCTTCAGGCCTTCAACACTGCCATCGTTTAAGTTTAGGTATGTTATCTCCGCTTTGTCTTCAATTCCCTGCGGCATAATCATATAGTTGTGGTTTTGGGAGGAAATTTCGATGCAGTTGCTAGAAGTGTCCATAACAGGATGGTTGCAGCCGTGATGCCCGAATTTGAGTTTTTGCGTTTTGCCGCCAAGTGCAAGCCCTATGATTTGGTGCCCCAAGCAAATTCCCATAATTGGAACCTTACCTATCAATTTTCGCACGTTCTCAATGGCATAGCCAACAGCGGCGGGGTCGCCGGGGCCATTGGAGAGAAATACGCCGTCAGGTTTCATTGCCAAAACTTCTTCTGCACTTGTTTTTGAAGGAACAACGCTCACTCGCATTCCAGCTAATTGCAAATTTCTCAGTATATTGTATTTAATTCCAAAATCATAAGCAACAATGTGCAAATCGCCGTCTGAATTCCATTCATAAGCCTTTTCGCAAGATACTACGCTTGCGTAGTCTTGGTTGTCTATTCCGGGCCAGGCATTCGCCTTGGCAACGGCTTCGTCTGCGCTCGGTTTTCCGCTGGTGCATAAAAAGGCTTTTTGCGCACCGCTTTCACGCAGTTCCAAAGTGAGCATACGTGTATCTATGCCCGCTATTGCGGGAATACCATAGCGAATAAGTGCATCTTTTAAAGATTCTTGGCTACGCCAATTTGAAGGTTCGTTCAATTCCCTGATGACAAAACCTGCTGCGAAAAATTTTCGCGATTCCATATCCTCTTTATTAACGCCGTAGTTGCCTATTTCGGGTGCGGTCATAACCACAAATTGCCCCGCATAAGAAGGGTCGCTTAAAATTTCTTGGTAGCCGCTCAAACCTGTGTTGAAAACCGCTTCTCCGCAGGTATCTAATGGGGCACCAACAGAATAGCCGTGAAATACGCTGCCATTTGCCAAAGCCAAAAACGCTTTTTTCTCTCTTCTCTCTTTAAAGTTCATTGTGGTAATGTAGAAAAAACACTTGCAACCGCATATAAATGTATGAGGTTCGCATTTAAGCGAGTTGCAAAATATTATTATGGGGAAAGCCTTCCCCTCGCTCCAACCGCCCTGCAAACATAACCGCAAACTAGTGGGCGTTTTCCGCTACCCCTTCGTGCCCTAATAAACTGGCTTACGCCCCTACAACCGCATTTAACCGCAATGGCAAACGGCATTATGTTTTTTACGCATTGGGTTGTTGTGCCACGTTTGCGGAATTTTTCTATATTTCACAATGAGAGGTAAAATATATGGCAACAATAGCAATAGAAACTGCGGTGATAGAGCCGAAAATAAAAGCTGCTATGGAAAGCATAGGGAACATAGGCTTGGGAGAAAGAGCCAATGACATATTAGATATGCTTGACGAAATGGCACTAGAAGCAGCGTTGAAAGAAAGCGAGGAACAATTTAAGAGGGGGGAAACTACAACGATAGAGGAAATGAAAAAACGGACAACGGAAAGGCTGAATAATGGCTACTACCTTAAATGATGACGAAATAAAAATAAAACCTGCTATACCGTCTTTGAAATGCGAAATTATGCTGAACAACGCACTAGCATATTTAGCGAAACGGTCATTAAAGCAAGCCCGAATAATGAACAACCAGTTTTATGAGATTATAGGCATATTGGAGAAATTTCCTGGCATAGGAACGATGTGCGAGAATGGAATGAGAATGATAAAACTCGGCAAGTTTCGCTATAACATTTATTACCGAGAGAATGAGGATAACATAGATATTCTTGGCATTTGGCATACGAGCAGGGGAACGGAGTTTGAGGAACAGTGAGAGTCACCTCACCGCAAAGTCTATGGAGGTTGGGGGTTTACTCCTGTTTATTCGGTTACGGTTAAAGGAATGGATTTTGGAACATCTGGCAAAGACTGGGTGGCTATTTTCCAGTTTGTTTCTCCGTTCATTTTGGTGACAAATCTTAGGTTGTATTTACCTGGGGCTACGGTGGTTGGGACTTTGCAGTTTATTATAAATGGATTAGTATATCCGCTTCCTGGTGAAAGTTCGACAAGATTTTTTGTTCCTATGACTTCCACAATATTGCCGCTGTTGTTTGCCAACGCTACTCCTAGCTGACCGCCAGGGAAAAAACCTGCACTTCTCATTTTGGCATTAACAGTAAACACTTCATTTTTAGATATTGTTTCTGTGCTTGATGTGAAGCCGTTTAATCCCATTTCGTTGCTGCCAATGCTGCCTGCATCGGGTTTGATGTTGATGACTATATAATGGTTATAATTGAAACCTGTTCCTCCGCCGACATTATTAAGAGAATACCACCCATCATACGAACCTTTCCATCCAACGTTGATGTGAAATTTGCCAGCGTTATCATAACCATCCACAACAAAGGCGTGATTACTCTCCGTACTATAATCTTCTTCTTCACCACCGCTCGCCACAGAGTGACCCCAATACCATACTGGAAGCCCTAAATCCAATTGCTGCCGTATTATTGCTTCCCATTCGGCATCGCTGTAATATCTACGGTAGAGATATTGAATACTTTTGTCATATCCAAAATTTTCGACCAACGTTTTTTCACGACTACCGCTTGCCTCCCTGCCCAAGACGAAATGATAATTTAATACGGCTACGGCATTACGCTGTTGTTCGGTGCCTGGGTTTGCGGTGGTGTATTCATTTAGCATATTATCCCAGTCGTACGCTATATCCCAACTTGTGAAAGGCACAAAGTCGCAATAGTTTGTAGTACATACTTTTGAGCCTTCTCCTTTTCCTCGTGCAGGATGCCTGTGAAACTTCATTATCTGTACATTAGCAGTTGTTCCGCAACCAGTAATTGCGTGGTTGCCATTCACAAGAGGGAATAAATCGTTGTACGGGCTGCTTTGTCCCCACTTTGTTTGCAGCAATGGTGCAACAATGATGCCGCTTTGCTGCTGGCTGGAACTGCTTTGCCGCAAGCTGCTACTGCTGCTGCTCAGTTTGAGGCTAGACGAGGAATAGTTGTCGTCTTGTTGGCTGCTGCTGCTGTCGAGACCGAGTAGTTCGTCAAAGGTGTGGTTGCCGCAGGAGAGGGTTAGGGTGGTGGCGAGGGCTAGGGCGGCGGTGAGGGCGAGTTTGGCGAGTTGCTTTTTCATTGGGTTGTCTCCGTTTTAAGGGTTGAATTGTAATTTTGTATGTTATCTGTTATGGAAACGCTAATTTTAGAAACCGATACTTTGCCATCTGTTTTGGCAAATAAGATACAT
>Ga0268262_10002988_pt1 | contig 18842 bp, 12 predicted proteins | sample TergutNc150P3_FD_190354 | JGI IMG/M metagenome (GOLD analysis project Ga0268262, IMG submission 190354) | Nasutitermes corniger P3 segment gut microbial community from laboratory colony in Florida, USA - Nc150 P3 (SPAdes) (version 2) | ecosystem: Host-associated > Arthropoda: Insects >...
TGCGACCCACTCCCATATGCCCCATACCAGTCCCAGCACCATTCCCACACGTTCCCGTGCATGTCGTACAGTCCCCATCCGTTCGGCGCGAAGCTTCCCACCGCTGTCGTCTTTTCCCGGTACGTTCCCTTCGCGTTGTTATTATATGGATAGTTCCCGTCATAATTCGCCTGGCTTGTCGTGATGTTGTTTCCCGTGCTGAACGGTGCCGTTGTCCCCGCTCGGCACGCGTATTCCCATTCCGCTTCCGTCGGAAGCCGGTACCCGTTCGCGTTCCGGTTCCATGTTACGTTTTCTCCGTTCCTGGTATACGCGGGCGTTAATCCTTCCTTCTGGCTCCTCTTGTTGCAGTACTCTACCGCGTCATACCAGCTTACCATTTCCACAGGCAGGTTATCCCCTTTAAAATTGCTCGGGTTCGTCCCCATTATTTCCTGATATTCCCTCTGCGTTACCTCATATTTCCCCATGTAAAAACCGCTCACTGTCACCTGGCGCTGCGGGCCTTCGTTGTCAAAACGCTCCGGCTCGCTGGCGGGGCTGCCCATTGTGAAAGTCCCGCCTTGTATGCGTACCATGTTGGCGGGCGCGGGGCGTTCTATCACCGCCGTGACGGTCTGCCCCTGACGCACCATGACGGTGGGCGCTTTTATCGTTGCCCCGCCTGAGTCTTTTACCCACACTTCCGTGTTTCCCGTGCTGACGTTGTGTATGGTCTCGCTGCCACCCGCCTTTATCCTCCTGCCTGTAGCCTGCCCGTCTATGAATATTTCACCGGCTATTTCAGATTCTACGGTTACGCTGCCGCCTGTCGCGGCAGGCTGGCCGGGCGGGGTTGGCGTTATCGGCTGCGCGGCCTGCCTCCTGAAAAACAGGAAAGTCGCCCCGTCCTGATGGCTCGCCGCGTTAAGAGTGCCGTACAAGGGCGTGGTATTCCGTACGCCAAGCCGCACGTCGTTGTATATGCCTAAAGGGTCAAGCAAAGGGGCCGTGTTCTTACGCAGGGTGTTCTTTATCGCCGCCGAAAATTCTGACTGGTCGGGAACGGTTTCGCTTGATCCGGAAGTCAGCACCTGGCGGCTTGTCAGACTGTAAGCCCTGCGGTAATAGGCGTTGTCAATCTGAGGCGGAAAAGAACGGGTCGTGTTGAGTATGTCACCGGAAAAACAGGAGTCTGAAACCATAAACACATGGATAGTTTTGAAGCGGGAAATATAGCCCCGTATCTGGGCGTTGGGCAGCCAGTTTTCCTGAGAGTACATGTCGGTCCCGCCGTCAACGGGTATCCAAAACCCGGTTCCCGATCCCTCATCCAGATGCCCGTGCCCCGCGTAATAAATAAACAGGGAATCGTGTACGCCGAGTTTGGACTGTAAATCCGTGAAGGTTTTGGTAATATTCGCCCTGGTCGCCTGCTGGTTATAGAGTTCTATTACTTCGTCAATATAATAATACTGCTGTAAAATATCGCGAATTTCTTTCGCGTCAGCTACTGGTTTTTTTAACGCGGGCCATGAGCGGTAAGCGTCAATGGCGATAAAAAAAGCGTACTGCCTGCCTATAGAAGCCTGAGGGCCTAAATTTTCCGCCGCGACTACTGAAAGCCCCCGATCCTGGGCAGCCCCCTCCGCCAAAGGCAGAACCGTCAAGAAAACAGCCAAAAAACCATTAAAAAATCTTTTCATGCCCATACCCCCCATTTTGATTATATTATGCTATTTTGCATTATTATCATGCTTTTTACGGATAAGTCAAGTAATGAAGAATTATTCTCTTTATTCCTCATTCCTCACTCCTAATTCCTAATTTCCTCTTCCTTTGCTACCTGTTATTTGTTATTTGATTTAACCCTGATGTCCAGCTCGATTTTCCAGTCAAATATGCGGTCAAGCTCTTTGAGCGCGGCAAGGCGTATCGCCCTGATCATCAGGCCGCCCTTGCCCACAACTATGCCTTTTTGGGATTCGCGCTCTACGACGATGAAGGCCCGCACCCAGAGTTTCCCCCGGCCATTCTCCGCGTTCGCGTCAAACTGGGTGTCGGCTATCTCTACCCGCAGGGCGTGGGGGATTTCCTCGCGCAGGCGGTTAATAGCCTTCTCGCGTATAATCTCGGCTATGCGGAAATCAACTTCCTGATCCGTGTAGTATTCCGCGTCGTAAAACGCCTCGCCTTCGGGGGCCATTGCGTATAACGCCTCAAGCAGGGGTTCCACCCCCTCGCCTGTTTTGGCGGAAACTTCGCAACAGCGAAGCCCTTGCAGGTATTGGGAAATAAATTCGCGGGCGCGGGCCGTGTCGGCGTTTTTATCGTCAATCTTGTTAACGGCGGCAATCGCCCTCTCTTGACGGGCAGCCAAAAGCCCGGCGATCTCAATCTCCTCCGGGCCGGGAGCCCTCGTAGCGTCCAGCACATAGAGAATCAGATCGGAATCCTCGACAGCCTTTGCGGAAATCTCTGAAAGCTTAATATTGAACTTCTTTTCGGACTTATGCCTTCCCGGCGTGTCAACAAACACAAGCTGCCCCTGTTCCCTGGTAAGTATGCCGCGTATGGCGTCGCGGGTTGTCTGCGGAACCGCGCTCACAATGGACACTTTTTCCCCGCAGATCTTGTTTACCATAGTCGATTTTCCGGCTGACGGGCGGCCGATTATCGCGACAAAAGCGGCTTTGCTCATTTGTTCCGGTTATACACTTTGGTATTCGGCGGGACGGATTCGGTGATCCACACGTTGCCTCCGATAATACTGCCCCGGCCTATCACCGTTTCGCCGCCCAGAATCGTCGCGTGGGAATAAATCGTAACGTCGTCCTCAATGGTGGGATGACGTTTGCGGCTGCCCTCCTCTTTCCTCACCGAAAGCGCCCCGAGCGTAACGCCCTGGTAGAGTTTGACGTTATTGCCGATAACGGTTGTCTCGCCTATGACAACGCCCGTGCCGTGGTCAATAAAAAACGATTCCCCGATTGCCGCTCCGGGGTGAATGTCAATGCCGGTATTCCCGTGCACCAGTTCGCTCATCATGCGGGGGATGAGGGGAACCTGCGCGTCCCAGAAATAATGCGCAAGCCGGTGGACTGTGATTGCCTGAAAACCGGGATAGGAGAGGATAACCTCGTCCTCGCTCTTTGCGGCGGGGTCTCCCCGGAAATTCGCCTGCATGTCCAGCGACAGGGCGCGGCGTATTGCGGGAAGCTCGTCAAAAAAGCTCTCGACGATAAGCTCCGCCGCGGCATAACAGCCGCCCTGCCCGCAGCTTAAAGTGCCGACCCTCGCTGAAAAGGCAAGGCTTTTCTCGACCTCGCGTATAAGTTCGCGGGCAAGGCAGTTCACCTTTTCCGCGGTTATAAGTTTCAGGTTGCTGTGATCCAGCCCCTGGTTTTCCCGGAAGCCCGGAAAGACAAGCTCGTCCAGCCCGCGCACGATGCGGGCTACGCTTTCCCTGCCCGGAAGATTCGCCCCCCCGGAATGGTTAACCATGCCGTATTTTCCGTAAGTCTCCATGAGAGAATCGATGCTCTTGTTGATTCTGTCCATGTTTTTATATTGCCAATAAAACGGGGAATTTACAATGGGGGAAAAACAATTAGGAATTAGGAGTGAGGAATGAGGAATAGGGGAGAAGGCAGTAATTCTTAATTTTCTTTATTCCTAACTCCTAATTCCTAATTCCTAATTTTTTCCTGCGCCTCCGTGGTTTTTATTCTTCCTTTGCTCATTGCTCATTGCTATTTGCTCTTTGTAAAAGCGTTAACAAGGTTTTCCACCGACATCGACGCCATTCCCGCAGTCGCCTCGGCGGTATGGGCGGCAGTGTGGGGGGTAAACACAACGTTCTCCAGACCGAAAAGGGGCGAGTTATGCGGCGGCTCCTCCTCGTACACGTCAAGGCCCAGCCCGGCTAGATGGCCGGACTTGATCAGATCGCATGCGGCGGCCTCGTCAATAAGCCCGCCCCGCGCCGTGTTGATAATAATCGCCCCCTTCTTCATGCGCCGCATGGTTTCGGCGGACATGATATGCCGGGTATCCGGCTTTAGCGGCAGATGCAGGCTGAGAAAATCCGATTCCCTCAGCAGGGTGTCAAAATCCACAGGCCGGATTCCGTTATCCTGCGCGTAATTTTTATCAATACCCGGATCGCAGGCCAGCACGGTCATCGAGAAACCGGAGGCAATACGCGCCGTTTTCTTGCCCACAGCCCCCAGACCCAAAATGCCCAGTGTTTTTTCATGCAGTTCGATTCCCACGGATCGCACCCAATTGCCCTCCCGCGTTTTCCTGTCCAGCATGGGAACCTGGCGGGCAAGGCAGAGCATGAAGGCAATTGACAGTTCGGCGACAGCCTGCGAATTCACCCCCGGAGTCCTGCAAACGGCTATCCCCTTTTCCCCGGCAGCCGCAATATCCACATTGTCAATGCCCGTTCCGTAACGGGAAATAACCTTCAATGTATCGGCGCTTTCAATAACCTTCCTGGTGAAAGGATCAAGCCCGGCAATACAGCCGTCGCAGCCTTTTAGCGCCGCGATAAGCTCGTCTTCGGTCAGGGGCTTGCCCTTGGTGTTGAACACAAGATCATCGGCAAATTTTTTCAAGGCGTCCATGACAGACGGCGAAGCTCCCTGCTTAAAGGAAGCGGGCGTTACAAGTATTTTCATCTTTGGCTTGCCCCGTTCAGTATTGTCAAACGCCCGTCGGTAAAGGGGCTGACAGGCTCTCCCCTCGACTTGATGTATTCAATAACGATGTTGGAAAGTAACTGCGAAGTATTGTAACGGTCGGCGGATTTTTCCAGAATCGCGTAACCGTCGCCCCCGCCCAGCAGAAAATCGTTGGTGCAGAAACGGTAGGTTTTATCCGGATCAACCGGGGCGCCGCCAATGGACAGTTCCGTAACAGAGCCTGACTGCTTGTCGATCGTATAACGGACTTCTTTTGAAAACTGGGGGAAACCTCCCGCACCCTGGGGAATGTTTGCGATGAATTTAAAAAGTTCGATAATCTCGGAACCTTTCAGCGATACAATGTACAGATAATTCTCAAACGGCAGGATCGTAAGGATCTGCTCGCGGGTAATATCGCCTTTATTTAAGCCATCCCTGATATTGCCGCCGTTGTGAAAGGCAAAGTCGAGGTTCTGCTTTTGCACCTCGGTGAAGTACCAGTAACTGGCGTCTGTAACGAGGTTGCCGACGGCGGTTTCCTGATAGCGGGGAAGCCGGTTGCCGAATTCAAAATCGCCCGCCGCCGTCCCGATCACTTCTTTAAGGCTTTCGCCGGCCTTTTTGACATACGGCTCTATCATGGCGGCAATTTCGCGATCCGGGCCTATGGCAACGGGCTTCCAGAAAAAATCGGCCAGTTTGCCGTCGCGCACCGTGAGTTTCCCGTGACCGACATACTTGCCCCATTCGTTTGCGCTGACAATCCATGTATCCTCAACCTTAACCGGCGCGTCCATGTAGGTATGCGAATGGCCGTCAACGATAATGTCGATGCCTTCAACAATTTCCGCAAGTTCCGTCGAAGTGACATGATTCGGCGCTTCCTCTACGTTTCCCATATGGGCGAGTGCAATGACAATATCAACTTTCTCCCTGTTTCTCAGTATATACACCGTCTCTATTGCCGCCTCTATCTCATCAATAAAATAAAGGCCGCTGTCCGCCGGGTTTGCGATGCTTATTGTCCGCAGCGTCGTAAGACCGAGAATGCCTACGGTAAAATTATCATATTTCTTGACAATGTAACGGTTCCCGCCAAGAAAAGAGCCGTCTGAATTTTGGATATTCGAACACACAAAAGGAAATTCTGCCAGGGCAATCTGCTGTTTAAGCCTTCCTGACGGGCCGTCAAATTCGTGATTGCCGAATGTCACAGCGTCATAGCCCATCATGTTGTAGGCGCGCAGGTCAATCTCGGCGTAAAACATATTTGAAAGGGCGCTGCCTGTATTAATGTCGCCCGCGTCAAGAAGCAGCACCTGGGGGTTAGTCGCCCTTACCGCATTAATATAGGCAGCCCTTTCCGCAAGCCCTCCCCTTCCGTTAGAGGGAAGAACCGCCCCGTGATGATCATTTGTGTGGAGCAGTATCAATTCGCCCGATCCCGCCTCGCGCGCGGCAGAGGCGAAAACAGGCGGGCCGATTACCGCAAGAATTACGCATACTATAAAAATGCAGAAACGTTTCATGTAAAAAGCTCCTTAATAATTATTCGTTGCTCACCGGGCATTACGCACCACCCGGAATCCGAGGAGGACGGTTCCGGAATACGGATAGTCGCCGCTCCGCCTGTCCGAACGGACGCGCCCGGCCGAATTGCTCCACCCTCCCCCGCGCATCACACGGCTGGAACCGGAGGCCGGCCCCAGGGGATCGGTCTGCGGCCCGATCGCATAACTGCCGTACCAGTCCCAGCACCACTCCCACACGTTCCCGTGCATATCGTAGAGGCCCCACGCATTCGGCGCAAAACTCCCCACCGGCATAGGCTTCTTCTGATACGTCCCTTTAGGGTTGTTGTTGTACGGGAAATTCCCGTCATAATTTGCCTGCTCGGTAGTGATGTTGTTTCCCGTACTAAAAGGGGTTGTTGTCCCGGCCCTGCATGCGTACTCCCATTCCGCCTCCGTGGGCAGCCGGTAGCCGTCGGCGCCCCTGTCCAGAATTACCGTCCATCTAAAAGGGTCCAGCCTGTTTGTATTGTTCGGATCGCTCTGTCTTTTATCTATCGTATAAGCCGGAGTCAAATCTTCCTTTTGACTCCTTTTGTTGCAGTACTCTACCGCCTCATACCAGTTTACATTCTCCACCGGCATATTGTCCCCCTTGAAGTTGCTGGGGTTTATCAACATCACTTCCTCATACTCTTCCTGCGTTACCTCATAGATCCCCATGAAAAAACCGCTCACCGTTACCTGCCGCTGCGGCCCCTCATTTTCCATACGCTCCGGCTCGTCGGCGGGGCTGCCCATCGTGAATGTCCCGCCCTGCAAGAAAACCATGTTTCCGGACACGGATTTCTGCTGGGATGATACCTCCCGGTATTTCGGGCAGCCGGTTAAGCCGCCCAGCGCCGCAGTTATCAAAAGAAATACAATAACCTGTCTTTTCAAGCCACCTCCCTCCATACTCCACTCTTCTTTTAACTTTGCTCACTGCTCATTGCTCTTTGCTCTTTGGATTATCCACCAGCGACGACAGATCGCTCCCCCCCTTAAACCGCAGCACGTTCACCATAAAAATGTTAAGTTTATTAACAATATTCGGCGGCAAGAGGTTTCCGTCCACCTCCACCGAAAGGATCGGGTAGTTGCGTTCCCGCGCCCAGGGCGTAAACAGGCCCTCGATGACCCGGCCTATAAGGCAGGCGAAGGGGCTGATGTTCACGATGCCGGAATAGCCCGCGTCCATCGCCGCAGCCGCCGAGCCTGAGGAGACGGCGATCTCCGAATTAAGTTCCAGGTTGACAAAATGCTCCTGCGTGTACTTCATGATCTCGCGCATATCGTGCGGCGTTTCCGGTATAAGCCCCGTGGGCAATAAAATAGAAAGAACCTTTTTTTCAACAGAGTGTTTCCACCATTCCTCTATTTCAAGCTTTTTCAGGTCTTTCCATGGTTTGGAAAAGAGCCGTTTACCGGGTTTTTGCAGTTTTATCAACTTTTTAAGGGCGTATTCCCGCACAAAGTCCAGGTAGTGTATCCACTCGGAAATGCCCGCCACTTTTACCACAATGCCCCTTTCGCTCATCAGATCGGTAAGCTCGCCCACGGCAAAATCGTCGCGGCGCACGTAAATTTCTCCCACGACAAGAACGCGGGGGCAGTCAGCGACTTTCCGTTTTAAGGGAATCTTCTTAACGTCATTAGCGACATGCTTAAGTTCCTTCCACAGGTATTTGGGATTGTGCTCCACCGCGTGCATAACCCTGCGCCACGAATGTTCATATTCCGCTTGAGCTTTTTTCGGATCAACGGCGCATGCCTTGAGAGCGCACTGTATGTCCTTGAGGTAATCGGAAAGCACAAGGCCCTTCCACATTTCTTTGGCAAAACCGCCGCCAAGCTCGGTGTAGGAATTGTCCGCTGAAAGGATAAAAATAACGACATTCTCAAGACGCAAGTCGCGGAATAAGTTTTCGTAATACACGTAGTACTGTCCCGTGCGGCAGGGGCCTGTTGTTATGGGGACAAAGAGCAGGTACAGCTCGTCCTTGCGATATTTATCGCTGAAAAAGAATTCCAGGGCGCTGCCCAAAACCAGATGGCTGGGGACGCACTCCTTCCCCGAAGCGTGGGCGCGGGCAATTTGTATTGTTTTGGCGGTAGCCACAGGCAGCGCCTCCCCGTTTACGCCCTGGCTGCGGAGAGCCGCGCCCACGTACTCGGTGGAAATGGCTCCCATATTGGAAAGCAGCACCTTCACCCTCTTGTTCCCGACAATCGGGACTTTCTCCCCTGTTTTCGCGTTGTCGATACGGAGATCAAATTTCCCGTCAGATTTTTTCTCGGAAATAAAACGCCAGCCGTTGTCAAAACGCTCCGCCTCAATCTCGTTTTTCTTGGCGCGGTAGCCGTCAATAATGTCGAGGAACGCCTCCACCCTTGTGTCAACGCCCGCGTCCGCCGAATGGGAATCCAGTTCCAGCACAAGGAAAGGCTTCTGTCCCATCGCCCATTTGACGTAATGCAGGATAAAAGAATCAGGGGCGCAGGAAAAATTGGTAATAAAAGTAAGATATATGTTATCCTCTTTTTTGAGGAGGTTCGCCGCCTTCAAATCCTGCTGGCCGTAATACCAGTACATGTTGGGGAATATAACCTCGTCGTGGAACGGCAGAATATCGAAGGGTATAATCGAATAACCGCGCGTGGTAAACTTGCGGGGTATACCCATATTCGCTTCCGGCGTAAAGGCGTTGTAAGGCCGGCCCAGCGTGGCGATGACGGGCCTGTCCGCCTTCCGCGCCTCTTCCAGCGCCTCTTTGCCCATAGCGTGTATCGCGTCAGAATACGCTTTTTGTTTGGATATTGCAATATCGAAGGCCGCCTTTGTCTCGGCCTCGTCAATGCCCAGCCGCTTCGTCATCTCGCAGAAAAGTTCCAGGGCCTTCCCCTCGCCGAACTTAAAGCTGACCACCAGCGGCAGCCAGCGGCTCTTGTCAATATCGGGAAACGCTTTTTCGATATAATAAGGAAGGCTTTGCGTAATGGGGCAGAAGTTCGCGTGTACTTCGTCCTCATAACTTGGCATATCCCTGAAATGGGGCAGAAACACATAGTCCGCCCCCTTATCCAGGCAGTCCTGCACCGCCCCGTGTGCGATCTCCGCCGGAAAACAATAGGTAGATTCCGACCGCGCCACCCCCGCGTGGGCCACCTCGGTAGAAAGAAATGTTTTAATCCCCAATTCGTGAAAGAACCAAGAGTACAGCGGGTAAAGCGTGTGAACAGAAAAAGCGCGCGGAATACCAATAACAAATTTACGTTTCCCCTCTTCCCTTTGCTCATTGCTCATTGTTATTTGCTCTTTGTTCCCTGTCCCCTCTTCCCTTTGCTCATTGCTATTTGCTATTTGCTCTTTGTTCGCGGGCGCGGCGAACGTTTCAAACAGCATCTTCTGCCGCTTCTCGACATAATCAAACACCGGCACGTCCTTGACCTGCTTTCGCATATTGGTGTACTTGTTGCATCTCCCGCCGAACATGTACTTGTGGTCGTTGACGTTTAACACCTGAATCGGGCAGAGGTTTTCGCAGGCCTGGCAGGTAAAAACCCGCTCGTAGCCGATTTCGCGGTTTATGATTTCATCAATAACAATAGACTGCTCAGCCAGAAGCCCGTCTGCGTTTTTCCGTTTTGCCAATACCGCCACGCCGAAACAGCCCATGAGTTCGGGCGAAGGCGGCACGAGGATTTTTTTGTCGAGGAGCATGGCGAACGCCAGCGGGACAGCCGGGTTCTTGGCGACGCCGCCCTGCAAAAAGATCTTCCCGCCGATTGTGCGGTTGCCGACCACGCGGTTAAGGTAGTTCGCCACGATGGAGCAGACAATCCCTGCGGTGATATTCTCCCTGCTCGCCCCCTGCTGGACAGCCTTGCGTATGTCGCTGTTGATAAAGGCCGAACAGTGCTCGCCGAATTTCAGGGGCGCGTCGGCGTTAAGCGCAATCGGGCCTATGTCCTTCGCGCTGTGTATGGAAAGATCCCCGGCTGCCGATTCTTCAAGGAAGGAACCGGTTCCGGCGGAACAGGCCTCGTTCATGGCATAGTCGATAGGAACGCCGTTTTTCAAAAGCACGTACTTCGCGTCCTGGCCGCCGATCTCAAAAATTGTTTCAACTTCTTTGTCAAAAAAAGTAGTGCCCACCGAATGGGCTATAATCTCGTTGTAAACGCCGGGTGTCTCAAGGAACACGCCGAGTATCTCACGGCTTGAACCGGTGGTGGAAACAAGCCTTATGTCAATCTTTTTATCACCTGTATCGGCTATTACCTTATCCTGGATTATACCCAAACATTCTTTCAGCGCCTTCACCGGATCGCCGTGGGTCCTGCCGTAATGGCTCGCCACGATCTCGTCTGTTTCCATGTCAACCAGGCAAGCCTTTGTAGTGGTAGAACCTCCGTCAACGCCCAGAATATATTTACGATCGGCGCGTACTTTCCCTTCGCCCTTGTCAAAAAACTGTACCTTGTCCTTCCAGTTCTTAAGCGCGTCCAGCGCGCCGAAACGTATTTCGTTTATCTTGAGGAGTTTGCCGACAGGGGGCAGTTTGCTCCCCGATTTCGGGGCCATCACCGCCGCGCCCAAAGCCTCAAAAACAGGCGCGGACTCGGGGATGATAAATTCGATCTGCGGGGCCTTCTCCCGGATAAAGCGGATGATGTGACGGTTCAGGGTAATCCCGCCCGTCAGCACTACCCTGCCCTTCGTCACTTTGGCGCGTTTCAAAAAGTCGATAACCTTGACGGCCATCACGTCGGACAAGGACACTACAATGTCGTCCTTTGTCGCCTCGCGCTTGTTGAGCCTGTGTGTACAGTCGCTTTTCATAAACACGGAACAGCGGGTAGAAAGGGCGTGAACCTTCGCGGTTTCAGGAACCTTCTCGATATCGTCCAGCGTCATGTCCATGCGGGCGAGCTGCTGCTTTAGAAACTCTCCTGTTCCGCTGGCGCATTTATTTCCGGAAAAATTATTGATGATCTTGCCCTGGGAGTCCAGAGAATAGACGATGAGGTCTTCCCCGCCCATGCTGACAACTGCGTCAGCGTTGAGGCCCAGGTTCCGCAGGGCCGCTTCCACGCACAGAGGTTCCAGGGTGCCGGACACGTCAAACATGAAGCGGCCTTCATTTCCGGTAACCAGCGCGGGGATTCCCTCCGGGACTTTCCCGTCTTCCAGAAGTTTCCTTACCGCCGCGCCGAAATCCCCCTCGTGGGGGACCGACGCGCTCCAGACAACAGAGCCGGAAACGCCGTCCGCGTTGCCGCTGTATTCAAACAAAGCCATTTTCAGGCTGGTTGAACCAATATTAATTCCAAGTGACTGCATACTCTATTCTAGCAAGCCTGACGTTTTCTTTCAATAGATAACAGAGAGCAGGGCAACCACTCCCTATTGAAATAAAATACCAGCTTCCATAAGAAAGTCAGATTATGCTATACTGCCATCAGTTATTATCAAAACAAGGAGAATACGTATGAAGAAATGGGTTTGTTCAGTTTGCGGTTTTGTGCACACAGGCGATCAGCCGCCTGCGAAGTGCCCCCAGTGCAATGTTCCGGCGGAGAAATTCAAGGAACAGGCTGCGGGCGAGGCTTTCGCCGCAGAGCACGTACTCGGCGTAGCCAAGGGCGTTGACGCGGACATCGTAAAGGATCTGCAGGCGCACTTTAACGGCGAATGCTGCGAAGTGGGAATGTACCTGGCGATGGCGCGGGTCGCGTTCCGTGAAGGCTATCCCGAAGTCGGCCAGTACTGGGAGAAGGCCGCCTATGAGGAAGCGGAACACGCGGCAAAATTCGCCGAGCTTCTGGGCGAAGTGGTTACAGAGAGCACGAAGAAGAACCTGGAAATGCGGATAGAAGCCGAGCACGGCGCCTGCGCCGGCAAGACGGACATCGCCAAACGCGCCAAGGACAAAGGCCTGGACGCGATTCACGACACCGTCCACGAAATGGCCCGCGACGAGGCCCGCCACTGCGCCGCCTTCAAAGGCCTGCTGAAGCACTACTTTTCATAAAATAGCAAAGAGCAGGTAGCATACCAAAGAGCAAATAGCAGGTAGCAAATAGCAAAGGAAGATACTATCTTACTTTGCTACCTGCTATTTGCTATTTGACTTTCGGTATTGTCTCAAACCCCTTCTCCAGATCCGCGTCTGTAGGAAGTTGATCGCTCATCGTTTTGTTGTGGTACGACATATACGCGGTCATGTCAAAATAGCCTGTCCCGGACAGCCCGAAAAGTATTACTTTTTTCTCACCCGTCCGCTTGCACTCAAGGGCCTCGTCAATGGCGGCCTTAATCGCGTGGGAGGATTCGGGCGCGGGAAGTATGCCTTCAACCTTCATGAATTGGATTGCCGCGTCAAAAACAGAGGTCTGCACCTCGGCGCGGGCCTCCAGAAAGCCGTCATGGTACAATTTTGACAGCGTGGAATTCATGCCGTGGTAGCGCAGGCCGCCTGCGTGGTTGGCCGAGGGGATAAAACCGTTGCCCAGGGTATACATCTTGATAAGCGGGGTTGTCATAGCCGTGTCGCCGAAATCATACGCATAGCGCCCGCGTGTAAAGGTGGGGCAGGAAGCGGGTTCCACGGCGATAAAGCGGGCGTTTGACTTTCCCGCGAGTTTTTCTCCCATAAAAGGGGAAATCAGCCCCCCCAGGTTCGAGCCGCCCCCGGCGCAGCCGATAACTATGTCGGGCTTTATCCCGTATTTGTCCATAGCGGCCTTTGCCTCCTGCCCGATTATCGACTGGTGCAAAAGCACATGGTTCAGCACGCTGCCCAGCACATAGCGGCATTTTTCGGTCTTTAAAGCGACCTCTATTGCCTCGGAAATGGCGCAACCAAGGGAACCGCCGGTGTCGGGATCGAATTTCAGTATTTTCCGCCCCGAATCGGTGGTATCGGACGGGGACGGGATCACTTTCGCGCCGTAAGTCTCCATAAGGGCTTTGCGGTACGGTTTTTGCTCGGAACTCACCTTCACCATAAACACGGTCAGGTCTAAATTGTAAAAGGCGCACGCCATCGCCATCGCGGTGCCCCACTGCCCCGCTCCTGTTTCCGTGGTAAGCGAATTCAAACCGTCTTCTCTGGCGTAAAACGCCTGAGGCCCCGCAGAGTTGAGTTTATGCGAACCGGAGGTGTTAGTCCCTTCAAATTTATAGTATATCTCGGCAGGCGTTTCCAGGGCTTTTTCCAGATAGTACGCCCGGATAAGCGGCGACGGCCTGTACGCCTTGTAAAAATCGAGAATACCGTCCGGAACGGGGATTAACCGGTCAGTTTCGTCCAGTTCCTGTTTGACCGGTTCTTTGCAGAAAATCGGTTCCATGTCCGCCGCCGTAATCGGCCGCAATAACCCGGGGTGCAGGAGAGGCTCCGGTTTTTCCTTCATGTCCGCCCTCATGTTATACCAGGATTTAGGCATCTCGTCTTCGTCAAGGTAGATGCGAGTAGGGATCTTTTTCGCCATAACAAACTCCTTATAAATTTGCAGTTTCTATGCATAGAAACAATACGGCAAATACATTACTTTGTCAAGCGGAAATTTGATAATTTGAAAATTCCAGTCTTGACTATATTGCCGCTAGATATTTTAATAGAAACAGGCCGCTCAATAAGCTTTTCCGCGAAACACAAACCCGGTCAGCCTGTTTCGGCGGCGGCCGTATTCCAGGAAAACAGAGCGAAAAAAGCCGTTCCAGAAACGGTAAGGCCCTGCTACGCCCTTTTAAAATCCGTATTGTTAAGGATCAAATTATGCTGACAATTCCCCCCAAGCGGCCTGTCCGCTTTTTTAACACTGCCGGCCCCTGTTTCCCCTGGGATCACTATATGCTGCCTCCGGCTGACCGCCTTGTCGGCGCGCAACTGGACAGGTACATAAGGGACAGCCTATACTGGGTGCTTCACGCCCCGAGGCAGACAGGGAAGACGACTTTCCTGAAAGATTGGGCGCGGGAGATAAACTCAGGCGACGAAGCGGTCGCCTGTTATGTGACTATAGAAACCTGCCAAAGACTGCCGGACCCCGAACGATGTATGCCGACATTATGCGGCGCAATTACGCAATCCGCCGGTTTTTCAAAATTACCTGTCCCGGAAATAAAAACTGATGCGCCGAACAGAATGGTAAGCAGTATTCTTGCTGATTGGGCAGAAAAGACCGCTCCTAAACCGTTAATTATATTATTTGACGAAGCGGACGCTCTGGAAGGGGACGCGATGATCAGCTTTTTGCGCCAGTTGCGCGGAGGGTATATGGATCGCGGCGCCGGAAAATTTCCGGTATCCATAGCGCTTGTAGGCCTGAGGGACTTAAAGGATTATATAACCGCCGCTAAAGACGGAGTCCCGCCAAGCCCGCTATCCCCTTTCAATATAAAAACCGACTCTGTTTTTTTGGGTAATTTTTCCCATGATGAAGTTAAAAATTTATTTGCTCAGCGTACCGAAGAAACAGGGCAGCAGATCACGGATGAAGCCCTGGATTATGTGTACGGACAGTCCTGGGGGCAGCCGTGGATTGTCAATTCCTTGTTTCAACGCGCCACCATGCGGGTGCTGCGTGAAGATAACTATGAAACCGTTACCATGGAGCATATCCTTGCCGCGCGGGAGCAGATGATTCAGGCGCGTGAAACCCACCTTGACAGCCTGGGAGTGCGCCTGCGGGACCCCAAGATCAAGCATGTGGTTGAATCGATTCTGGTGGGAAACAATGATCCGGAAATGGGCCGTACCAGTCCCGACGTGGAACTGGCGATGGATTTGGGGCTTATCAAATGGGATGCCGCAAAAGGTTTCACCATTTCCAACCCCATTTACGAGGAGATACTGACCCGTTATTTGAATTCCGGCTATCACGACAACCTGCCGCCTCCCGCGTCCTGGCAATGGCAGAAAGAGGACGGGACATTGGACATGGACTCGCTGCTTGCTGAGTTCCAAAATTTCTGGCGGGAAAATTCTGAAGTTTGGGAACGAAAAGCCGACTATACCGAAGCCTTCCCCCATCTTTTGCTCATGGCGTTTTTGCAGCGAATTTTGAACGGCGGAGGGCGGATAGAACGGGAAGCCGCCGCAGGCAGCGGGCGCATGGATTTATTCATAGAATATCTGGGACAAAAATATATCATTGAGATAAAACTGATCTATCAAAACAGCGCGCCGGATCGGGTAAAAGCGACAGGCCTGCAGCAAATTGCCAGGTATCGTGATAGGGTGGCTCCTGACGCTCCCGCCTACCTCATGATATTTGACCGCCGCGATACGGCAAAGAGTCTCCCCTGGGATGAAAAGATTTACCGGCAGGAAGAAATTGTCCCCGGCGGAACGGTAACGGTGGTGGGCTGTTAATAATGAATAAAAGAAAATTGCCGATTGGCGGCGTTCAAACATTCAGTACTGTCCGCAAGGAGTATGATGTTTACATAGATAAATCCATGCACATTTATAATATGGCATCCATGTACAGAACAGTATTTTTGGCCCGGCCCCGCAGATTCGGCAAATCGCTTTTATGTTCGACGATATCATCTTTATTTAGGGCTGAAAAAGAATATTTTGACGGTCTGGCGGTATCAGAAACTGACTGGCAATGGGAAAAACACCCCGTCATATATATAGATTTAAGCGCGGACAACTATACGGAAGACGGCGTTAATATGCTTAAGGCCAAGCTAAATGATCAGCTAAAAAGACATGCGGAAAATTACGGAATAAGCGTGGATTTTTCCGAGTATGTATCAATAAATTTTGACCGATTGATAATAAAGCTTTCCGAAAAAATCGGACAAGCTGTCGTGATAATCGATGAATACGACAATCCCCTTTTAAGCACGATTAACCAGCCTGAACTTAACGCAAGGTTGCGGGAAGAATTAAAAGGTTTTTACAGCGTAATTAAGAGAAATGACCGTTATTTGCGTTTTACGTTTATCACCGGCGTGACAAAATTCGCGCAGGTAAGCCTGTTTTCCGGCATGAATCAGGCTCAAGATATTTCCATGATGCCCGAATACTGCGATATTTGCGGGATTACGCAAAAAGAACTGGAAGAAAACTTTGCCCCAGAAATACATAATTATTCGCAAATTCACGGCGGCAGGGAGAATTATCTAAAGAAACTTAAAGAGTATTACGACGGTTATTTTTTTACAAGGGAAAAATTGTCGGTATATAATACATATGGTCTATTGAATCATTTTGATCAATCCGCTGAATTTACGCCTTATTGGAGCATGACCGGGGCGCCGTCATTTTTATTGAAATATCTGGAGATGAAAGATGTAAACATTGTTGAGCTGGAAGAAGCTGAAATGAAAGCCGTTAATTTTGGCGATTACAGGGACAACACCATCACTCTTTATCCCCTTTTGTATCAGGCGGGGTATTTGACCATCTCGAATTATGATGAAAAAACCGGATATTACAAACTAAACTACCCCAATATTGAAGTCCGTCAGACGCTTGCCCAATTTTTATCAAATAATTATTCCAAAGCCGACAACGCATTAAAAAATTCCGCATCCGTCAGGTTTGTCACAGCGCTTCTTGACGGAAAACCGGATAACTTTATGCAGTTGCTCAAAAACTATCTTCAAAAAGTAGATTATTCGTTGAGCGGTAAAATAACAGAATATTATTTTGAATTCGCGGTTTCCAATATTATCAACATGCTTGGCCTTGTATGCGTTAACGAAGTTCATACGGCAAACGGGCGAATGGACAGCGTAATTTTCGCCGGGGATTATATTTATATTCTTGAATTTAAAACCGACAAGCCGGTCGAAGACGCTCTTTGGCAGATAGAAGAAAAAGATTATGCGTCAATCTATTCAGATAAGGAAAAAAATATTGTTAAAATCGGAATTGTTTTCAGCCGGGAAACAAGAAACATTGTTGATTGGAAGAGCGATTTTTCTTTTTTTTAGCATAATAATATGGATTCTGCGGAATTACTTGAAATAATCAAACGCGGCGAGTCAAGCAAAGTACAGTTTAAGGAAAGACTGCCCCATATTGACAGCCTTGCCCATGAACTGATTGCGTTTTCCAATTCGCAAGGCGGAAAAATCATTTTTGGCGTAAATGATAAAACAGGGGAATTAAACGGGCTTTCTTTTAGTGAAATACAACAGATAAATCAACAAATTGTAAATATCGCTTCACAAAAAGTGTATCCGCCTGTATTTCTTACTACAGAGACCGTAACGATAAACGATAACCAGCTTCTTGTTGCGAGTATGGAAGAAGGCTTATCAAAACCTTATAAAGATTCAAACGGGACTATTTATGTAAAAAACGGCGCTGATAAACGCAAAGTAACATCAAATGATGAAATCGCCCGCCTGTTGGGAAGCAGAAATTTGCTTGCGGATGAAATTGAAATTTTTGACTCCAGTATAAAAGATATTGATGTCCGGCTTTTTTCGGAATATTTTAAAAAAGAGTTTGAAATGAGTTATGAAGACAAAGGGCTTACCCTGGAGGAAGCGCTCATTGCAAAGAAAGTTATGCGTAACAATCATTTGACGCTTGCCGGGCTTTTGTTTTTTGGAAACGAACCGCAATCCTTTCGCCCCGCATTTACAATAAAAGCGGTAATGTTTGCGGGAAACGATATTGGCAGTAATAATTACCGGAGCAAGCCGGAAGATTTAACCGGAACCATTCCCGAATTGTTCAAGCAGGGAATGTTATATATTAAAAGCTGTATCAGGTATTTGCAGGAAGGCCAGGGCTTCAACTCGCACGGCATACCTGAAATATCAGTTATCGCAATGGAAGAAGTTTTACAGAATGCCCTTATTCACCGTGATTATTTTAAAAGTGAGCCGGTACACCTGCTTATCTTTGATAACAGGATTGAAATAATAAGTCCCGGAAGACTGCCTAACAGTTTAACAGTTGAAGCGATAAAATACGGCAATCCTGTTATCAGGAACAATCAAATAGCATTTTTTGCCAGCCGTACCCTCCCCTACAGCGGGTTGGGAGCAGGTTTACGCCGCGCTTTTGCCAATCAGCCGGATATGGAATTGGAAAACGACATTGAAGGCGAGCAATTTACTGTACGGTTTACTCGGAAAGACAGGCAGCGAGATGTTAAGTTATGAATGAACACGAACTGTTGCAAATAATAAAGAAAGGCGAGTCAAGCAAAGTACAGTTTAAGGAAAGACTGCCCCATATTGACAGCCTTGCCCATGAACTGATTGCGTTTGCGAATACAAGCGGCGGTTTTCTCTTGATAGGCGTTAATGATAAAACCGGCGACTTGAACGGTTTGTCTTTCACTGAAATCCAACAAAGTAATTCGCAAATAGTTAATGCCGCATCACAGAAAATTTTTCCTCCAATCTGCGTTATAACCGAAACAATTTCGGTTGAAGATCAAAATATCGTCGTGGTTAAAGTTGACGAAGGAAAAAGCAAGCCGTATAAGGACAGAGACGGTATTATATAGTGTCTGTCTATAAATTTAAAAAAAGTTAAAAAGAATTGCAAAAAGAAGGAAAGTATGAAATAATGTGAAAATGAAATTATTTGAATTATTAACGTTAAAATTTGAAGACGGGAATTGGGCTGGC
>Ga0268262_10002989_pt1 | contig 18834 bp, 18 predicted proteins | sample TergutNc150P3_FD_190354 | JGI IMG/M metagenome (GOLD analysis project Ga0268262, IMG submission 190354) | Nasutitermes corniger P3 segment gut microbial community from laboratory colony in Florida, USA - Nc150 P3 (SPAdes) (version 2) | ecosystem: Host-associated > Arthropoda: Insects >...
TGTCACAGGAAATTGACAAACAGGCGGCGGAAATCGGCTCTCTTTTAAGCGAGCATAACGGGCAGGATGTTTGCGTACTTGATTTGCGCGGAATTAATAACTGGACAGACTTTTTTATTATCGCTACGGCGACAAGCAAAACGCACATCGACGGACTTGAAAAACACATTAAAGAATTTTGCCATGAAAAGAAAATAGAAATATTCGGCAGTTCGCGCAGAGATTCAGACGACGAATGGCGTTTACTGGATCTTGGGACGATAATCATACATTTGATGACTTCCGGCGTGCGGGAATTTTACGAACTTGAAAAACTTTGGGCTCCCGTCCCGACGTTTCAAAACAGAACGCAGATTGTTGAATAATGGGACAATCTAAAGACTGAAGTCTTTAGATTGTATATAACCTTAATTATTCGTCTTCGTCGTCCCAGTCTTCTTCGTCTTCTTCGTCCTCGTCGTAGTCGTCTTCTTCGTCGTCATCATCGTAGTCGTCTTCTTCGTCGTCATCGTCGTAGTCATCTTCTTCGTCTTCGTCTTCGTCTTCTTCGTCTTCCAAGTCGTCGTCTTCGTAATCATCTTCATCATCAAAATCATCTTCCATGTCATCGTCATCACTGAAGATGAAAGCCGGCGTTGGACTCTCTGTTTCGTAAACGGCGTCAAGTCCGTCTACCGGTATCAGCGTTAATTCTTCCTGATCCGCAGCTCCGTTCAGAACCATAATGTTCTCCCTTAGAAATTAAGATTTCTTGAATCTAAACGAGTAATGAAGGTTTAAAAAACCTCCCACTAAAAACATAAGAGAGGATAGATAAATTTGTCAACTGGTTTTGAAGGATTTTGAAAAATTTTATAAATATGTTATTCTGTATTTTATGCCTGTATTAAGAAAAACTAGGTCTGTTTTTGCCCCCGCCAAAATTAACCTTCATTTAAGCGTAAAAGACAGGCGGCAGGACGGTTTTCACAACATAGAGAGTGTTTTTGCAGCGGTAAATTTCGGCGATACCCTCTATTTTAATGTTTTAAAAGGCGAAAACACCGTAAAAATCGATATGCAGGGGCTAAAATCCCCCCTGCCGCTGGAAGAAAACATCATTTTTAAGGCGGTATCCCTGTTTCGTGAAAAAACAGGTTTTAACAAAGGAGTGAAAATAAGGGTAAAAAAACGCATTCCGCTTGGCGGCGGTCTTGGCGGCGGCTCTTCGGACGCGGCGGCAACTCTTTTAACTATGAATAAACTAGCCGGTTCCCCCTGCCGCCGCGAAGATTTACTGGAAATGGCGGGTATTCTAGGCAGCGATGTCCCTTTTTTTATACATGAAACCGCCGTCGCCCTTGTAACAGGCAGGGGAGAGTGTGTTTTCCCGTTAAAAGCGCCTAAATTGTGCTTGGTACTGGTTAATTCCGGTTTCCACAGCGAAACATCCGCCGCCTATAAATTAATTGACCAAAACCGTACTTCCGCGCAAACCGGTAAAAATAACGTATTTATAAATAAAAGCGAATTTGATGAAAAGGATTTTTCCCATTTTACCAACGATTTTTTAAACTTCTTCCCTGAAACCCAAAAATCGGTTTATAATGAGATAATTGCCAAATTGCGGGAATTTGGGGCTCAGTATGCGAATCTTTCCGGTTCCGGGGCTACCTGTTTTGGAGTTTTTTCGGACAGGGGACAGGTGAAAAAAGCGGCAAAAGCCATGCGGAAAAAATGGTCGTTTGTGCGGGAATGTTTTTCGATTATGTGAAATTAACATATTTTATTTGCATTTTGCTAAATTTGTACTATATTTTAAGTATCTGCTTTTAAAATAGCAGATATTGGGTAAAACCCTGTAAACAAGGAGTTTTATTATGAAGAAGAACGCTGTTAAATTAATTATTATTTTTTCTCTTATAACAGGTTTATATATTGCCTGCGCCACAGTCGACGGCGATTTTGACAGCCGTAAATATACCAGCCCAATTGATTTTTCTTATACTACTTCCGGAGAAAATGAAGACAAGGTTATTACTATTACTTCTTATAGAGGCAAAAATCCGATAGTTAATATACCTCCGCGAATAGGTAAGTATCCTGTAGTCGCAATCGGTAACAACGCGTTTAGAAATAAAAAACTTACCAGCGTAACAATACCAACAGGCATTACGGTAATTGAAACAGGCGCGTTTTATATAAATAATCTAACCACCGTAACAATACCGCTGGGCGTTATGAGTATAGGGGATAACGCGTTTGCAAGCAATAAATTAAAAGACGTATTCCTTAATGAAGATTTGGAAACAATAGGAAAAACCGCTTTTAAAGATAACGCGATCGCCAGTTTAACCATTCCTTTCGGTTTGACAGCTATCGGCGATGAAGCGTTTATGAATAATCAGATTAGCTATTTGGTTATTCCAACAACTTTAAAAACATTTTCAAACGGCGTTTTTGCAAATAACAGGTTAACCAGCGTAAATATTCACAACAATGTTACAAGCATAGGAGAAAACGCGTTTGCGTATAATCAGTTAACCTCTGTTGTTATTCCGGTAAAAGTAACCAGTATCGGGCGTTCGGCGTTCCGAAACAATCAGTTAACCAGCGTAGTTATGCAGGAAGGCATTACAAGTATCGGGCGTTTTGCGTTTTATAAAAATAAACTGGTTAACGTTAGAATACCGGAAGGCGTTACAGAGATTGGAGAGAGCGCTTTTGCGGAAAACGGTTTAACAAATATAATTATAGCGACAACCGTTAAAACCATAGGAAACGCCGCGTTTGCCGATAACAACTTCACTACAATAAAAATTCCGGGAAATGTTACAACAATAGGCGATAACGCTTTCTTTAACAACAGACAATTAACCAATGTAAGTTTAGAAGAAGGACTTATAAGCATCGGGGAAAGAGCGTTTGAGGATAATAAAATATCCGGTTTAAATCTTCCGTCAACCGTTACAAGCATTGGACGCGCGGCGTTTAATAATAATAACCTTGTAAGCGTAGTAATACCGAAAGGCGTTACAACTATCAGACATTCATCATTTAGAAACAATAATCTTACAAGCGTAGTTATTCAGGACGGCGTTATAACTATTGAGGAAGGAGCGTTTTGTAACAACAGACTGGTAAATATAACAATTCCGGCAAGTGTAATGCAGATAGGAGAAAACGCGTTTGCCGATAATCTGCTTACCGCTTTAATAATTCCCGAAAGCGTTGTTAATATTGAACGGTTTGCGTTTAGAAATAACAACCTTACCAGCGTAGCCATAATGTCAAATATAAAAATTATGGAAGAAAGCGTATTTGCCAATAACAGCAATTTGACCAGTATTCGTATCCCGATCAACTTTTTATTCAAATTCCTTGGAGATGAAGGTTTCCCGAAGGAATTTTATAATGTGCTGAATGCTTTTGAATATGTCAGCGGACTTTATGAATATAAAAATAATAACTGGTATTGCAATGGAAAACTCATACCAAAACCGGTACAGATTATAAGCGGCATGGGAATAACTATTACAAGAATAGAAGGCATGTATTCAAATTTAGATAAAACATCAATATTAAGCAGACAGTTGGTTCCGCCGGATGATAGAAGCGATGTTTATCTTGCTCCCGGTTTTTACAGAATAAGCGTAGTATATAACGAGGATACGGGCGCTCAAACCTCAAGAGGAAAGGCTCAGCCTGTGAAAGTTTTAAATGAAACTTATGAATACGCACAGGATTTTGAAAGCGGCGTTTATGAACTTAACGGCGTTCTTCAGGGGAGCCAGGTGCTTTATCGTATTATAGACCAAAAATAATACGGATCTTAAAATACTCTCATTGTGAGTAATATAGTTATATAAATTTTACCTTTTCAAAAGAATAATTTTAAACATTAATTAAATATAAATTTTTTACTTGCTTTCATGGCAAAACCATATTACAATGTAATTCAGTTGGGGTTAGCAATGCGATACTTGTTAATTCCTTATCACAGCATAGGACTTTAAAGGAGAGAGCCATGGAAATTACTGATATTAGGGTCCGAAAGGTAGCTGGAGGCGGTAAGCCGAAAGCCTATGTAACGGTTACATTTGACGATTGCTTTGTTGTTCACAACATAAAGATTATTGAGGGTAAGACAGGAGTTTTTATAGCCATGCCCAGTCGTAAGACCAGGGCAGGTGAATATAAGGATGTCGCTCATCCTATTCATCCCGAATTCAGGGCTGAATTACAAAAGCGTATTCTGGAAAAATACGATTCAGGCGATGTAGATACTGTCCCTGAAAACTCGGACGATATTTAATTTTCCGGTTACGGTTACCATATAAAAAGAACCTCTGAAGACCCAAAATTGGGTTTTGTAGGGGTTCTTTTGGTATTGATTCTTTACGTCGATTTTAGTAAACTTACCGAAAAATGGGATGTCGGCAAGTGGTAAGCCACCGGTCTTTGGAGCCGGTATTCACAGGTTCGAATCCTGTCGTCCCAGATAGGGATAGCTCCCATTTAATTTTTTATTGAGGTAGAAGAATATGAGCAAGGTTGTTTTACAGGCAAAGAGCCGTCAAAAACAGGGTTCCGCCGAATCGCGCAGAATCAGAAAAAGCGGAAGGATACCCGCAGTAATTTACGGAAGATCAGTTAAGGCGCTTCCCATAGATTTGGACGCCAGTGATTTTCTTAAAGGTACAAAAGGTATCTCTGAAAGTACAATTGTAAAAGTAGAAGTAGACGGCAAATCATACGATGCTTTTGTAAAAGATACTCAGCGAAATATTATCGACGGGAATATTCTTCATATTGATTTTTACGAAGTGGAAAGCGGAGTCGCCCTGCGCGCGAAAGTTTCCCTTATTTTCAACGGAAACCCCGTCGGCGTACGCGAAGGCGGTATGTTGGAAACACCCTTGCATGAAATTGAAATTGAATGTCTTCCCAAAGATCTTCCCGAAAGAATCGAGATCGATATTTCCGGTCTTAAAGCTAACCAATCCATGCACGTCAGGGACATTCCCCTTGCCGCCGGAGTTAAGCTTATTACAAACCCGGATCAGGTTTTTGCGTTGGTGAAATTCGCCAAGATTGAAGTTGTCGAGCCTACCGCCGCGGAAGCCGCAGCAGCCGATGCCGCCGCCGCTGGAGCAGCCGGAGCAGCGCCCGCCGCAGGAGCAGCCGGAGCAGCGCCCGCCGCAGCAGGGGACAAGAAAGCGCCTGCCGCCGGAGACAAGAAGGCTCCGGGCGCAGGGGAGAAAAAATAACCTATCGGCTCTCAATTTGAAAATAATGTTTTTTCTTGCATAAAAGACTGTCCCGAGGGGACAGTCTTTTTAATTGCCGTTTCAGGCGGAGCAGACTCAATGGCATTGCTTACCGCGTTACTCGCTCTCAGAGACAGCGGCGTTATCGGCAAAGACGCGCTCTTTTGCCTCCACGTTGAACACGGTATCCGCCCGGCGGAGGAAAGTCAGGGCGACGCGGAATTTGTCCGTGAGTTTTGTAAAAGCAATGGTATTGAATGTAAAATCGAAAATATTCCGCCGGGCAAGGCGGTCGATCTTGCGCGGAAAAAGGGAATCGGTATAGAAGCCGCCGCCCGCTTTTTCCGCCACAGGGCGTTTTCCAAAGAGGCAAGCCGGTTAGGTGAAAAGACAATAATTCTGCTTGCCCATACAAAGGACGATCTTTTGGAAACCGCTTTAATGCGTATTCTGCGCGGAGCCGGTTCTGCCGGTTTATCCGCCATGCCCGTAAAACGCGGTCGTCTTCTTCGCCCGCTTTTAAAAATGACGCGCGCAGATGTTGTAGAGTATCTAAAAGCAAAAAATATCAGTTGGCGCGAAGACTCCACGAACGCCGATGAAAAATACCTTCGCAACCGTATACGCCGTTCTCTTATTCCGCTTTTAAATGACACGTTCCCTTCATGGAAAAGCGGCGTTTTTAACATGGCGCAAACTCAGTCTCTTACGGCGGAATTTATCGCAAGCGAGGCTATAGCCCGCGTAAAATGGCATGAGATTTCACGTAACGGCTTGAAAAACAGCGCAGGCGGCAAATTTCCTGTTTCTGTTTTTACGGAAGCCAAAAACTTTTTCGCTCAAGAGCAAATAATCCGCGAAGAGGCTGTATTTCTGGCTATTGACGAATTACTGAAAAACAGGAAAAATCCCCGCCCCGTGAAACGCGCGGTTGTCAGGCGTTTTTGCGCGGGTGTCGTAAACGCCGCTGATCTTGGACATGTAAAAATCAGCCGTGAAGGGGAAAAAATAATTCTATCCCGCGCGCAAAAAGAGTTCTTTGAAAGTGGGATTTCACGGCTATTGCGTGTACGTTGAAGGGTGTGGTATATTAAATTTAAGGATGGAAAAATATGGGCGCGAGAATATATGAAGAAGCGGCTGTAATTATAAGGCAAAAACATACAGTAAGGTTATTAGAGTACAAAGAGAATGGAAGTGAATTCACGGAAATAAATGTATACAGTAAAGAATTAACAGAGAAAGATGAATTGTCAGCCCACTTTGCGTTTGGTTTTACGGTAAGGGGAAGGGGTGACGAAGAAAAAGAAAAAATTGAAAAATTGAATGAAAGAGAATTTGAAGCGTTTCTAAGACACATGACACACTTTATAGAAAAGAAATATCATGTTGTACACAAAAAAGAAGAAAAGAAAGAGTATAAAGAGGAAGAAAAGAAAGAAGACGAGCAAGAAGAAGAAGAAGAAAAAGAAAATGAGAAACCGGCTGCAGACGGTGTAGATACTTTTGAGGATATTGATGATTTTGAAGTGCCTACCGAGTCATAATTGGACGTATCCTGTATTTTACTTCATACATTTCCGCTTGACACCATAGATAATGAGGAGTAGGATTACAAAGGAGAAAGACAATGGAATTGGAATATACATATTGGAAAGATGGAGATTTTTTTGTTGGATTTCTTGATAATTATCCCGATGATTCAACACAAGGTGTTTCCTTGAAAGAACTGGAAGAAGCTCTTATTGAAATATATGAAGTAAAGCAGGAAGAAAAGGAACATCTTGCGGCTATTCGTAAATCCGGCAAAATAAAAATACCTGCATGAAAAGAGAAAAATTACTCGAAAAAGTGAATGAAATCGGCGCTGTTTTTATTCGTCATGGCAAGAAACATGACATTTATGAAAACCCTCGTACTCATGAATTTACTTCTATACCGCGACATCCGGATATAAATGAGTATACGGCAAAAGGTATTATCAAAAAATTATCAAAATAAATATATAGACATTGAGACAATGTAGTCTGTTGTTAACAAGGAGTAGAGTTCGTATAAATTACAAATTTGCGATGTATGCGAACAAAAGGTTCATATACAAGTAGTTATCAGAACCTTTTATTCGCCTAAAATCCCAAAACAAGTATAATATACGAACCAAAAACAATACCTGTCGCTTTTTACCCTAATATAAAAATATATACGAACAAAAGGTTCGCATATATTACAAATTCCGTTTTTATGCGAACTGTGCAGATACAGTCTCCAAAATATACAACGTTTCGGTATACTCATAAGCGCCTGCCGAGACGGAATAAATGTTGAAATCTCCTAAGCAATCCGGCAACGCTGGATTGCCCTTGATTAATTGGCTAAAAACGCTTAAAATTCCTATATATAGTAGAGTTTCGTTGTCTAATCTGTGATTTAGTAACGAAATAGGAGTATTAATGGCTGATCCTAACAATAAATTACCTGATCGCGGACCCGCTCAGCCCAAGGGACCGGGTAATTTTGCGTTTATTTTTTTTATAATAGCGTCAGTTATCTTTATTGCCTTTTTTTACAGAGGCGATAAAGCTCCGGTTATGAGCGTGTCCTACTCGGATTTTCTCCGTCTTGTCGAAGAAAATAAGGTTGAATCAGTTACCGTTTATGACGACAAAATCTTGGATATTTATTTAAAAGGCTCGCCGACGGGCGGTTCGCCTCAGCTTAAAACTCGCGCTCCGATCCTCTCCGATGCTACGTTTATCCTGCAGAACAATGGAGTCAATATCACAAGTTCTCCCGCGAAAGTAACCTTTATGCGGATAATTATCGACATACTTCCCTGGGTTATCGGTTTTACAATTATCATGATTATTTTCAGAAACATACAGGGCGCGGGCATGAAGAATTTTCAGTTTGGAAAGAGCAAAGCCAAGCGTTACCATGATGAAGGGAAAAAAGTAAGTTTCGCCGATGTAGCGGGGCAGAAGGACGCGAAATACGAGCTTGAGGAAGTAGTTGAATTTTTAAAAAATCCGCAGAAGTTTACCAAGATGGGAGCGCGTATCCCTAAGGGCGTGCTTCTTGTCGGAATGCCCGGAACAGGTAAAACATTGATGGCGCGTTCTGTCGCCGGAGAGGCGGGCGTCGCGTTCTTTCACATGTCCGGTTCCGACTTTGTGGAAATGTTTGTCGGCGTCGGCGCAAGCCGCGTAAGAGACCTTTTTGATCAGGGACGCAAAAGCGCTCCTTGTATAATTTTTATCGATGAGTTAGACGCGGTAGGGCGCACCCGCGGCGCGGGCTACGGCGGCGGTCATGACGAGCGCGAGCAGACATTGAACCAGCTCCTTGTGGAAATGGACGGCTTTGATTCAAAAGACGGAGTTATTATCCTTGCCGCGACAAACCGTCCCGATGTTTTAGACCCAGCCCTTCTTCGTCCCGGTCGCTTTGACCGCCAGGTAATTGTCGCGATGCCGGATATAAAGGAACGCGAGGCTATTTTACAAATCCACGCCGCAAAAATTCCTTTGGATAAGGAAATTGATCTTGCGCGAATAGCGAGAGCGACACCGGGAATGAGCGGCGCGGATATCGCAAACCTTGTAAACGAAGCGGCTTTGTTCGCCGCGCGGAAAGACAGACCCGAAGTTATTATGTCCGACTTTGAAGAAGCCAGAGACAAGGTGCTTATGGGCGTCGCGCGGACAACGCTGGTAGTTTCCGATAAAGAGCGACGTATGACCGCCATTCACGAGGCGGGTCACGCGATACTGCACTATTTTCTTAAAAACGCAGACCCATTGCATAAGGTTACGATTGTTCCCCACGGACGAGCGCTCGGCGCGGCGCTTTCCCTCCCCGAAGAAGACAGTTACAGCCGCTCCAAGGGCTGGATAGAGGATCGTATTGGCATTTGTTACGGCGGCTGGTTAGCTGAAAATCTTTTTTATAATGAGACAACTACAGGAACAAAGAACGACATTCAACAGGCGACTGAAATGGCGCGTAACATGGTTTGCGAATGGGGTATGGCGAAAGAGCTTGGTCCCATTGCCTACGGACAGGAGGACGAGCCTATTTTCCTAGGCAAAGAAATAGCGCGCCACAAGGATTACTCGGAGGATACCGCGCAGAGGATAGACAAGGCAGTCAAGGAAATACTTGATCGCGCCAGAAACAACGCGTTAAAAATTATTGAGGAACATAAAGCTCAGCTTGAAAAACTTGCCGATGCTCTTCTTGCGCGCGAGACGCTTATTGATGATGAAGTGCGGGAAATTCTCGGTCTTCCGTCAAAAGGGGAGTCCGAATGAAATTTTACAGATTGCATATTCTTTGTTTAATATCGCTGTTTACTTTAGTTTGTTTTAATATTCACGCTCAACCTGTAACAAACGCAAAAGACGATTCGCAGGCGGCATTGCAGTACGTTCAATGGATACAGCAGGTGGTTGACGAACAACGATGGGATGAAGCGCTTGCCGGCGCCGCTCGCGCAATGGATTTTTACAGTGTTTCTTCCGATATTCCCTATCTTTTGGCTGTTGTTCAATCGCATTTTAAAAACAGCATAAGGCAAAAGGCGGTAGTCGACAGTTTAAATAAGGCTATTGACGCTAACCGTTGGGTAAAGTACAGCGAATACAACGCGCAGTTGTTAAAAGCGCAGATGCTTATTTCCATGCGCGAATATCAGGACGCTATCGCCTGTTTGGACAAAGCGGACGCGGCGGGCTCCCGCGCCGATTCTGTAACGCTGCGTCTTCTTGCGTTGCGCGGAATGGCGGAAGGGAAAGAGCCCGGTTATGATTACGCTTACGCGTCGGCGCAGTTTAGAAGTCAAACTCTGCTCGCAATGGACAGGTTCCCGCGCGATCCGCGTCCTTTACGGATATTTTTTGAATATGCGCATAACAGAAAACCGCAGCCTTCCGAATTGCCGGAGAGCGATGTCAACCTTCTTGAGCTTGCCCTTAAGCGGCTTCCTTTCTTGCAGGAAGCTGATCCGGAACTTGCGTGGATGGCGGCTCCGTTTATGAGAAATGTCGATGATGCCAGAAGAAGCGCCGCCGCTTATAGATCGGGAAATTTATCTAATGATGAAAAATTTAAGCCTAATCCCGCTTCTATCCCTGTTGCGCTCAATCTTGGACTCATTGATGATAAAACGGCAATAGAAGAAGTGTTTCCGGCAGTTACGGAAAATGAGCCTGCTATCAAAAAATATTTAATAGTCGATACTTACAAATTGCTTCGCAGTGAAGAAGGACGCGATTCATTTACCCGCAAACTTCTTGTTTTTTCTGGCTTTATAGTTACCGACGATGATAACGACGGCTATATAGAAAACACTGTGCATTACAAAACGGGATTTATAGATTATTTAATCGATAATTTTAGTAATAATGTTCTCAGCTTTAAAGTTGATTTTGGATTAGACAATGACCCGGAAAAAGTTTCCGTTTTTATTTCAAAAAATAATTCCTTGCGCGAACGTAATTTATCGCGGCATATTGATCTGCAATGGGAGCGTTATCCTTCCGTAAAACAGGCGGAATTGGAAAATGAAACGTTTAAATTCGGTCCCGTCTTTTTTAGTTACGCGCCAATCAAATTTATAGAACTTGGCGGGAGCGATAAACTTACAGGTATTCTGTATCCCGCTCCGGTATATCAATATATCCCCCTTACTTACAATGCCCTTCTTTCATTTTGTTCAAGCTATTCCCGCCCGAGTTTGGAAATTGACGGCGCGACAGAAACAGTTTATATGGATAGGGGAGTTATACTTAGGGTGATTGAAACATTAAAAGGGCGGCAGGTTTCCGTTACGGAATTTGAAAAAGGACTGCCTGTAGTTCAGCATATTGACATCGATCTTGACGGCAGAATGGAAACAATACGCCGTTTCCGCCGTCCGCCTCCGGGTTACGAAATGGAAAGTGTTCTTGATTACCGCCGTTTAATCGCTTCTTCGGAAAGCGATTGGTCGGGAGACGGGGTTTATAAAACAAAAGAAGTGTATCTGCAGGACGGTTCGGTTGTTTATTCTTTTGATATAGACGGCGGCGGAGAAATGAATTATTCGGAAACCAGGAAATAAGAAATGAAAAAAGTATTTTTTTTCTTACTGTCAATACTTTTAATTTTTTCATGTAAAAGCGTGGATGATAAAAAAAATACTACTCCGTCCAAAACCACAAGCTCTTTCAGGCTAAGCGATATTGAAAAAAAAGTACATGAAAGCCCTGTTATCGCATTAAACCAAATTTATATATATAAAGAAGTTTATTCCATTAACAATAATAAAAACGAAGATGAGGATTGGCAGCAGCTTGCTCAATATGAAAAAACAGCAATGGAAAATTTATGCGCCATGCAGGAGAAGGCAATTGAGGAAGAGCAATGGGACGACGCCGTGTCCTTAGGCAGATCTATCGCCAGTCTTGGAATAAAAAACGCGCATACGGGAAAAGAAGCGGAATTTATACTTGCGGGCGCAAAGAAAAAATTGAAAGACGGCAATAATCTTGGCGCGTTTTTATCGGCGGTAAAAGCGCATGAAATAAAACCGCTGGATTATCAAAGCGCTCTTTTATTTCTTGAAAAAGCGGTGGAAGGACGGCAGCGCCGCTCTTCGGCGTTTTTCCTAGCCGCCGCTCAAGCGGCAGGCGGCAAAAATATTCCCGCCAATTTAGTTGAATACGCTAAAGGCAGAGATACCGCTTCGGATATGATAAAAGGCGTCGCCACTGTTATTGTCGACAAAGGCTACAGAATTGAACGCGGAATGGGCATACCGGACAGAGTTTTAGGTTCCGCTTTTTTTGTTGACGCGTCCGGTTTATTAATTACGAATTACCATGTTATCGCAAGCGAAGTTGATCCCAAACGCAAAGGTTATTCGCGTATGTATGTCCGCATGGGCGATTCAACCAGTCCGCGCGTTCCCGCCAAAGTCATTGGCTGGGATAAGGCGCTGGATCTTGCGCTGATAAAAACAGGAATGGAAACAGAATATGTTTTTTCGCTTGTAGATCGCGTAATTCCGCGAATAGGCGACACGGTGCTTGCTATTGGTTCTCCTGTAGGACTGCAAAAGACTGTAACATCGGGGATTGTTTCCGCTCTTGGAAGACGTTTCCTGCAGATTGGAGACGTTATTCAAATAGACGCCGCAGTCAATCACGGCAATTCAGGCGGTCCTGTAGTGGATAATGAAGGGCGGCTTGTGGGAATAGTTTTTGCGGGTATAGATCAGTATCAAGGACTTAATTTTGCCGTTCCCGCAGAAACGCTGACTTCCGCTTTGCCGGCGATGATAAAGGGAGGAAGATCCCAGCGCCCATGGCTTGGAATGACGTTATGTGAAATAAATTCAGAAGCGGAAATAATTTATACCGCTCCGAATACTCCCGCTCATTTACATAAAGTCAACGAAGGCTTTTTTATCAAGACAGTTAACGGAAAGACTGTAACTGCGGAGGAAGGGGGGCTTATTCCCGCTTTGCAAAATACGGTTTTTATGTGCGGTCCCGGAGAACTTGTTGCGTTGGAAATCTTTGATAAAGAAAGCAAAGAAGTAAAAAAGAAAGTTATAATGACAGTCCCGCGCCCCGATCTGCCGCTCCTTGACGCGGCAAAAATTGACAAGAAGGATCGAATCGCCGCTCCCTTGTTTGGCATGGTTCTTAGTCCGTTACAAAATAGTGTTTTTTCTTCCAGTTTCAGAGTCAACCGCGTCGTTCGCGGTTCCATTGCCGATGAAGCGGGAATTTCAGAAGACGATCCCGTTTCTATTTCACGCCTGCGCTTGCTGGAAGATGAAGGTTTTGCGGTGATGGAAATTACCGTAAAAAAACGCCGAATGGGTTATCTGGAAACGTCGATGCAGCTTCCCGCCTGGCTTGATTCTCCCGATACGTTGTAATATGAGTATCTATACAAAAAAAGGCGACAAAGGAAAAACTTCCGATCTAAGCGGACGCGAAGTGTCAAAAAACAGCGCGTCAATTCATTTTATCGGAGCGGCTGACGAGCTTAACTGCCACTTGGGACTGATTAAAGCCATGATTGCCAACGAAAACGCATGGCAATTCTCCGGAAAGTCTACAAGTGTTTTTTTGGAAAGAATTCAAAAAAATATCGGATTAATCATGTCTCATGTTTCAGATATAAAAAACAGCAACTTTTTTTTGCCGGAAGACGAAGTTGCCAATCTGGAAAAAGAAATAGACAGATTGCATGCCAATCTTCCAAAACAGGAAAGGCTGGTTATACCCGGAAAAAATATCATAGAAGCGCAGATACAAATAGGACGGACAATAGCAAGAAGGGCGGAAAGATTGTTTTTCGCCGTCAGGGAAGAGCAGCCTCTGCGCCCGGAAGCGGGAGCGTATTTAAACAGGCTGTCGGATTATTTATTTGTTTTGTCTCAGCAGGAATCATTGATAAACGTCAATTTCATAGATCAGGTCGCCGGTGTTTAAATTGTAGACCCGTCTTTTAAAACAAGACGGAATAGTGATGTTTCCAACTTTTTCTGTTTTAAATTCATCAACAATAATAATTACCTTTACACCGGAATTTTTTATCGCGAGCGTTCTAGTTTCGTTTTCTGTTTTAAGCCATTCGACCCTGTTTATATGCGGCGTTTGAGGCCAAATGTTCGCGATAAAAAAAGTCATCAGCGCGTTCTCGGCAGTATCGTCAAAATCTGCATTAGGAGCCATGTGCCCCCTGTCAAAACCGGAATTGGTATAGTCCCGGTGGCTGGGAAGAGAATAACCGTGTTCGGCTAATTTTTGCTTTAATACTCCATTGTCTCTGTTCTGTGTGAATGTCGCAGACGGTCGTTTTACTCCGTTTGCGTACGCTCTTTCTCTTGTCAGGGTATATTCAATAATATGCGGTCCTAAATGAATCGCGTCATAACATCCCGAATAAAGGAGTTCTTCTTCGCTGTTGTATACGGTAAAATCAAAATGTCCTTCTAAATCACAGGCAAAAGAATATGCCGTGAATAAGAAAAAGAAAAATAAAACAAAAGAGCCAATACGATAAATATTTTTCATGATATTGAATTTAAGAAATCAATTAACTCAGAAGTTTCCGCCTGAATTACTTTGGCGTCTACCGTTCTTTCCATTGTACGGGACAGGGAAGCCGGCATGGGCGGAAGTCCGATTAACGGCTCCACTGTTTCCGCGAATTTGGCGGGGTGCGCCGTGCAGAGAATACCAACCGCCCCTTGTTCAATTTTATTATTTGCCAAAAGTTTATCCGCTCCCTTCCAGCCGACCGCGCTGTGAGGATCAAGAAAGTAGCCTGTCCGTTCATGCACGCGCGCGATTGTTTCTTTTGTTTCATCGTCGCCGACTGAAACGCCCAAAATTATTTGACGCATCTGTTCCAGTGAGAAATGCGCGCTCATTCGCTCAAAGTTACTCGGCGCGCCAACGTCCATCGCGTTGGAAATTGTCGCCTGTGAAACTCTGGCAAGGTATTCGCCTGAATCAAGATAATCGGGAACAGTCTTATTTATATTTGTCGCCGCGATAAATTGCTTAACAGGCGCGCCCATCTTCATAGCGTAAAGCCCCGCCGTTAAATTGCCAAAGTTGCCCGATGGAACGCATAGGGTAACGGGCGCTCCGCTTTTTGCCGCGTGCGTTTTCTTCGCCCCCGCAGCCCTAGGCGTCGCTTCTCCGTCCGGATCGACAAGCCCCGCAAAGGCTCTGCCCGCCGCGGCTGAATAGTAGACCGCCTGCGGAATAAGACGGCTGATATTAATTGAATTTGCCGAAGAAAGAGCCGTGCGTTTTTTAAGCCCCTCATCAGCAAGAGCGGCTTTTACAAGACGCTGGCAATCGTCAAAACTGCCTTCTACGGCAAGGGCTGTAATGTTCTTTCCAAGACCCGCAATCTGCCGCTCTTGAAGCGGCGATACGCGCCCCTTGGGGTACAGAACCGTAACAAAAATGCCGGGCACTTCAAAAAAGCCGTCCGCCACGGCGCCGCCCGTATCGCCGGAAGTAGCTACAAGTATCCTTAATGATTTGTCTTCACCCCTGCGTAAATACGAAAAAGCGCGCGCCATAAAACGGGCTCCAAAGTCCTTGAATGCCGCCGTCGGTCCGTGAAAAAGCTCTAAAGCATAGCGGTCTGCAACAGGTACAAGGGGAGCTGAAAAAGTGAAGGCAGACTGTACTATGTCGGATAACATATTGTCGGGGATTTCACCGTTTACATAGGGTTTTATCGTTTCAAAGGCAATGTCCGTAAATGCCATAGTTCCCAGCGAAGAGCGTACTTTCGCCGAATATTGGGGAATTTCCTGCGGTACAAAGAGCCCCCCGTCCGGAGCAAGCCCGGTAAGAGCGGCTTGTGCAAAACTCACTTTTTCGCTGTTGTTTCTGGTGCTGTAATAATGCATACCCTATATTACCATATAGATATAATTGACACAAAGGGGTTTGATTGCTATATTAATATAAGGAGTAAAAGTGGCAAAAGAAGAGGCAATAGAGGTAGAAGGTGTAGTCAGGGAAGCCCTTCCAAATACGATGTTTAGGGTAGAATTGGATAACCAAAACGGGCATCTTATACTGGCTCATCTTTCGGGTAAAATGCGAAAACATTATATCCGTATTGTTCCGGGCGACAAGGTTAGGGTTGCTCTTTCTCCGTATGATTTAAGCAGAGGCAGGATTATTTATCGAGAAAGATAAAAACTGCAATTTTTAATTAGTGAGGTAAATTATGGCTGATGTGGTGTATATTAATGTTGAAGATGGTTTAAAAAGAGTAATGAATAATACAAAGCTTTATGCCAAATTACTTACAAAATTCAAGGATGATCAAAACATTAAGACAATTGAAACATCCTTAGCGGATAGCAATTTGCCTGGCGCGCAAATTGCCACGCATACGCTTAAGGGGCTTTCCGCTAATCTTTCCCTTACAGAATTAAATAAGCATGTTGTAGAACTTGAAGCTCAGATAAAAGCCGGCTCTGTAAAGCCAGGTCAATATGAAACAGTTAAGTCTGTTTATGACCAAAGCATTACAGAAATTGATAAGGTAATAGCGCAATATGCATGAAAAGAAACCGGCAGTTTTAGTCGTTGATGACATCGAAGCAAATGTCATGATCCTCGAAGAAATATTAAAAGATGATTATGACGTTATAACGGCTTACAATGGAATGGAAGCTCTTGATAAATTAAAAAACGCCCCCGTCATTCCAAAGATAATACTGTTAGATGTTGTTATGCCTCACATGGACGGGCGCGAGTTATTTAATAAGATAAAAGAAGATAAAACGTATCAACGAATACCCATTATTTTTATTACTGCGGAAAACGATTCGGAAAGCGAACTTCTTGCCGCGGGAGCCGTTGATTTTATTAATAAGCCGTTTTTGCCGGAGATTGTCAAACTTCGCGTAAGAAACCAAATAGCGTTAAAAAATTACAGCGACAATCTGGAAGAAATGGTTGCGGAAAAAACCGAGGAAGCGACCAGAACTCTGGATAACGCCCTGCAGGGACTCGCGAATGTTATTGAACACAGGGATTTGGAATCGGGCGAACATGTTAAGAGGACGCAGTTATTTGTAAAAGCGTTGATAGAATATTTAGTAGCTTCCAATTCTGTTTATGCGGAAGATATAAAGAAACTCCAGCCGGAGATGATCGTAAGATCTATGGCTCTCCATGATGTTGGAAAAATCGCCATACCGGATAAAATTCTTCTTAAGCCCGGAAAGCTTGACCCTGAAGAATATGAAATAATGAAAACACACACTACGCGCGGCAAAGATATTATTCATGAACTTGGCGATATAAATTCATCTATATACCTTAAACATTGCGAAGACATTTGTTACGGACATCATGAACGCTGGGATGGGAAAGGGTATCCGCGGCAGTTAAAGGGGAATGAAATACCGCTTTCCGCGCGCCTTGCGTCATTAGCCGACGTATATGACGCGTTAGTATGCGCCCGCGTCTACAAAGTCGCCATGCCGTACAACGAAGCGCTTGATATTATCGCGCAGGGAAAAGGAACTCAGTTTGATCCGATTATTGCGGAAGCAATTGTACATATCCAAGATGAATTTCAGGAAATATCACAAACGTATAAATAAAACGGAAGTATTAAAAAATGAACATTACAGAATTAATGACAGAATTGGTTTTTCAGGTTGGAATAATTTTATTCGCTGTGCGTTTTGGCGGACGTATAGCGAAGAAAATAGGCATTCCTTCCGTGCTGGGTGAATTGCTTATAGGCGTACTAATAGGTCCTTATGCTTTAGGCGGTATTGCCTTCCCCGGTTTTCCGCACGGACTTTTCCCTTTAACCGGCGGCGGTTCTATCGCGGTTAGTACGGAATTGTATTCGTTTGCCACAGTCGCTTCTATTATTCTGCTTTTTTTCTCAGGCTTGGAAACAGATATCGGTTTATTCTTAAAATATTCTGTCGCCGGCGTAATAATCGGCTTAGGCGGAGTGTTATTCTCTTTTGTGATTGGAGATTTTTGCGGCGTTTTGCTTCTTCATACTTCATTCTTTGATACGCGATGTTTATTTTTAGGCGTGCTTTCAACGGCGACTTCCGTAGGCATTACCGCAAGAATTCTAAGCGATAGAAAAAAGATGGATTCGCCAGAGGGTGTTACCATTCTTGCCGCCGCGGTATTCGACGACGTATTGGGAATTATCATTCTTGCCGTAGTGCTTGGAATGGTCGCCATGTTTGCCGGACATGCGGAAGCGGAGGGCAATTTTTCCGCTACGGCAATTCTTGGTATTGCGGGGAAGGCGTTCGGTATCTGGCTTGGTTTTACGGCGTTAGGTTTGTTTTTTTCGCGCCAGCTTGCTTCGTTTTTAAAAATATTTAGAAACAGTTCTGATTTTTCCATACTTGCGCTTGGTATCGCTCTTATTCTTGCCGGTTTCTTTGAACACGGCGGACTTGCAATGATAATCGGCGCATATATCGCGGGGCTTTCGCTTTCCAAAACCGATATTGCCGCGGTAATACAGGGAAGGCTTCAAGGACTTTATGATTTTTTTGTACCCGTGTTTTTTGCCGTTATGGGAATGATGGTGAATGTACGCGAAATAATTTCGCCGCCTGTTTTAATTTTCGGCGGGATATACACATTGGCGGCGATTTTCGCGAAGATAGTCGGATGCGGCGGTCCCGCGCTTTTGCTTGGTTTTAATGTTAAAGGAGCGCTGCGAATCGGGGTAGGCATGGTTCCGCGCGGCGAGGTTGCGCTCATCATTGCAGGTATTGGATTGGCAATGGGCATTCTTGACAACCAGCTTTTTTCAATTGTAATTTTACTGACTTTAATTTCCACTATTGTGGCTCCGCCGCTTTTAAACGCGTCGTTAAAAATTAAAGGGCAGGGAACAAGAAAATTCGTCAATGATGAAAATACCACGTATTTAAAATGGGACTTTGGTTCTCATGATGTCGCAAGGCTTATGCTGGACAGATTATTAATTGATATTCGAGCCGAGGGTTTTTATGTTCAGGTAATGAACCTTGATAATAACGTCGCTCTGGCGC
>Ga0268262_10002990_pt1 | contig 18830 bp, 21 predicted proteins | sample TergutNc150P3_FD_190354 | JGI IMG/M metagenome (GOLD analysis project Ga0268262, IMG submission 190354) | Nasutitermes corniger P3 segment gut microbial community from laboratory colony in Florida, USA - Nc150 P3 (SPAdes) (version 2) | ecosystem: Host-associated > Arthropoda: Insects >...
TTTATCGCCACGCAATAAATAAGAAACAATGTTTGTGTCCAAAGCATAAGAACTCATAAATCAATTGGTCGCGAAAAATTAACTCGTTCAAAAGTTTCTGGAATTTCTTCATCACTAGCATTTATCGCATCAAAAAAATCCTGAAAGGCTATTAATTGCTTATTCTCTGAGCATTCTTTTATTGGTTCGTCAAGTACAGTTAAAATAGCACGCTTACGCTCAGGTATCTTCACAGTTTCAAGCGAAATAAATTGCCCATTTTCAAAATAACCCTGATATGCTTGCATTGCAGGAAACTCCGATTTTGCCAATATCGATACAAATATAGTAAATGCCCATGCAATTAACACAAATTTCCCTCTCTTTCCCCAAAAATAAATTATATTTATAATATAGACGCTTTTGGAGAATATACAATGAAAAAACTCACAAAAATCGCACTCATGGTAACAAAAACATCCTTTTGGGTAGCCATAGGATTAGACGTTCTTGGTGCTACAGCCATTGGGCTTGGCATTTACAACAATTCAGTCGCAAACGATTATCACAGCAAAAACAAAAAACTGATAAAGGACATACCAAATAATCCCAAACCAAACCAAACTGAATATTTGACAATGAAAGCAGAATACAAAAAACAAGACGACAAAGCGAAAAGCGCGGAAACTGCACGGAATATTTTTTACGCCACCGGAGGTACATTATTGCTGGGCGGCGTAGCGGTGCATATTTGGTTTTAGCTAGTTAATCGGCACTTACTATATTACCTATCTATGAACACAATGGTAAACGGAATGCCGGGCAAAATGGCACAAATAGTCGCCGAGGTTTGCGCAAAGAGAAAATTAAATGTAATTCCATTTTCGCTCACGGGCGAAGCCCTTGCGGAATATAATGGATTTGCTTTGCTCGGAGTGGCGGAGAGGGAAAATAAAATAGGGCAGATTTTAAAAGAATATCCAAATTTGATAGCCGTTGATTACACGCACCCAAGCGCGGTGAATGGCAATGCCGAGTTTTATGTAAAGCACAAAATTCCTTTTGTTATGGGAACCACGGGCGGAGATAGAGAGGCTTTAATGGCACTCGTGAAAAATGCAAACCACCCGTGCGTAATAGCTCCCAATATGGCAAAGCAGATAGTTGCGCTTCAAGCTATGCTGGAATGGACTGCTAAAAATTTTCCTGGGGTGTTTGGCGGCTATGATTTAAAAGTTGTTGAAAGCCACCAAAAAACCAAAGCCGACACAAGCGGCACTGCAAAGGCATTGGTGAAAAGCTTTTTGGAAATGGGAGCAAAAGGAGCGGAACCCATAATAGAAATGGTGCGAGACGAAAAAACGCAAGTGAGTAAAATGCTTGTGCCTAGCCAGCACCTAAACGGCCACGCCTTTCACACATACTCCCTAGATAGCGCAGACAAAACCGTGCATTTTGAATTTCGCCACAATGTTTGCGGCAGGGAAATTTACGCAGAAGGAACCGCAGATGCCGTGGAATTTTTAGCTAAGAAAATAGAAGACGGGCAGGGCAGGTTTTTTGATATGGTTGATGTGCTTAGAGGCTAATCCAAAAAATAAAACACCTTTTCGCCTTTTTTGCTCATTCCATAAGAACGGGCAAGGGCTTCTATTGCCTGAGGGTCATTTATCAGTTTTATTTTCAGCTCTTGTTTTTTTTCAATTTCGTTTTCCAATTCGGTCAATTCGGCTTTAAGTCTATTTATGCTTTGTTCCCTCTTTGCAATATCGTTCATTCTGGAAGCAAGCCCGTAAAAACCAAAACATATTGAAAAAGAAAAAATAATTATGCAGATGATACATATAGCATTAAGCGACACCCTGTGATTGTACATACTGGTAGCCGTAGTGGTTAGGTTTTCCGTAAAGTCGCGCACCACCTGCGTAGTCTTTCTCTTTCTCCTTTTTCCTAGCATATAAAATACATCTCCTCAATCTATGCCGTTTTCCACAACAAACAAATGGCAGGGTTCCTTTTCAGGATTTATTTCCACATAGTTCTTTGAACCGCGCCATAAATAGCTTTGACCAGATAGCAAGTCTCTAATGGTGTAGCCCTGCCCCTCAGACAACCCAAGTTCTCCCAAATTCAATTGCACAAATGAATCTTGAGTTTTTTTCACATTTAAATTCGCAACGCAAAGCACCGTGTTTCCGTTTTTTTTGTCGCGCTTGCTGTAAACTATGATGTTTGAATTTTCCGCATAATGAAAACGCAAATTATCGTATTCCATAAGCGCGCTCTGTTGCTTGCGAGCAAAATTCACCTTGCGCAAAAAGTCTTTTATATTAATCGGGCTGCTCCAGTTATGTACCTTGTATTGATATTTTTCGCTGTTGTAAAGTTCCTCTTTTGCCGGATTCTTTTCGTTTTCGCAAAGTTCGTAGCCGTTGTACATTCCAGTTAGGCTGGAAAGCGTTGCCGCCAAAAAATAGCGGAGCTTGAAAATTGCAGGTCCTTGCCCGTTAAAGCATTCCAGAAAAATATCTGGGGTTGTGGGGAATAAAATCCCGCGCATATATTCGCAAACAGGCTTTGTGGTTAGCTCCTTGAAATACTCTTCAAGTTCCCATCTTTGCTCGCGCCACGCAAAATACGTGTAGCTCATTTCAAAGCCTATTTTGCCAAGTCGCTTCATTATCTTGGGGCGGGTAAAGGCTTCTGCCAAAAACACAAGCTCTGGGCGTTCTTCTTTTACTGAGCCAATTAGCCATTCCCAAAAAGGGAAAGGTTTTGTGTGAGGGTTGTCTATGCGGAAAATGTCAAAGCCTTTGTCTGCCCAAAAGAGGATTATTTTTTTTATCTCCTTCCATAATTCCTGATAGTTTTCGTTGTAGTAGTCAAAGGGATAAATATCCTCGTATTTTTTGGGGGGGTTCTCTGCGAATTTGATTGAGCCATCTTCTTCGTGGAAAAACCATTCGGGATGTTGCTTTACATAAGGGTGGTCGGGGCTGCAATTCAAAGCTATGTCTATTGCCATCTTTAAGCCGCGTTGTTTGCAGGCGGCGGAAAAATTTTCAAAATCTTCCATTGTGCCAAGTTCGGGGTCAACCGCAAAATGACCGCCGTGCGAGTTGCCAACTGCATAAGGGCAGCCCGGCTCGCCAGGTTTTGCTTTAAGGGCATTGTTTGCGCCTTTGCGGTTTGTTTCGCCAACGGGGTGAAAGGGCACCAGATAAACGGTATCAAAGCCTAAAGAAACTATATAATCCAAGCGGTTTATGCAGTCTGTCCAAGTTGCGGATTTGTTTGGGTTTTTGCCCTGGCTTTTGGGCCACATTTCGTACCAAGTGCCTTGCCGTGCGCAAAGGGAATCCACCCTTGCTTCAAATATGCCGCTTTCTGTGGGAATATCTGAGGGAGAAATTGTCCAAGCTATAATTTTATATTGGTAGTGCCCAAGTTTTTGAACCTGAAAGGAACCTTCCCACATATCGTTGTCCCCAGGTTTCATCGGAACGCGTTCCCATTTTTTTTGCGAGGAATGCCTATATTCTATTGCGGCATCATATCTTTCGTGACTATGCCTGAAAATATCTGCCTGAACGGTTACATATTCTCCCGGCACTCTATGCACTGCATATTTGCCGTGTTCAACTAAAGGAGAAACAACCTCTATAACTAGGTTATCTTTTTTTGCTGGAAAATTTACTGGCATAGGGAGTAATGTAGAAAACTTAATATTGGGGAGTAGCTAGTGGGGAGTAGTTAGTGGTCGTCCCATAAATACTGGTTTTTGAGGTTCTACCACTCCCCACTAGCCACTAGCCTAGCGACTTAATCAGCATTTACTATATTAACACCATGCACAAACTCTACATAATGCTTGCGGTCTTGGCTTTGCTTTCTTGCGGAAAAAAAGAAGCGGAAGGAGAGAAGGCAGTTTTGGAAAAAGCTGTTGATAAATACGGAGCTTTAATAGAAAAAGCCAAGGGAACCGAGACAATTTTGCAAAAAAAGGCAGATTCCATTATTCGCGAGCAAGATGAACTGGGAATTCCACGCTAGGGCAAGTAAGTTTTTCTATATTTACCCTGCACAAACTGGAGACAGAGATGAAACAAATATCAGCGCAAAATCTTGATTTCAAGGAACTGAACGAGCAGGTGAAAGCGGCTACGGAAGATGTTTGCATAGACCATTGCTATGGGCAAAGGTTTATAGGCAGCGCTATGAAGGGAAAAACTCTTGTGATAAACGGAACGCCCGGCAATGCCTTAGGTGCTTACTTAGACGGCGGCATTATTGAGGTAAAAGGCAACGCCCAAGATGCAGTAGGCGACACAATGAATGACGGCAGAATAATAGTCCACGGCAACACAGGCGATGCTTTGGGTTATGCCATGAGAGGCGGCAATATTTTTATACGTGGCAATTCTGGGTACAGAACAGGCATTCACATGAAGGAATACAAAACCAAAAAGCCTGCTATAGTGATAGGCGGCAAAACAGGCAGCTTTTTGGGAGAATATTTGGCAGGCGGAATTATAGTGGTGCTTGGCATAGACATAGAGGAAATTCCCGTTGGGAATTTCACAGGCACAGGCATGCACGGCGGCAAAATTTTCATCAGAACAAACAAGGAACTTTCCGGTCTTCCAGCGCAGGTAGTTCTAGAACTAGCTTCCGCTTCCGATTTGCAGGAAATAGAACCTTATGTCGCAGAATTCTCTAAACGTTTCGGCATAGATGCAAGCTCTTATTTGAAAGACAGATTTTATGTGTTGAAACCAAACGCAAAGAATCCTTATAAGCAGTTGTATACGCATAATTAGGTTGTCTGCTCTGGCGGGGTGGGATATGCCTCAGGTTCAAGGTCTTTGAAATTTTCTATTTTTGCACAATATGATTATTATGTCTGAGTTTTATCCACTGGGGTTTGAATGGCGTTGCGGTTAGCAATGTCGTTTCTTAATCTCATAAATGAATATACAATTTTACAAAATCTGAGACGAAAATTTTCAGGATTTTCAATTTCACCTTTTCAACAACAGGAGAACACATTATGAGAAACAAATTCTCTGAAATCGTATTTATGGTAGGCTTTTTGCTTGCCTTGGCACTCATATATTCCTGCTCATCAGGCTGCGGTGGCGATGAATACACTGGCGGTTCTTGCGATGCGGCAGATTACGGCTCCGTTGATATAGGCGGTCAAATTTGGATGGCTAAGAATTGGGGTTGCTATGCCCCCGGCAGTAAATGCTATAACAATGACCCTGCCAACTGCGATAAGTATGGCAGACTTTACGATTGGTCAACGGCGATGGGCATAGATGCAAAATACAATAGCCAGTCATGGGGCGGAAGCGATTTAAAGCATAAGGGCATTTGCCCCACAAGCTGGCATTTGCCAAGTGATGTAGAATGGACGACGCTGATAAACTACGTTGAGAACGACAAAGGATGTGGCAGTTGTGCAGGGGGACATTTGAAGGCTACTAGCGATTGGTACAGCGGTGGCAATGGTCTGGACTCATATCGCTTTGCGGCTCTGCCGGGCGGGGGCGGCTATTCAGTTGGCTATTTCGGCAATGCCGGCTACTACGGCATCTGGTGGAGTAGTACGGAGAATGATGACTACTACCACGCCTACATCCTGGGCATGTTCTACCTCAACGAGTTTGTCGACAGGGTCTACAGCAATAAGTCTGGCAGCTTGTTTAGTGTTCGTTGTCTCCAGGACTGAAGGCACTTTAACGCGCCCACTGCTAGCCGGAAGGCGGATTTTTTGTATATTATGAATATGTATGCGGTAAATGCAGTTTATGATGGAACAAAGATTTTGGCGGTAGAGCCAATATCCGTTGAAGGTTGCTATGAAGTTGTTGTAACTTTTCTGAGAAAAATAAATTCAAAAAGCGATATGGAATTTTGCGAACAACTTTCTCGCAATTCGCTTAAGGACGCTTGGTTTCCCGGCGACGAAGATTTATAATGCACAAAATATCAATTCTACCTGGTAGCATATACGACTGCGAAGTTATATTTACCGATACATTAGGCAGTAAAACTCGCCCTGTAATAATTTTAAGCGGTCCCCACGAATATATGAATATAAACGGTGGATTGTATTTAATATGTCCTATTACATCTACTGAAATTTTCCCAAATTGCCCAAGCATTTCCAATTTGGATTTTGAAAATGGCGGCTTAAAAAAACCTTTATCTTATTTGAATGTTTTAAAACCTGCCGGAGTTGATTTTAGTCAAATAAAAAATTACAGAGGAACTTTAAAATCATCTAAATTTACTGAAATCAAGCGTATTTTAGTACAAAAACACAGTCTTTTATGAAAACAGAAAACATACTCTTGGTAGAAGAAAGCGGTGAGAACCGCATAAACCTTGTTCGCGATAGGCTGTTTTGGCAGGCTTGGCTTTCCCTCTTCTGCCTTGCCAGCGATTCAGGATATAGTTTATCATAAATATCCTCATTTGTAGGTTTTACCATATAAATATAACTAAAAATAAGCAAAAAAAATAAAAAAAGCTTATTTGGCTACAATTGTTGGCGGAATTTTCTATATTTATCCCCCTAAAAGTTTTACATAGTTCAAAAAAGGAGGGGGGTCTTATGACTGTATTCAGGCAATTGCTGTTTGTTTGGCTGGCTTTTTTTCTTATGGCTTTCATAAGCTATTTGTTTGTGAGGGACATTGTGAATAGCTATTTAACGAGAGAGGCGAAAAATGCCTTGTCTTACACGCAATCAAAGGTAACTACCGATTTGCTGGGGATAGAAACATCCTTGCAAAATTTTTCGCATAGCATAGGCAGCATGATTGCGTATGGCTGTTCTGCGAAGACATTACTGGGATATATGGCTGATATCACAAATTATTTGACTTCTAGTGATGCGCATATATCCGGTTTTAACGGTATTTACGGAGTTTTTGAGGTATTCGAAGATATGTATCTTGACGGGACTGGCTGGATACCGCCAGAAGATTATAATCCAAAAGAACGCCCGTGGTACAGAGCAGCTATGGCAGCAAGTGGCGGCGTAGCGACTACAACACCTTATGTAGATGCACATACGGGAGAAGTTGTAGTCACCTATTCAAAACGTATTTTTGATAAGCACGGAAATTCGCTTGGAGTTGTGTGCATAGATTTGCTGCTCGATAGAATAGTGAAATATGTTGTTGGCACACGTCTTGCCGAAGGGGGTTATGGAATATTGTTGAATGAAAATTTGGAAATTATCGCCATTCCCAAAAAAGAGAACATTGGCAAACATCTCTCTGAATTGCCATACAAAGGTATTTCAGATGTAGTGGATGATTTAAAATATGGCATAGAAATTTCCGAGCATAAAATAGTAGATGACAAACATGATTTTATTCTATTTACCAAACGATTTGATAATGGCTGGCACATGGGAATTTTAACTCCCACAGACCAATACTACCAAAAAGTTACGAATATGAAAGTGTTCATAGCTGTTTTAGGTATGTGTTTGGCATTGATGCTCAGTTTTATATTGTTCCGCCTCGCTATGGCAAAACAGAAAGCCGATGAAAAAAATCAGTTGGCAGAAGCGGCATCAAAAGCCAAGAGCGATTTTCTCGCAAAGATGAGCCATGAGATAAGAACGCCTATGAACGCAATAATTGGAATGGCAGAGCTTGCCTTGCGCGAAAATAAACCGGACATTATCCGCGAACATATTATCACCATTAAGCAAGCCGGAGCCAACCTTTTATCCATAATCAACGACATTCTGGATTTTTCAAAAATTGAAAGCGGCAAGTTGGAAATAATCCCTGGCCATTACCAATTTTCCTCGCTGATAAATGATGTGGTGAGCATTATCAGGATGCGTGTAGTGGATTCAAATTTGAGTTTTGTGGTGAACATAGATTGCAATGTTCCCAATTCTCTTTTTGGGGACGAAACCAGAATAAGACAAATATTGCTCAATGTGTTGAGCAACGCCGTGAAATACACGAAAAAAGGTTTTGTCTCTTTTTCTGTTAGCGGAGAAATAACCGAAGAAACTGTTTTCTTAACCATAGATGTAACAGATACTGGTAATGGCATAAAGCCAGAGGATTTAAAGAAATTGTTTGGCGAGTTTGTGCAGATTGATTCAGCATCTCACAAAGGTATTGAAGGCACAGGGCTTGGTCTTGTGATAACAAAAAAACTTGTGAATGCTATGGGCGGAAACATAAGCGTTCAATCGGAATACGGCAAAGGCAGTACATTTACAATTATGCTTTCGCAGAAAATATGCTCTCCTGAGCCTTTGGCATCAATAGAAAACCCAGAAGAGAAAAGCGTTCTTGTTTATGAGCCTAATAAAATATATACCGATTCCATAATTTGCACAGTGGACAATTTGGGCGTGACTTGCCAGCGAGCCGAAAACGATTATGAGCTGCGTGAAAAGCTGCAAACTAAAGATTATACATTTTTGTTCGTTTCTCATTCCTTACTGATGAATGCCAAGGCGATGACTAGAGAGCTTAAATCCAAAACCAAAATAGTTGTGCTAGCTGAATTTGGCAATGCCACAGCAGATATGAATTTGGATGTATTGGCTATGCCTGTGCATTCAATATCCGTTGCAAATATATTGAACGGCGTATCAGGTCGTTTCTCTTATAGTGCAAAAGAAGGAGTTTCTGTGGCACGATTTGTTGCACCAAAGGCTAGGATTCTCATTGTGGATGATATAGGCACAAATTTAAAGGTGGCAGAGGGTTTAATGCTACCTTACAAAATGCAGATGGATTTATGCTTGAGCGGTTCTGCGGCTATTGAGGCGGTAAAAAAACATCCCTACGACCTGGTACTTATGGATCACATGATGCCGCAAATGGATGGCATTGAAGCCACAAAGCACATAAGAGAGGTGGGCTATACAGAACTGCCAATTATCGCACTAACCGCTAACGCTATTTCTGGTATAAAAGAGATGTTTTTAGAAAACGGCTTCAATGACTTTTTGTCGAAACCTATAGATACCGTTAAACTCAATGCTGTTTTGGCAAAATGGCTTCCAAAGGAAAAGCAAGAAAAACTTGATGCAAAGGCAACTGGTACTGACAATTCAGAAGAGGTGGAAATAAAGATTATCGGTGTTGATATCAAGAAAGGCATTTTGCTGACAGGTGGAACGCTTAAAGGCTATATACAGATTCTCGCCGTATTCCTCAAAGACGGTATCCAAAAGATTGATGAAATAAGAAAGAGCTTGGAAACGGGCAACTATTCGTTATACACAACTTATGTCCATGCATTGAAGAGCGCGCTGGCGAGCATAGGTGCAAGCGAGTTGTCTGAAAGTGCAAAAGCATTGGAGTTTGCAGGCAAGCAGAAAGACTTTGCTTTTATAGCTTCGAATAACTCTCAATTCTTGATAGATTTTGAGGTGATATTAAGCGACATAGAAAAGGTTTTGGAAAACGGGAAAAAAAAGGAAAAGACCGTTGATTTTGAACTATTGAAAAGTGAGCTTAACAGTCTCAAAGAAGCACTTAAAATTTTGGATTTTGCCGCAACAGACAAAATAATGGATAGACTACGTGAATTTTCTCAAGCTGGTGAAATAGGCGATAGCATTGAAAATATTCTGCAAAGCATTTTAGTTGGCGAATATGACGAAGCCGTGGTTATGATAGATGCTTTAATTATATGTAATGACAACTTGACAGGGTTGGATTAATTTACTATATTAAGTGCAACTGAAACTATGGAAACACGCTACAACCACAAAGAGATAGAAGAAAAGTGGCTCAAAAATTGGGATGCTCGTAAAGATTTTAGACCTGCGAGCGAAAATAACCGCCCTACAAAAGGATATTTTTCCATTGTAATTCCGCCACCAAATGTAACAGGCGCATTGCACCTAGGCCATGCGCTCAACAACACCATTCAAGACATTCTCATTCGCTATAACAGAAAACTCGGCAAAAACACGCTCTGGATACCCGGCACAGACCACGCCGGCATTGCAACGCAGGCGGTTGTGGAAAAACGATTGCTTAAAGATGAAAAGAAAACCCGCCACGATTTGGGCAGGGAAGAGCTGGTAAAGAGAATTTGGGATTGGAAAAATGAATACGAAGCTCGCATAACAAGTCAGTTAAAATTGCTAGGTTCCAGTTGCGACTGGGACAGGCAGAGATTTACGTTAGACCCTATTTGCGCAAAAGCGGTTCGCTATGCGTTTTTTAACCTTTTTAAAAAAGGCTTGATTTTCCGAGGCAAAAGGCTTGTGAACTGGGACACTCATTTGCACACCGCCGTTGCAGACGATGAAATTTACCACGAAACAGTAAAAGGTCATTTTTGGACATTCAAATATCCCCTAGCAGACGGCAGCGGTTATATTCCGGTTGCAACAACCAGACCCGAAACAATTTTAGGCGACACAGCAGTTGCAGTTCACCCCGAAGATGAACGCTATAAAAAATTCATCGGCAAAACATTGAGAGTTCCTTTTGTGAACAGAGAAATTCCAGTTATCGCAGATGCAATTTTGGTTGATAGAGAATTTGGAACCGGTTCAGTTAAAGTAACCCCCGCACACGACCCAAACGATTACGCAACAGGGCTTCGCCACAAACTCCCGATGCTCAACATATTAAACGAAGACGGTTCTCTCAACGAAAATGCAGGTGAGTTCAAGGGTTTGAAAGGGGAGAAAGCGAGAGCTGCCGTTGTGGAAGGCTTGGAAAAACAGGAGCTTTTGATAAAAGTAGAAGACCACGAAATGCAGGTTGGCAAAAGCGACCGCTCAAAAACTATAATTGAGCCGTATTTGAGCGACCAGTGGTTTGTTAAAATGGACAAACTGGCAGAAAACGCAATGCAAGCCGTTGAAAACGGAGAGGTCAAATTCACTCCAGCACGTTATGCAAAAAACTATCTAAACTGGCTAGGCGAAAAACGAGACTGGTGCATATCAAGACAACTCTGGTGGGGACACCAAATTCCTATATGGTATGCAAGCACCGAACCAACGCAGTTTGCAAACAGAAAAGATATTCATTATTTTAAATCCGAAAGCGGCGACTGGTTAGTTTGCTCATTGGAAAAAGATTTGCAAGAAAATGAAATAGAGGGTTTAAAATTAATACGAGACCCCGATGTTTTAGACACTTGGTTCAGCTCCGCTCTTTGGCCCCACAGCACAATGGGCTGGCCCAGCGAAACAGAGGATTTGAAAAACTTTTATCCGACTTCTGTTCTCGTAACCGCTCGCGATATAATTTCGCTTTGGGTTGCCAGAATGGTTATTTTTAGCCAAGAGAATATGGGGAAAATTCCCTTTCACGATGTCTATATAAACCCCACAATTTTAGACGGTCAAGGCAGAAGGATGAGCAAATCTCTAGGCAACGGCGTTGACCCCCTAGACATAATAGAAAAATACGGAGCCGATGCCCTCCGCTTTGTAATGTGCTCAATATGCACAGAAAACCAAGAAGCCAGGCTCCCAGTAAAAAAAGAAAAACTAGAAGACGGCAGAGAAATAAACATAAGCGAAAAATTCGAAATAGGCCGAAACTTCGGTAACAAACTATGGAACGCCGCCAGATTCTTACAACCACATATATCGGGAGAATCCTTGAATCTGGAGAACATAAGTTCAGACAATTTAGAAGACAACTGGATCCTCTCCCGCTTAAACACCGTTGTAAAAGAAACGCGAAACGCCATCGAAACCTACCGCTTTTCCGAATACGCCGCCACAATATACCATTTTGTTTGGGACGATTTGTGCAGCCGTTATTTGGAAATAAAAAAAGGCGAAATTTCAAAAGAATCCAGTTCTTTGCTCTCTTACTCGCTTTACACAGTTTTAGATTTGCTGCACCCCATTATGCCCTTTATCACAGAAGAATTAAACGCCATTCTTTTCCCCAATTTGCTAAGGGTTATTTTAAGGGAATTTCCAAAAGCAAACGAAAATTTAATAAACGCAGAAATAGAAAAACAATTTGAAGATATATTTACCATTGTAGAAGCGGTTCGCTCCGTGCGCGGTCGCTATTCCATAGCTCCCTCCCAAAAAATAACCGCCGTTGCAAAAACCACAGTGGACTTAAAATCCAGCAAATCCATGATTGAAGATTTGGGATTATGCAGCTTTGAGCTTGGCGAAAAACCAGCATTCAGCGCAAGCGTAGTTATACCAGGCGGAGAAGTTTTTGTTCCTTTAGAAGGAATTTTAAACAAAGAAACTGAAATTGCCCGCCTTAAAAAGGAAATTGAGAAAGCGGAGAGTTTTGCTGCAAGCATTGATAAAAAGCTTTCCAATGAAAACTTTGTGAAGAATGCGCCCGCTACTGTGATAGATGGCGAGCGGCAGAAGTTGGCTACGCAGAGGGATATTGTGGAGAAGTGCAAGGTGGCACTAACAGAGCTAATTTAAATCTCCGGCTGCCTGCCCGTCAACCTAACAAAAATCTCCACATACTTATCCACAGTGTTCTTAACCACATTTGGCGGCACTTCTGGTCCTGGGTATTCCTTGTTCCAATCCAAAGTCTCTAACCAATCGCGGATATACTGCTTGTCAAAGCTCTCTTGGTTTTGCCCTTCTTGGTATTTTTCAGCGGGCCAATATCTTGAAGAATCCGGCGTTAAAATTTCGTCTATCAAAACTGTTTTGCCGTCTATTTCGCCGAATTCAAATTTTGTGTCTGCCAAGATTATGCCTTTGCTTGCGGCATATTCCCTCGCTTTGCTGTAAACTTCCAAAGTTAAATCCCTTAGCACCGCCGCTGTTTTTTCGCCTACTATTGGGATTGTCTGCTCATAGGATATATTTTCATCGTGACCGGATTCGGCTTTGGTGCTTGGTGTGTAGATTGCTGGGTCTATTTTTGCGCAGAGCTTTAAACCCGCCCTCAAAACGTGCCCGCAAATTTTGCCGGTTTTTTGATAGTCTTTCCAGCCAGAGCCTACTATATAGCCTCTCGCTATGCACTCAACATCGTGCCGCTTTGCTTTTTTCACGAGCATTGAACGCCCACGTAAATAGTCGGCATTTGGTTTAAGCACGGCGGGGTAGTCTTCAACTTCTGCGCTTATTAAATGATTTGGCATTCCTAGTTGCTTAAACCAAAACAACGAAAGCTGATTCAAAATTTTGCCCTTGCCTGGAATTGGCGTTGGAAGCACCACGTCAAAGGCAGAAATGCGGTCGCTTGCCACCATCAAAAAATGCTCGCCAAGGTCGTACATATCGCGAACCTTGCCTTGGTGAAACAAAGGGACTGATGTTATGGGAGTTTCAAATTTTAAAGACATGGAGAGAAAATAGTAAAAATTTGCCTAAACCCTTGAAATTCTGCGATAAAATTACTATATTTTATATGTCTTTTAAAAGGAGTCTATTACAATGGCACAGAAAAAAGAAACAAAGGCAGTTAAGGCACCAGCAAAAACTGCAGTCAAAAAAGCTTCGGCACCCAAATCTGCCGCTCCCAAAGCAGCAGCAGCAAAAAGCAAAACTCAAGAAGTTGAGTTCAAAGCATATTCCCCAGCCTCTGGCTCTGTTGCCGTTGCTGGCGATTTCAATGGCTGGAAACCTGTTCCTCTAAAAAAGGGCAAAAATGGAAATTGGAGCGGGAAAATCAAATTAGTTTCTGGCATTCATCAGTATAAGCTCGTTTTTGATGGGCAATACTGGCAAACCGATAATGCCAATCAAGAACGCATTTCCGATGGCCACGGCGGGGAAAACAGCGTTATAAGAGTTTAAACTCCCAAATATGCCGAGCGAAAACAAAGAATATAATGTTTCTTTTGGCGATGAGGAAATAGTTTTAGCGGTGGGGCAATTTGGCTCTCCGCTTTGGCTGTATGATTTGGGGACTATAGAAAAACGTATATGGGATTTGCGTCATTTTGGCGTTATTCGTTATGCGCAAAAAGCGGCTCCAAATATAAATTTATTGTCCAAAATGAAATCTTTAGGGGTGGATGTAGATGCCGTTAGCGCAGGCGAAATCGCCCGTGCTTTGCGTGCAGGCTTTGAACCTGAGCATATAAGATATACCGCAGACATTCTAGACAAAGATGCGCTTGCTTTAATAAAAGAATATTCAATTCCAGTTAATATAGGCAGTTCGGATATGCTTTCACAGTTGCATGAGGCAGACATAAAAGTCCCGCTTGCAATACGCATAAACCCAGGTTTTGGGCATGGGCATTCCAACAAAGTTAATACCGGTGGCGAATTTTCAAAACACGGTATATGGCACAACGATCTTCCAAGCGTTGTTAAAGAAGCGAAAGAGCTTGGTTTTGAAATTGAGTGTTTGCATATTCACATTGGTTCCGGCTCGGATTACATTCACTTATCCCAGGTTGTTTCTGCAATGGAACGTGCCATTAGCTCCATTGGCGCTGATAGCGAATCGTTAAAAATAATAAGTGCAGGCGGCGGACTTCCTATATCTTATAAAAGAGATGAAAATTGGCACATAGATTTGGACAAATATTATAATATTTGGGACAACGCGCGCAAAAGAATTAGCGAAAGCATTGGGCATTATCTTCAGTTGGAAGTGGAGCCTGGACGTTATTTGGTAGCCGAGAGTTGTGTTTTGGTAGCGGAAATTCGAGCTGTGAAAAAAATGGGCAAAAATCTATTTTATCTTGTTGATGCGGGTTTTGCAGATTTAATTAGACCAGCTTTTTACGGAGCCTATCACCATATTTCAATTATTCCAATGAATGGAAATAAAAACGCAGAAGAAGTGGACGTTATAATTGCCGGACCTTTGTGCGAAAGCTGCGATGTTTTTACCCAAGAAGAAGACGGTACTGTTGTTAGCCGCAAATTGCCGCTTGCAAGCGTTGGCGATTTGCTGGTTATTCACGAGGCAGGTGCTTATGGTTCCGCAATGAGCAGCAATTACAATTCTCGTTTGCTTGCACCGGAAATTCTATGGGAAAAAGGCAAATTTACACAGATAAGAAAACGGCAAACATATGAGCATTTGCTAGAGAATGAAATAATGGAGTAATTAGTGAAGGCGTTTGCGGCGATAATTATCATTGTGGTTTCCATTGCAAACGCACAGGATTTAGATACCATTCCGCAAATTTCCGATACTGTTCCCCAATACCAAATAAATCCTATGCGGCTCGCTATTGTAGGCGGCACTGTTGGAGCATTGTACACAGCGGCGTTCATTGGCATTTTTAAGGATGGCTGGTGGAAATATTACGAGCCTTTTCACTTTGAAGAATTTCACGGCGATATGACCTATGCGGTGAATATGGATAAATTTGGGCATTTTTATATTGGCGTATTGTTTGGCGAATCATTTACGTATGCTTACGATTGGGTTGGATTTTCTCCTTTTTATGCAACTTTTTGGGCTGCTGTCACCGTTGGCTTTACTCAAATTGCGGTGGAGCTTAAAGATGGATTTTCTCCTTATGGATACAGCGTGTGGGATGCCACCGCAGGAACTCTTGGCAGCTTGTATGCGATGGGCAAGCGTTTTGTGCCGGCATTTGCTTACATAGACTATAAATTTACGTATTTTCCAAGCAGAAAATATTACTGGGATGATGTGAAAAATGATTCAAAAAAAGAAGGCGTTTTCACGGATGACTATCCAAATCAGTCGCATTGGCTTTCTTTTAAGGTTGGAAAAATGCTTCCTAGCGCGGCAAAACCTTATTGGCCAGGTTTTTTGGCTTTGGCTTTTGGCTGGGCTATGGATTGCAAGCAATATACAACTCCAGGCAATGAGGGTGGCTATGAGTATTATCTATCGCTGGATTATGATTTGGAAGCCGTATTCAACCCCACTCAAACCTGGGGCAAAAATTTGCTCGCAGTCATAAATCACATAAAATTTCCGGCTCCGGCGGTTCGTATTGGTGAAAATGCTAAATTTTTCCCTTTGCATCCAGTGTATGGTTTTGCGGTGAATTTATGAAGTTGCTCATTGTGTTAATTCTTGTTTTTTTTTCGCTTGCAAATTCACAGGATTTGGATTCTACCGTTGCTCTCGATACAATAAAACCGATGCGCCTTGTGGTTATAGGCTCTGGCGTTGCAGCTTCTTATGCGGTAATTTATTTTGCCCTTCTTAAAGATGGGTGGTGGGATAAAGCGGAACCTTTTCGCTTTGAACCGCTTTATTCAGATATGCATTATGCCTCAAATCTAGATAAATTCGGGCATTTTTATGCGGGTACTGTTATTGGCGAATTATTTGCAATGAGTTATGACTGGGCTGGAATGACTCCTTTTGCTTCTGCGCTTTGGGCGGGCATAACGGTTGGCTTTACGCAAATTTTTATAGAATTTAAAGACGGCTTTTCTCCTTATGGTTATAGCGTTTGGGATGCTGCCACAGGCACTTTAGGCGGTTTTTACGCTATGGGAAAAAGATTTATCCCAGCTATGCAATATGTTGATTATAAATTTACGTACTGGCCAAATTCAAGAGAATATTGGGATAGGAGTAGAGAAAAAGGCGAAACAGGAATTTGGTTTGATGATTATTACGGAGGAAACCAAACACATTGGCTTTCCTTTAAATTTCCACAAATTTCGCCGCTGGCTCTTGCCCTTGGCTGGGGATTGCATGACGTGTATGTTAGCGATGAACAGGGATGGGATAAAATTCGTTATGGATATTATGTTTCTCTTGATTATGATTTTGAGGCAATTTTTCACCCTCAAAAAACTTGGAGCAAAAATTTAATTATAATTTTAAATCATATAAAGTTTCCAGCACCCACTATTCGCTTGCATCCAGATGCTAAGTTTTTTCCCTTGCATCCGATGTATGGTTTTTCGGTGAATTTATGAAGATACTTATAGTTTTAATTCTCGTTATTTTTTCGCTTGCCAATTCACAGGACCGAGATTCTGCCGTTGTTGATTACGAAATAAAACCAGAACGCCTTGCTCTTATAGGTTCTGGCATTGCTGTTACTTACACGGCAATTTTTTTCGTTTTTCTCAAAGAGGGATGGTGGCCAGGTGGCGAGAACGCTCAAGATTTTAGTTTTGAGAGCTTGAAAAATGATTTTGGATATTCCTCCAACTTAGATAAATTCGGGCATTTTTACACAGGTGCTGTTTTTAGCGAATTATTTGCTATGAGCTACGACTGGGTTGGAATGAGCCCCTTTGCTTCTGCGCTTTGGGCAGGAATAACTCTTGGGGTTACGCAAATTGCAGTGGAATTCAAAGACGGTTTTGCCCCTTATGGTTTTAGCATTTACGATGCTATGGCAGGTACTTTGGGCGGCTTTTACGCTATGGGAAAAAGATTTGTTCCGGCTATGCAATATGTTGATTACAAATGGACTTACTGGCCCAATTACAGCGGGTATTGGGATGCGGTTCACCAGCGTGGTGGTGAGATGATGGGTGGTAAATTAACAGGTGGGGATGGAGTTTTTGTTGATGATTACTATGGAGGAAACCAAACACACTGGCTTTCTTTCAAGGTGGCAAAAATGTTGCCGGAGAGCGCAAAAACCAACTACCCTCGGTGGCTCGCTTTTGCCTTTGGCTGGGGAATAGATGAGGGCTATTACATAGAGGAGCGTGGCAGAAGCAGCTATGAATACTATGCTTCGCTGGATTATGATTTGGAGGCGGTTTTCAATCCTCAAAAAACTTGGAGCAAAAATCTGGTGAAAATGCTAAATTTCGTGAAATTTCCCGCTCCTGCTGTGCGTTTTGGCGGTCGCAATGGCACAAAATTCTTCCCTTTGCATCCTTGGCACGGCTTTTACGTGATTTTTTAATTAGCATTTTTTCTATATTCCTAATATGAAAGAGCTTTCCCTATTAGATAGAGTTGTAAATGCCTTGCCAGACAATCTGGATGATTTTAACGATTCTCACGCTGAGAGGTTTTGTGAGTTAACCGCGATGGATAACCATGAGGTTTCTATTGAAAAAGTAAGTTTTACCCATCTGCATCCAGATTTCTAAAGAAATGACAGAAAGTAAATTCAGTGAAATATACGAAAAGATTGTAAAACCCTCCTTGCTTGAAATTCTTTCCAAGAAGGAACATTGGAAATCTTATTACTCCGAGGATAAGTTTAACCTCATAAAGGACTATGCTTACGGTGAATACTGCCGAATTAACTCCGACCTGCACGAAGCTTTTAATAATCCAAGTAGCCTCATAGATAGGCATAAAATAGCTACGGCGTTTTATTTGTCATTTTTGTCTGCGGTAAGGCATTACCCCATAGCTAAGACAAAATGTGTTCATCCTAAAATTAATTCGGTTACAGATTTCTTGTATCATCACATCGCATTTCGTTCAGCTTTATCCATAATTGCGAATTTCATCATTACCACAGAAGATAATATTGAAGATTATAAAAATCATTTGATAAATAATGGATTCAATCCGCCACCAAAGCTGATATGTGAGAACGCAAAAATCTCTTATTTTGATTATGCTGTTTTACAAATACTTAAAACATCTCTCAAAATGAAAGACCCTTCCAGATTGGAAGATGCAGCATTCCTAATCTCAGATATGTTCTTTCATATAGAGAGAAATTCACGAGATATGTTTTTATATAAATGCAATTCGGATTAGTTCAGGGTGTTGCATTTCTTTCAAAATAGTAAAGCGAGGTGTCATATACATTCATTACTTCGGTAAGTGTTCCATATTTCGCCCTTTTGTCTGGAACCCCGATTCACAGGATTTAGAGGATTAACAGGATTGCTGCATTTTTCGCGAAAAACGCAATAAAACCGCATATTTCACATTTAAACGCAGGGCGACCGCGAGGGTCGCCCCTACGGTTCAAACAAATTTTCCACCTTTTCC
>Ga0268262_10002991_pt1 | contig 18825 bp, 22 predicted proteins | sample TergutNc150P3_FD_190354 | JGI IMG/M metagenome (GOLD analysis project Ga0268262, IMG submission 190354) | Nasutitermes corniger P3 segment gut microbial community from laboratory colony in Florida, USA - Nc150 P3 (SPAdes) (version 2) | ecosystem: Host-associated > Arthropoda: Insects >...
GTTTCGTTCCATTTGCGCCGAAGAGGGGGCGGATTTTTCTTTTACGGAACTTGTTTCCGCCGAAGCGCTTTACCGTAATTTTGGACGGTATGGGTTGGGTGCGGAGGCTGGAGCGTTTTCAGGTAACAGCGCCGCTATCAATTTGGTTCGGCGTGGGGAGAAAGAAAAACGCTACGCTATTCAATTATTCGGCGGAGAGAGCGAAGCTATCTATAAAGCGGCTGTTCTGCTTGCGCCGCTGAAACCCGATGCTATAGATATTAACGCAGGCTGCCCTGTTCCCAAAGTTGTAAAAAACGGCGCAGGGTCGGCATTGATGAAAAATCCGTCCGTTATCGGAAAAATAGTGGAAGCCGCCGTTCGGGCTTCACGTGAAATTTTGGGCGACGTTCCCGTAACAATAAAAATTCGTTCGGGGTGGGACAGTAAATCGATCAACTATGCCGAGTGCGCAAGAATTGCCGTCGAAGCGGGAGCGGCAATGATCAGTTTGCACCCACGCACACGAGCGCAAAATTACGGCGGCAAAAGCGACTGGTCGCACATAGCGGATTTGGTTTCTCGCTTGTCCGTTCCCGTTACAGGTTCGGGCGATCTTTACACACCCGAAGATGCGCAGAAAATGTTAAAAGATACAGGCTGTGCGGCGGTAATGTTCGCAAGGGGTGCGCAGGGCAATCCGTTTATTTTTTCGCAAACTCGTTCTTTGCTAGAAACAGGCTCATGGGAGCAGGCAGCGGTTTCCGCGCGGATAGCCGCCGCCATGCGCCACTTGGAAATGCTTGCCGTTGACATAGGAGAGCGAACCGCCTGCCTTGAAATGCGAAAACAATTCTGCGCTTACACAAAAGGCGTTGTAGGCGGAGCGGCTCTGCGTGAAAAAGCGGTTCATGCCGAAACAATCGAAGAATATCGGCGGATTACTGAAGAATTATGTATCTAAAAAATGGAATATAATCTCATATGTTTGCTAATTTTAGTATTTTCCTTCAAAATTCTCTTGACATATGTTCAAAAATAAATAAAAATATCCCCATGAGTGAAAAAAACGCCAGATTAAATAAAATAATCTCTGTTGTTCAACACGAAAATAGCTCCATGCCGGTGATAATAAACATACCCCCCCCCCCCCAAACAGGCAAGTAAAACTATACACATTATTTAATCAACCGTGTCAAATATCTAATAATTATACATTTTTACAAACTCAATTTTTTAATTATTGCAAAAATGCCGGGTTTTTCCGTATGGAAAAATACCGGTTTTTTTATTAGTCGGCGGACTTTAAACGTAATTTTTTACCATTAGGAGGGTAAAATGAAAAAAAACTTTTTGTGTACCGTAAGTATCCTGATAGCGATACTTACAATTACAGGCTGCGCTTCATCAGGAGGTCTGGGGTCCTTTGCAAGCACAACCAAGACAGGACCTATCGCAGTTCCTTATACTTCTGTAACTAGCTACTATGGATATGCAAAACCCGGAGCCGCGCCTGACGCTACGATAGAGGGAAGGAAAACATGGTTTATTTATATCTGGGTTCCCGCTGTAGCCCCTGAACTAGGTGTTCGTATGATTTCTCCAGTACCCAATGGGATGAGTCCTAAAAGCGGGGATTTTGTTTCTCCTTTATACGACGAAAACAAAAACAACACCAAAAGCTTTTTTGATACGTGGATATCTTTTGAAAAAGCTGAGGGCGTAGGACCAGATGGTATTGCCGGAGCCGCTTCAGCAAAATGGACACGATTGGAAAGTAATGATGATTCCGGTGAAATGCCTGCTAATCCCAGCGGCAATAAATACAACTCATTGTTGCGGGTTAATGATCCCACAAAACTTATTCGCGGTCTGTACAGGGTTGGATTTACCACATACAAAAAGGGTGAAGTTGAAGGAACTTTCCTCGCTCAACTTGGTTCTCCCATTGCGCTTCCCGGCGTTGTGATCGGAACAGACCTTAAAGAAATTGCCGCCAAGGTTAATCAGTAACATGGAACATCTAAAAATCTCGATTAGATTTTTAGATGTTCGCACGCTTCCTCTGCGTTCCAATGCGGAGGAAGCTGTTTTTTGATAACATTTTTTTAATCTATTCTATTATAAATATAATTATAAACATTGCTTTTAACGCGCGATTTCCTTGCTTACACAAAAGGCGTTGTAGGCGGAGCGGCTCTGCGCGAAAAAGCGGTTCATGCCGAAACAATCGAAGAGTATCGGCGGATTACTGAAGAAGCATTTACATAATATAAATTATTTGATAACATTTTTATTTGAGGGATATTAATGATTAATATTTTATTTAGATATGTAAAATACTTTATAATAATATTTGTTTTACTGTTTTCAAGTTGTTTAAAAAATAATGAAAAAACTGATAATAATATTAAAGATTTAGATGTAAATGAAAAAGGTACAATAAAAATAATTGATAGTGAAAAAAACAAATATTTAGGTTATCTTCGTTTAGGCAAAAAAAATGAAGCCCCTCCTAATAATTTATGGATTATTGGAACATACGTTTATAAAAAATATATTATTAGTCAATTATGTTATGCGTATGATCCTGTCGGAATTGCAGTTTATAAAAATGTTAAAAATATAAATTATAATGACTTAAAAGATAGTAAGGAATTATATAAAACACTTGAACATTATTTAATGGGAATATATGATGACTATTTATTTTTATTAGGGATGGGAAATTCACCTACTATAAGGGATTATAAAATAATTGATTTAAAAACAAATGAAACAATATATGAAGGGGAATATATTTGGGATATAGGTATAAATTTTACAAAGCCGTATATAATTGAAACGTATGAAGGCATAGTTGAAATAATTGATACTGGTATAAAAAATAGAGGATGTATTTATAAATTTATATTCGATAAATATTTGTTAAATATAAAAACAAAAGAGAAAATAAATTTGAATAAACAAATAGAAATAATCGGGGAATAGAAAATACTGCTCTTATGAGTGTTTTATTTCTCCACTAAATATAAATATTCTTTTACATGAATTTCACGATTATTTAAATTTCTGCATCCTCTAAAAGTATTATATTTGGTTTCAAGTATTTCAACTTTACCTATTTTTTTCAGCATATCTTTCATTTCATCCAAGCCGATAAAACCTTCCGAGTTAAACGAAATAATAATATATTTTGATTTAATATTTTCAACAAGATATGTCAGCGCTTTTAACGCGCGATTTCCTTTATTGTAATCCGACCTATTCCAATTTTCCGGTATACCGGATATCTTGCTGGAATTTTCAGGATATTTATAATCCAAAATTAAATTGAGCATAAAATAATTAGAACCGTAAGGATGTTGATTGTAAGGGGGGTCTAAATACGCTATATCTGTTTCTGGTAATGAATGAATAACTTCATTTGAATTTTCGTTATAAATCATTGTTTCACAATTAAAATTACTAAAAACAGGAAATGGTAATTTTATATCGCCGGTTATTCTGAATAATGCGTCTTGGTTAATTCCGCCGAATTGACCTATACCGGTTTTTTTATTTTTATAAAATCCCTTAAAAACGCCGGAAGTATTTGCATGTATTGACGCTTCCGATAACAAAGGAGCAAGAAAATATTTTTGATATTTTTTTGGAATATTATCTATTAATTGCCGTATAGTATCTATATACATGGCGTTTCTTGTTGTATAAAAAACACGTTCGTTTTGTTTTATGTTTTTATCGTTTTTAGGCGCATATAATTCGGAAATAATACCCTTAACAAGATTGTTTTCCGTCTGTTCGATTAATTCATAATAATATTTATGCAAAGTAAATTCATTTCTTTCATCATCATTTGATAAATAACATTCATTTATTAAAGTTGAATATTTTTCAAGATCATTCACTATCAATAATTTTGAAAATTGCTTGAAATATCTTGCAACAATACCCGATCCGCTGAAAACATCGAACATTTTCAATTTTTCTTTATTCAGTTTTTTCTGTACTTTTTTTATTCCGTCTCCGATAAATCCCAATAAAGCCCGTTTGTTTCCGATATATGTAATAAGCTGTTGAGTAAGATAGTCCTCTTTTTCAAAAAGGGTTTCTTCCGTCTCTACATCAATCTGAAACTGACCGCTCATATCAATAGAATAACATGGATTTTCGTTTTACTAAAGCCCCAAAAATGTTGTTGACCTTATTTGATTATATCTTTATTCTTTATGTATGAACATAATCAGACGACCTTTCAGATACAGCAATGACGGCGTTGTATTTTGGCTTATTGGAATTAATGTTTTCATTTTTATATTTATGATGCTTTTCGGGAACCGTATCAGGGTCTTTCTGAATATAGAAACGAATAGAATATCTGTGCCTCTTTTTAATGCGTTGGCTATGGTTCCCGTCCTTGTTGTAAAAGGCTGGGTTTGGTCTTTTGTTACTTATATGTTTATGCATGCCGGCATTACTCATATTCTTTTCAATATGCTCGGGCTTTTTATTTTCGGAGTTCATGTTGAAAGGCAGATGGGCAGCAAGGAATTTCTGCTTTATTACTTTCTTACGGGTATTTTAGCGGGAGTTTTTTCTTTTGTGGTGTATAATTTTTCAGATCCATACGTACCGCTTGTCGGAGCGTCGGGCGCTATATTTGCGGTCGAACTTGCGTACGCAATATTTTTTCCCGATTCAATTATTTATATTTGGGGGATACTTCCCTTGCGAGCCCCTGTGATGGTTCTGGGCTTTACCGCTCTTGAATTGTTTTTTTCATTATCAGGGCGTAATAGCAACGTAGCGCATCTTACTCATCTTGCAGGCTTCGGTATCGGGTGGCTCTATTTCAAAATTCGCTTCGGTATAAGTCCTTGGCGGAGGCTTACAGGGCGGTAATCATGAAAAAAGTCGGCATACTTTTCGGCGGCAAATCCGCTGAACACGAAATCTCTTTGCTGTCCGCAAAAAATGTTTACGAAGCGATTGACAGGACTAAGTTCGAGCCTGTCTTAATCGGGATAGATAAATCGGGGCGATGGCTGATAAACGACGCTGAAAAATTTTTACTTAACTCCGATAATCCCGCTCTTGTAAAAATCAATCCAAACGGGAAAGATGTTTCTCTGCGTCCTGAAAGCAACGGAATGTTTGCCGCCGAAGGAACGGGCAATTTTAACATTGACGTAGTGTTTCCGATTCTGCACGGACCTTTCGGCGAGGACGGAACGGTTCAGGGTTTTTTGAAATTGGCGGATATTCCATACGTTGGTCCTGCAGTGCTCGGCTCCGCTGTCGGCATGGACAAAGATGTAATGAAGCGGCTTTTCCGTGAGGCGGAAATTCCCATTGGAAAATTTATCACTGTCAAAAGCCACGAAAAAATACCGTCCTTTGCGGAAATAAAAAATAAATTGGACGCACCGTTTTTTATCAAACCGGCAAACATGGGCTCTTCTGTCGGGATCAGCAAGGTGCATGATGAAGCGGAATTAGCCGCCGCTTTAAAGGACGCTTTTTTGTACGACACAAAAATCATCATAGAAGAATTTATACAAGGCAGAGAGATTGAATGCGCCGTTCTTGGGAATGAAGAACCTGCCGCATCCGTACCCGGCGAAATAATTCCCTCTCACGAATTTTATTCTTACGACGCAAAGTATCTTGATGAAAAAGGAGCCGCTCTTGAAATCCCTGCAAAGATTGACGATGCAACAAAAAAACGCATTCAAGAACTTGCCGTAAAAGTTTTTCAGGTGCTCTGCTGCGAAGGGCTTTCACGTGTGGATTTCTTTTTGAAAAAAGACGGTGAAATAATAGTCAACGAAATTAACACGATGCCCGGCTTTACAAAAATAAGTATGTACCCTAAAATGTGGGAAGCAAGCGGAATAGGCTACACGGAACTTATCACACGCTTAATTGAATTGGCAGTCAGCCGATTTGAAAAAGAGCGGAAACTAAAAACCAGCGTGAAATAAATTATCTTGGAGGATAATTATGAAGAAAACCGTATTTATTTTTGTTTTTTCAGTTGCAATGATTTTTAATCTGTCAGCCAAAGAACATGATTTTTCTTTCGGCGTAAATTTTGGTTCATTGAACGGTCAGGCGCAAGAGATAGTATACACAGACTCTAAATCAAAAAATTATTTAAGCGAATTACTATGGAATTTTGATTCTCTTAATTACATCGGACTGGATATAAGATATTCATGGTTAAAACCGGAAAATAAATTTGGAATTTTTGCAAACGGTTTATTCAAATTTGGGGTTTCAGACGGAGCCGCCAAAATGGAAGATAAAGATTGGTTAGCTTATGAATATTATCCTGATTGGTTAACAAATTATTCTGTACATGACAGCAAAGTGGATACTTTAAACATGATAGATTTTAATTTAGGAATGTCAATTATAATTTTTCAGAAATTTTTGTTAAAGCCGTATGTCTCCTATCATTACATGCATTTTGAATGGAGCGCAAGAGGCGGTTCTTTCTTATACCCCATGGAAAAAATTAATAATAACTATGTTGATGGTCATCTTTATTTAACTCAGCCTATTAAAGTTATAACGAATGAACAGACATGGAATATTATTGCTCCCGGAATTTCTTTTTACGGAGAATTTAACCGTTTCTTTGATATTGAAATTGCGTTTGAAGTAACGCCGTTTATATGGTGCAACTCTATAGATAATCATATTCTTCGTGATTTGGTAATTACCGACACATTAACAGGAGGATCATTCATTGAACCAAGCTTTCTCTTTTCATTTAAACCTACTGATAATTTTGTATTATCCTTATCTTTTGTGTATAGAGAAATAGAAAATTCTCGCGGCAACTCAAAATACAAAGAAACAGACGAGCCGGCTTTTATCGAAATAAATATAGGCGGGGCGGGATACTACGCGACCGATATCGGAATCATAATTAAATTTAAATTTTAGTATCAGTAATCAATCCGGTTTTAATCCCGGCACATTAAACTCAGGCGGTATTTTTGCAGGCAGTCCTTTTGAATCGACAAACGCCCATGTTACTTTCGCCTCTATCAATAAATCTTCGCCCCGCCAAATTTCCTGCGCAATAGTGCCGCTTACCGCTCCTTGTTTTACGGGACGTGATTTTATAAGCAGTGTATCGTCGGTATAGGCGGGTTTTTTGTAGTCTACTTCTATTCGGGCAATGTAAAGTCCGTAGCCGGCTTTGGTCGCTTTTACAAAATCAAAACCGATATCCTTTAGAAATTCATAACGCGCGTATTCAAGATAATTAAGATAGTTTGCGTTATTCACATGGTTATAGCCGTCGCATTCATAGCTTCTTACCGTTAATGTACACTCTGTTTTCATAGTTCAATTATATTGATAGCGAGGTACTTTGAAAAGTCCCGTAATAAATGTATTATTAAATATGTTCAATTTTTGTCCGTCGTGCGCTTCAAAAAAAATCACCTTTAATGAGGGGAAGTTTTTCCGCTGTCCCGACTGCGGTCTTGTTTACTACCACAATGTCGCCGCCGCAACCGGCTGTATTATCACAATACCGGACGGCGAAACACAGCGGCTTGTATTCCTTGTTAGAGGCAAAGAACCCTGTGTCGGCAAACTCGATCTGCCCGGCGGTTTTGTCGATCCCGGCGAGGGCGTTCTGGATGGTCTTTACCGTGAACTACGGGAAGAAATCAACTGGACGCCGCCTATCCCAAACGGCGTAAAATTATCCGATGTTTTTAAGTTATTCGCTTCTTTTTCCAATGTGTACAAATATAAGGGCATAGATTACAACACCTGCGATATGTACTTTTCAATCCAAGCCCCCGATCTTAAACCTCAAGACTTACGCCGTCAGGAAGCCGAAATCTCGGATATTTTATTCTTAAAACCCGAAGAAATCGATTTCTCCCAATTCGCCTTTCCTTCCACCGTTAAAGCGGTAAAAACATATCTCAACATCCTTGACTAAAATTGACATAAGTTATCAAATTATAATATGTATCGAGGAAATACATCAGCAAGCTCTTCTCTTCCCGGCGAATACCGCAGAACGGCTGAACGTCTGTTCTTAAAAGACGGTTTTTCCAAGGGGCATAAACCCGACGTAAAAGCCGCCGGAGAATTCGCCAAGTCGCTGGGCATCGGCGTTGAGTATCAGCGTCTGCTTGCGCTCGAGACAAACAGCGGAGAATTAAAAACCTTTCTGGATCAGTTTCAAAATAATCTGGCTTTATTAATAAAAAAAACATGGGTAGAAGAAGCCGACGAAGTTCGCAAAGGAAAATTACACGACGATATTCCGTTGTTTATGAAAACTGTCGAGCAGACAGATTACATAAAAGCCGTAGATGATTTCAGCATAATCCTTGACGAGTTGGCTTATCTTTTTTTCGGCTCTCAAAGCGAGAGCGAAGATTTTGCCGAATACACTTTCCGCATTGACGCGCAGATGGGGCTTTTCTGGTGGTACGGAAGCAAACTTAATACATTAAAAGAGTTGAAAAATAAAAATATAGACCAAAACGACAAATGCTTATGGGCGGTTTTACTTCTTGGTCTTTGTTATTTGACAAACTTCTAAAAGGGAGAATATGGGGAACGAAAATATCGATACAAAAACTGATTCTTTAGGAACGGATTTTATCAGCGAATTTATAAAAGAAGATTTGGCGTCGAAAAGATTCGGCTATGTGCATACGCGCTTTCCGCCGGAGCCCAACGGCTGGCTGCACATCGGTCACTGCAAAGCGTTCTTCATCGACTTTAGCATGGCTGAGCGTTTCGGCGGAAAATGCAATCTGCGCTTTGACGACACCAACCCCGAAAAAGAGGACATCTCCTATGTTGAGGCAATCAAGCGTGACATTAAATGGATGGGCTACGATTGGGAAGACCGTGAATATTACGCTTCCGATTATTACGAGTACCTTTACGATTTGGCGATAAAAATCATCAAAAAAGGGAAAGCCTATGTTGACGATTTAACCGATACCGAAATGAGCGAGTACCGAGGCACGGCGGTCGCCGATAAAAACAATATTACGATAACGCCGCCGGGCAAAAACAGCCCATATAGAGATCGTTCTATCGAAGAAAATCTCGACCTCTTTGCGAAAATGCGTAAGGGCGAATTCGCCGACGGCGCAAAAACCCTGCGTGCGAAAATCGACATGACTCACCCTAACCTGCTTCTGCGTGATCCTGTCATGTACCGTATCCGCCGTGAAACCCATTACCGCACAGGCAACTCGTGGTGTATCTACCCCATGTACGATTTTCAGCATCCGCTTTCCGACGCAAAAGAGGGAATCACCCACTCCCTGTGCTCTCTTGAATACGAAATCCACAGACCGCTTTACGAGTGGTTCATACAAGAGGCGGAAGTTTTTCCTTCACGCCAGATAGAATTCGCCCGCCTTAACTTGAGCCATACGGTCATGAGTAAGCGTTGGCTGTTAAAACTTGTGCAGGACAAATTTGTTTCAGGCTGGGACGATCCGCGAATGCCCACAATAGCCGGTCTTCGCAGACGAGGTTACACTCCCGAAGCTATCCGCAGTTTTGTCTCGCAGATCGGCATCGCAAAGACGGACAGCATGGTAGACATCGCCTTTCTTGAATACTGTCTTCGTGAGGACTTAAACAAACACGCCCTTCGTGTAATGGCAGTCCTGCGCCCCCTCAAACTGATCATAGAAAATTGGGACGAGGGCAAGACCGATGAAATGGAAGCGGTAAACAACCCCGAGGACGAGAGTGCGGGAAAACGCAAAGTGCCGTTCTCCCGTGAATTATGGATTGAGCGTGAAGATTTTGAAGAGACTCCGCCGCCCAAATATTTCCGTCTTTTCCCGGGAAACTCCGTCCGTCTGCGGTATGCGTACATTGTTACCTGTACCGGCTTTGACAAAGACGCAAGCGGCAATATTACAGCCGTGCGCTGCACCTACGACCCCGAAACAAGGGGCGGCAACGCTGGCAGCAGCGCAGCCTTAGACAACAAAAAGGTAAAGGGGACGATACATTGGGTTTCAGCGGCGAAAGCTGTCCCGATACAAGCCCGTATTTACGATTACCTGTTCGGCGTAGAAAAGCCGATGGAAGTCCCCAACCGCCCCGACGGAACCCCCGGCGAATTTACCGACAATTTAAACCCGAATTCGCTGGAAATAATTGAAAACGCATGGGGAGAACCGTCGCTGGCAAACGTTTCGCCGGGCAAATTTTTCCAATTTGAACGCCTAGGCTATTTTGTCCGTGACCCTGACTCTTCCGCCGGCGGAAAACCTGTTTTTAACAAGACAATCGGGCTTCGTGACACATGGGCGAAGATAGCGAACAAGGGGTAGTCTATAATCTTAGATAGGGAGTTATCATGGAAAAATTACCGGAAGAAGACTTAACCGCAAACAAACCCGAAACAAATGAAGACGCAAAAGCTATGCTCGCGTTATGCAACAGCTTGGATGAACTGCACGATAAATTAAGCAAGCTAAGCAATATAATGGAAAAGAAAATTATGGAACATAATTTAAACCAAAAGACAGAGGAGAAATGAATACGCTACGCAAAAGCGGTGCCAGGCATGTTTGCGCGTCCCTGAAAATCAACAAGTATGACATTGACAAACAAATGTAATTACAATATAATTACAGAATAGAGGTGTAATTATGTTGGCTTCTGTTGTACAAATTGGTAATTCTCGCGGTATACGGTTACCAAAAAGAATTTTCAATGAGTTGAATATAAAAGATAAAGTGGAATTAACCATCAATAAAGATAAATTAATAATTAAAGGTGTCAAAAAAAAACCTCGGCAAGGCTGGAATGAGGCTTTTGCAAAAGGGTCTGAAGACAAAGCTGAGAAACTATTAATTCCTGAAAATATTGACGATAAAACTTTTGAATGGGTTTGGTAGTGGAACAATATTCTATTTGTCTTGTTAATCTGGAACCAACAATTGGGCATGAGATAAAAAAGACACGCCCTTGCGTGGTTATCTCTCCTGATGAAATGAATCAACACATTTCAACTATTATTATTGCGCCAATGACAACCAAATCGCATGATTACCCTACTCGAATACCTTTGACTTTTCAAGGCAAAAAAGGCTGGATTGTTCTGGACCAAATCAGAGCTTTAGACAAAAGACGCATTATAAAAAAACTCGGAAAGATTAGTACTAATAAAATAGCAGAAGTAAAGAATGTAATTAATGAAATGCTCGTGGAATAAGAAACTGTCAATGTTTGTCAATGTTTTTTGAGGATTTTCGCTAGTATTCCGCAGAATGGAAAAGAAAATTATGGAACATAATTTAAACCAAAAGACAGAGGAGAAATGAATCGAAAATATGCTTGACAATATGCCGCCAAAAGATTAAATTCAAAAAAGAGGCAAGGTAATGGGAACCAAAGTAAAACCCGTACAACCTACGGAAATAAAAGATAAAAGAATAATATATCAAGTCATACAGGAGATCCGCCGTAAACCGACAGCGGCAGCCCTGAGACGGCATAAAGCGGAAGAAGAAGCCTTGATGAGGCTTCTTCAAAAATGAATAAACAACAGTCAATTAATCTCTTAAACGGCGATAGTTATTTTTGGATAGAACAGCTTTCATCTGATACCCCATTAGACGGTTTTTCATGTCTTATAGATGAATACAACGATTATCTGTTTGATGACGCTCTCCGTTCTCAAAATGATCATATTGCCTTGACATGGCTGTTAAGGGAAAGGACTACCGGTACTATTGCCGCATATATGTCGCTAATCGCTGACGCAATTAAATTATCATTATCAGAAAAGGAAATCCACAATCTTAACTACCCTTTCAAAACCATTCCGGCAATGAAAATCGCAAAACTCGCAGTTTCCAATCCGGCGCAGAGTAAATATAAAGGAATTGGTACATACATGATTAACAGCGCTTTAGCCTTTGCCCGCACTTGCAATCGCCAACTTTTTGCCTGCCGCTTTCTCACGGTAGATGCGGACATAGAACACAACAAAAGCGTTATGGAATTTTATCGAAAAAACGGCTTTGTTCCCAACGCCGAAATGAACAGCAAACGCAATAAAACAATCAGCATGAGAAAAGATATTTTTGGTTAATTGGGAACAATTACCAAGTGAATAGCCGGATGTAGCGCAGTTTGATTAACTGGGTACGCTACGCAAAAGCGGTGACAGGCACTAAAGCGTGCCTGTTCACTGTTGCGTGTCCTGCTTTATTCTGGTAAAGAACAATCTTTAAATTGGTCCTCTTTTTGTGTCTGGGATTGTTTCTCTATATCTTTATATTTCTTAAAATAACAACATCTGGCTATTATAGTAAATAGAAAAAACAGAATAAAAGAAGCAAGAAACAGTATAAAATAAATAATATCTTTACAATTACAATTAGAAATAATAATACAAATAACTTTTTTAATAGTTATAATACCTAAAAATATTTCTGATATAAAAAACAACCAATAAAATAAATTATAAAAATCGGGGAGAAAATCACAGCAACATTTTCCAAATGGAGAATATATACTTCCAAATATTTCTTTCATGTCTTTTTTACTTTCTTTGTATCGTTTTACCCTGATATTATTAATTATAAAATGGTCTCTACGAAAAGAATAACCTAAATTTAATGTCAATATTGATAAAAAAAATAAAATACCTATTGTAACGAATGATATTAGTAAAAATTCTTGTATACCAAAATTCAAGGTTTTACAGATATTTGTATCTGAATTTGTATCTATTTTTATATTAGCAAAAACATAACCATAATAACCAAATAATGCAATAATACTACCTAAAAAAGTTGTAAAAGTACCAATTCGTTTATTATCATTTTCTGCAAATTGCTGATGTAGTTGGTTTTCCAATATTTTTTCACTATTTTCATATTCTGCTTCTGCCATTTTCTTTCTCCTTTTGTTTTCTCGCAAAATAAATTAGCACTTTTTTCTTTCCTATACCGGAAAGTCATAAAAACCAGCGCCCGACACCGTTGTATATACTCAAGTGTCGGACGCTCTGTTTTACCTGTTGTTAGTTCGGTACCGTATCCCAATACTTAGTGAACCCAATCTGGTATGTGCCTTTGTAGGAAGAACTGTATGGGTGTACCCTTATATAATACTCCTGTCCATTGGTTACAACCGCGTAAGTATATATTTTACCACTGCTAGATAAATTGGTCAGGCTTCCAACCGTAGCGCCGCTTGAATCATACACTTGAACATACAGCTCCTTAAGCGTGCCAAAACTGACGTGTATGTACTGCGTGCTTGCGGTTGCTGTGAACTTAAACCACTGCTCATCGCTTGATGTTGGAAGGTTGCCGTCAGCCCATATATTCTCGGTAAGATTGATAGGTGGCGCCGTCGTGGACGTAGTGAACCCAATCTGGTATGTGCCTTTGTAGGAAGAACTATATGATCGTACCCTTATATAGTACTCCTGTCCATTGGTTACACTCAGAGAAGTATATTTTGTACTGCTAGATAAAATGGTCTCGCTTCCAACCGTAGCGCCGCTTGAGTCATACACCTGAACATACAGAGCAGTAAGCGTACCGAAACTGACGTGTATGTACTGCGTACTTGCGGTTGCTGTAAAATTAAACCACTGCACATCGTTTGATGTTGGAAGGTTGCCGTCAGCCCATGTATTGGCGGTAAGTTGGATTGCATTGCTAATAGCCGTAGGCGTCAGCATTGACTTAGTGAACCCAATCTGGTATGTGCCTTTGTCGGAAGAACTATATGGTTGTACCCTTATATAATACTCCTGTCCAATGGTTACACTCCGGGATATATATTTTGTATTGCTATATAAATTGGTCCGGCTTCCAACCGTAGCGCCGCTTGAATCATACACTTGAACATACAGATCCGTAAGCGTACCGAAACTGACGTGTATGTACTGCGTGCTTGCGGTTGCTGTGAACTTAAACCACTGTTCATCGCTTGATACGGAATATTTTTCGTACCAAAGTATTACTTGCTATTATTATTTTAGGTTCTACGTCTTTAATCATTCTTGTAGCAAGATTTAATTGCTTTTGCATAATATTTGTTAAAGAAGAATTTTGAAAAAAAGACTCCAAAACTTTTTGATTAGTTTCACGGAACAAGGTAATGTCAATATTTGACCAGTTATCAAATTTAATTTGTTCCGCAAGTTTTATCATTGGTTTATAATATTGATATTCATCTCTTCCTTCTTTAGTTTCATATTGGATTTCATAATAGCCACCATCTCTTTTATATTGTTCTTTATCGCAATATTTGTTTTTTATTTTTCCTTTTTTATCTTTACTATTAGAAGCTCCGACGCCTAAAAAGAGAAGAGAGTTTTTATATAGTTCGTTTTGCAAAAAAGCGTGCTCTTTGTAAATGTCATTTAGCTTAGATATTTTTTTTACTTTTTTCGTATCTCCCAACTCTTCCCATATTTTACAAACTTCTTTGCGGTATTTATCTTTAGTAGTTATAATCATTCCCATTGCAAAATCCTTTAACAATATACTATTTTTAAATACCTCTTATACAAGTGTCCTTTCCTTTACAGAAAAGTCATCAAAAACACCCAACACACCACGCCAACGCTCCATGCCCAGCTTGCGAACCGCAGATCAAAGGTCTGACGGTTCGCCGCTCACTCCGTTCGCTACGGCATGGGCATTTCGCTTTCACTACTAACTATCTACTACCTACTACCCGCTTCCCTAAACTAGGGGCGAACAAGCCGGAAGCCAAGATAGCGGGCCCTGAGGTACGGGGGGGCGAAGCAGTACCGGAACGCGGAACGCAGGTTCTCGGCCGAAACCCAGTTCCCGCCGCGTGCCACGCGCTTAGACCCGGTAACCGCTCCAAAAGGATTTGTTTGTGCACTACTCGAGTAACTACCATACCAATCCCAGCACCATTCATACACGTTCCCGTGCATGTCATATAATCCCCAAGCATTAGCCGGTTTCTTTCCCACCTCATGTGTCTTATTTTCACTGTTATCGTAATACCACCCTGTACTATCACTAATTGTATCTCCTGTGTTATACGCAGTTGTCGTCCCTGCTCGGCACGCATACTCCCACTGCGCCTCTGTCGGTAAACGATATCCGGTAGAACCGGAAACTATTACTACTGCATCCCAGTCCGAATTACTGCTAGTTGGCACTGTTCCCCATGACGCAGTCTCGGTACTTCCTTTAATGCTATACGCAGGGCTTAATCCTTCACTTGTGCTCAATTTATTACAGAATACCAAAGCGTCATACCAACTTACATTCTCCACAGGTCGTTTACCTTGTGTTTCACCAGTAGCAGGTTCTTCGTATGTACTGCCGTCAAAATAACTTGGATTACTTCCCATTACCGCCTGATACTTTTCTTGCGTTACCTGATATTTGTCCATGTAAAATCCACTCAGCGTTACAGAATGTTGCGTTTCATCGGGACTCCTGTTCGGTTCACTTGTAGGACTGCCCATCGTAAAGCTTCCGCCTGCTATCCGCACCATGTCGGCAGGGTATACTGTTATCGCACATTGCGCCGTCTTTCCGCCGTCAACAGTAGTTGCAGTAATTACTGTAATACCGGAGGATACTGCGGTAACTAACCCATTATCCTCATCAACTGTAGCTACAGCCGTATTAGCTGAACCCCATGTTACTGTTTGATTATCCGTATTTGTAACTGTTTTTGTTAATGTTTCAGTTTCTCCTGCAATCAAACCAATTGCTGTTTTGTTCAGACTGATAGTTACGTTCGTTACAACAGTAACAGTACAAGTAGCCGTCTTTCCGCCGTCAACAGTAGTTGCAGTAATTACTGTAGTACCATAGTCTACAGCAGTAACTAACCCATTATCCTCATCAACTGTAGCTACAGCCGTATTAGCTGAACTCCATTTTACCGTATTGGTATTCGTATTTGTAACTGTTGCTGTCAATGTTTCTGTTTTACCTTTAATCAATTCAAGAGTAACCTTGTTCAGACTGATACCAATGGTCGGAGGCGGCGGAGATGGTGGAGGTGTCGGTGTATCATCTTCCTTACAGGCGATAAAACTGAATAAGATTGCCGTAATAATGGCAATTACCCATAATTTGTTTTTCATCTTAAAACTCCTTAAACGAGGTTATTAAGAATTCTTATCTAATAAAATCAATTTGTCATGAGTAAAATTTACTTACTTTTTGAGTGTGAGAAATTAGGGAATGAATGATAAAGCATTTAGATACAGAATAATACGCAAAAGCGGTATCAGGCACGTTTTGCGTTTCCGTAGATTATTAAAGTCCTTTTATCCCCATAACAAAATGTTACGTTTTTCGTCGAAACGTGCAATATTGTTTACATCTCCGTAGTATATTAAATCATCATTTTCCCAAAAGAACACACTGGCAATAAGCTGTTGTTTTACATCTTCAGGGACTAACTCGCAATCTTCATTAGTAACTCCGAATACAAATCCGTCTTCTTTTACTTCATTATTATATCCGCTGTCATTTTTAAAGAAAAAACATATTCTGCCTTTGTAGAATTGCATACTTCTTTGTTTAGATTTTAAACTGTTGTAAATTTTCATAGCGTCCGCCTGTTTGTATGAATACGGTCCATGATATTGTGGTTGTTTTGGCATTTTAATTCTCCTTATAATTAATTGTTATTTATCAACAGACAGCAAATAGAAACTCTATCCGCTGTCCGCTGTTTTCTCCTTAATCGTCTTCCCAATACGCCATTTTGCCGTCAGTGCCACCTGCGACAAACTTGCCGTTGCCATATGCGATTGCATAGATGATGTCGTCGTAGCTTGTGCCGAATGTGCTGTTTGGTATGGCTGTCCATGTTATACCGTCCGTTGAATACGCCATTTTTCCGTAACGACCACCTGCGACAAACTTGCCGTTGGCATAGGTGATTGCGCTGATGGTGCTATAGTCTGTGCCGAATGTGCTGTTTGGTACGGCTGTCCATGTTATACCGTCCGTTGAATACGCCATTTTGCCGTCAGTGCCACCTGCGACAAACTTGCCGTTGCCATAGGCGATTGCGTAGATGTGTTGTTGTAAGTCTGAGTCGAATGTGCTGTTTGGTATGGCTGTCCATGTTATACCGTCCGTTGAATACGCCATTCTGCCGTAACCGCCACCTGCGACAAACTTGCCGTTGGCATAGGCGATTGCGAGGATTGCGGCGCTGCCGAATGTGCTGTTTGATACGGCTGTCCATGTTGCCCCGTCCGTTGAATACACCATTTTGTCGTAACTGCCACCTGCGACAAATTTGCCGTTGCCATAGGCGATTGCGTAGATGTAGTTTATTATGTATGAGCCGATCCCTTCGCCTGTCCATGTTTCGCCGTCTGTTGAATACGCCAGTCTGCCGTCATGGCAACCTGCGACAAACTTGCTAACGGTGCTACCGTTACTACCATAGGCGATTGCGTAGAGTTCATAGGATATGCCGCCGAATAATGTGCTGTTCGATACGGCTTTCCATGTTACGCCATCCGTTGAAACCGCCATTTTTCTGCTGTCATTGCCACCTGCGACAAACTTGCCGTTGCCATAAGCGATTGCGTTGATTTGGTTTCTGTAGCTGTCGCTTGTGTCGAATGTGCTGTTTGGTACGGCTGTAAAAATTACAGTTTTTTTAGAAACTGTGCGTGTTCCGTCTTTATGCGATGTGTCATGTTTGCATGTTTTTGTTTCTATGCCTTCCGCTGTATAAGTTGGTGGGGTTGTTACTACCCATTCCCAATCATGTCCTAAAGCTGCCGCTCCTGTGCGTGTTTCTTGCGCTGTGTCACGGGTACAAGTTCTGGTATCAATTCCGGCATTCGTACAAGTCGGCGCTGTTGTCTGTATCCAGTTGCCGTAATCGTGCCCGATAGCGTCTACTGAGCGTACTGTGGTATGCAATGAGTCACGGGAACAAACACCTGCTTCAGCGCCTACTGTCGTGCAAGTTGGGGATGCAATTAATGTCCAGTTTCCATAATTGTGTCCAAGTTTTGGTATGTCTACGCCTTCTTCTTTATGCGATGAATTGAGCGTACAAATTCTTGATCCTTTTCCCTTTTCCGTACAGGTTGGTTCTGTTTCCGCTTCCCATTCGCCCCATACGTGCGCTGTTGTGTTTATGGGAATAGTCTCTATATCGGTGTGCGTTGCGTCAAGGGCACATACTTTTGTTTTTGTTCCTGTCGCCGTACAGGTTGCGGCTTTTGTTACTGTCCAATCGCCCCATTGGTGGACGTGTGTTTGACCGCCGCCGTTGTCATCTCCGTCACCGCAAGCGGCGAAAGAAAAGCCGATTACTGCAACAAGTGCGATAATTGCTAAAAACTTGAAAATGTTTTTCATATTAAAATACTCCTTAAATTATAATATTTCGAAAATGGTATACATAAATTTCCCATAATAAAATCAATTTGTCATGAGTAAAATTTACTTACTTTTTGGGTATAAAAAAGGAGCTATCTTCTGCCTAAAATCTTCCTATACAACAACGAAACGCCGTAGCCGCCGAAAACAACAAAAAATCTGTCTACAATGTTGATGGGTATTCGCGAAAGAATAGACGAAACAAGAAGCGGAGCATTGTTTCGCAAAAGTCCAATCTTAAAACTGTCTTCGGGATAAAAAGCCTTTGGCGCTGTAAGCAGGGTAAGGATATAATCAATTATTCCGCCTGTTACGCTGACCATAATGCAGTCAAGCACGGCTATCAGCATAAGCAGGGGAGCAAGGTTGATAAAAGCGTACAGCGAGGGGTTTTTGCGGAAAGCGTCGTCAAGGGGTTTTAGTTTTTTGCGAAAGG
>Ga0268262_10002992_pt1 | contig 18824 bp, 17 predicted proteins | sample TergutNc150P3_FD_190354 | JGI IMG/M metagenome (GOLD analysis project Ga0268262, IMG submission 190354) | Nasutitermes corniger P3 segment gut microbial community from laboratory colony in Florida, USA - Nc150 P3 (SPAdes) (version 2) | ecosystem: Host-associated > Arthropoda: Insects >...
CGGTTGAATGCCGCGTTGGACTGTCCGTAGCAAAACTATAATGCTCTTACAAAAAACTACGCTAAACCCGTAACAGGATAAGTCTGCCTTGAAAAGTCAGCAGCAGGTGTCAGAGCATAGTTTTTTTCTATAAATTCAAATATATCTTTTGCTTTTACAATTATTTGTGCTTATTTCTCTGTGTTAACTATTCTGAAGTCAATTCTATTCATTTTTTTATACGGATTCAGGTAGTATTTTATACAAAATTATTTAATGAAAACGCACAACTGTATATATCATCTAATGTATACTATGTATACTTTGATTTACTGGAACCGTTGATAAAAATAATAATTTCGGTCATTGGAATAAGATGCAGAGAAAAGATTATAAAAATATTTATAATTAATAAAAACAAGCCCAACGGCGCATAAAGGTCTGTAACTGCTTCGCCGACAGCCGGACTGTTATAATCGACTTATTCCGCAAAAAGCCGTAAATATTATTAGGCGGGCAGCGCTCCATGTGATAGTTAAAGTCTTTAGTCTGATGTTGAAACAGCCGTCATCAGTATTTTGTGAGACTTCCCAATCTTTTCGTAAGTCAACTTGCAAAAGCTTTATAAAATAATATATACTTGTTACATGACAGTGACTGTTGAAGTTATTAATGACAAAGCGTTAAATCTCCTTTCAGACATGGAACACCTTGATTTAATAAGAATAAATGTTCCGGCAAAAACAACTTCCAGCCCGAATCCATATACCCATCTTGCAGGAGCATTAAAACTCTCTGATAAACAATATGAAAATTATCAAAAAACCTTGCGGGAAAGCCGGGACGAATGGGACAAGGTTATTTTTTAGATTCAAATGTTATTATCGGATACCTCGCCGGAAAAATTCCTTCTTCCGGTATGGAGATTATCTCTGAAATTGTCAGTAATAGACCTAATATTTCCGTAATTTCACAGATAGAAGTATTAAGATTCAACAACACACCGGAAAATGAAGCTGTTTTGGAAGAATTTATAAATATGTCCAAAGTTTATCCTTTAAACAGCAATGTTGTTGAACGCACTATTAAATTGTGCAAACAAACTAAAATTAAATTACCTGACGCAATAATTGCGGCAACCGCTTTGATCGAGGATTTTACTTTAGTTACTCGAAATATTAACGATTTTAATAAAATACCTGATCTTACACTTCTAAACCCTTGGGATATTCCTGTTACCAAAACTGAGGAATAAGATAAATATTATAATCACTTATTCCGCAAAAAGCCGCAAATCACTCTTCGCTTGTTTTTGGTTTAGCGTAATTAACAGTCAGAGTTCTGCCTCGAAACCTTATTCCGTTGAGCGCTTTAATGATTTCATCAGCCTTTGTATCCCTTACCTGAACAAATGAATAATTGTCCAGTATCCTGATAACGCCGATATCTTCTCTTGGAACCTCTGTCTTTGACATGATGAGAGTAATAATTTCCCTCGGATACAAACGGCGGTTCTTTCCGATACTGATAAAAAGTTTCTTTGACACGTCTTCCGGCAAAGCGATATCTGAAAGCGATGACGTTTTTTCATCAGCGGATGATTTTTTGACGTTTACGGACTTCGGCGGCACAGGCTTTATATTCGGGACTTCTTTTTGATCGTAATACATAAACAGCCACGCCGCCGCCCATGACCGTTTAAAAAATGATATTTCTTTTCTATAAATTTTATGGTACTCGTTTAACAAAGAAACATCGGTATCTTTATGCATTTTTTCAAGAAATGTCTCTATGTTTCTTTTCGCTTTTTCACTGTCCAAAGGCATATTTCCCTTGTTTCCCCTTATGTTTCTTAATAATAACAGTAAAAGCGGATTTTTACAATAGTTGAATTATTCACATTAAATAAGTATATTAATATTGCATGAACTCAATTGAACTTCCAAAAGCCTATGATCCGAAAACATTTGAAGATCGAATCTATGCCTTGTGGAACGAATCAGGCGCTTTTGCTCCTGAAAGCGCCGGAAACAACAATGAAAAGCCTTTTGTCATTGTTATTCCGCCGCCGAATGTAACAGGCGTTCTTCACCTCGGGCACGGCCTTAACAACAGTTTGCAGGACATTATTGTCCGTTTCCACCGTATGAAGGGTTCTCCCGCTCTTTGGGTTCCGGGAACTGATCATGCCGGAATCGCGACTCAAAATGTAGTGGAGCGCAAACTTAAAGAACAGGGGAAAAGCCGCCGTGAACTGGGGCGGGAAAAATTCCTTGAAGAAACATGGAATGTTAAGAATGAGCATCATTCTATAATCACAAAGCAGCTTCAAAAAATAGGCGCAAGCGTTGACTGGAAACGTGAGCGCTTTACTATGGACGAAGGTCTTTCGCGCGCCGTGAGGGAAGTTTTTGTTACTCTTTATGAGCGGGATTTATTGTACAAGGGCAATTACCTTGTTAACTGGTGTACTTCCTGCGGAACTGCCATTGCCGATGACGAAGTTGATCATGAAGACACTCAGGGGAAAATGTACCATCTGCGTTATTTTTTAACAGGTGATAAGGAAAAATATATCGAAATCGCTACAACCCGCCCTGAAACTTTGTTAGGCGACACAGCGGTAGCGTTCCACCCCGAAGACGACAGGTATACCGCACTTAAAGGAAAAACCTTCCGGCTTCCTCTGACGGATCGTGATATTCCTGCGGTATTTGACTCTTATGTCGAACGAGCTTTCGGGACAGGAGCGGTAAAAATTACTCCAGCTCATGATCCCAACGACTGGGAACTGGCGAAACGGCACGACCTTCCTGTTATTAACATTCTCAATCCCGACGGGACGCTTAACGGCGAAGTTCCTGAAAAATACCGTGGGCTTTCTGTTTCAAAGGCAAGAGCGGCTGTAATTGAAGACCTTAAGGCAGGCGGCTGGTATGTGAAAGAAGAGCCTATCAATCATTCTGTCGGACACTGTTACCGCTGCCATACAGTAATTGAGCCGTTCCTCTCGGAGCAGTGGTTTGTAAGAATGAAACCTCTGGTGGAAAAAGCCCTGGCCTCCTGGCAGCGCGGAGAGATAATTTTCTATCCTAAAAAATGGGAGAACACATATAAACACTGGATGGAAAACATCAGAGACTGGTGCGTCAGCCGCCAGTTATGGTGGGGGCACAGAATTCCCGCATGGACTTGTAAGGCCTGCGGAAAACTTACAGTGTCACGTAATGACATAGCCGCTTGCCCTGCCTGCGGAAGCGCAAATATTGAGCGTGACCCGGACGTGCTTGATACATGGTTTTCAAGCTGGCTTTGGCCTTTCAGCACCTTGGGGTGGGAAAACGCAAACTGCGATACTGATGATTTTAAAAAATATTATCCGACTACGGCGCTTATTACGGCATACGACATAATTTTTTTCTGGGTCGCAAGAATGATAATGGCAGGGCTTGAATTTACAGGAAAAGCGCCTTTCCGTGATATTTACATTCACGGACTTGTGCGTGACAAACACGGGCGCAAGATGAGCAAGTCTCTCGGTAACGGCCTTGACCCGCTTGAGCTTGTGGATGAATTCGGCGCTGACGCTATGAAGTTTACACTGGCATTTATGTGCGCCCAGGGGCAGGACGTACTTGTTGACAAAGATTCATTTAAAATGGGAACCAAGTTCGCTAACAAGATTTGGAACGCAAGCCGCTACATATTAATGAATCTTGACGGACGCACAATGATAGAAAATCCTGCTCTTCTTCCGGTTGACAAGTGGATTTATTCCCGTTTAAACAGCGCCGCAAAATCCATGAGCGAAGCGTTTCTTTCATACCGTTACAACGATGCGGCTCAAACATCTTACGAATATTTTTGGAACGATTTCTGCGACTGGTATGTGGAAGCCACAAAACTTTCGGTAAAAAGTAATGATGAAGCGGAAAAAGACCGCACAGCGACAGTGCTTTTGGATGTATTGTCAAAGTCATTACGTCTTCTCCACCCGCTTCTTCCATTTGTAACAGAAGAAATTTATCAAAAACTTCCTAAGGCATCGAATGCGCCGCTTCTTATCAACAGCCGGTACCCCGAGTATGATGAAAAAAATCACAGTCCCGAAGAAGAAAAAAACTTTTCAAACCTTCAGTCGCTTGTAGGAATGGTACGTACCTTACGAAGCGAGTGCGGTATAACGCCTGATAAAAAACTGCGTGTACTTGTCCGTTCTTCTGCCGGAGACAGCGGGCAGGAAAAATCTTTCAGGCAGAATGAAGGTTTGATTAAGCTGCTCGGCGGAATTGGAGAACTGGAAATTTCCAAAGCAGGTGAGACAGCGGAAAGACCCACAGGTTCAATCGGTATGGCTGGAACAGGTTTTGAAGTGTTTGTGTTTGTAGCGGAAGCGGTTGATACCGCGGCATTAAAGAAAAAATTCAATTCCGATCTTGAAAAAGACAAAAAATATATTGAAGGGTTACGCGCAAAACTGGCAAATGAACAGTTTGTCAAAAACGCGCCGGAGCAGCTTGTTGAAGAGCAAAAAAGTAAACTTGACGAAACACTAAAACGTACTGAAAAATTTATAAGTTATTTAAGGGATCTATAAATGACTAAAGAACAAATGCTGCAAATCAGCGGAATGCATCTAGCGCCGTATATTGAGGTTGCTACCATGCTTATAGGTAAATCACGCCGGGCAGGCGGCAATATGTTCCGCCACCAGATTGATACTTTGGGAATACTTATTGACTACGCTTATATTGACGCGGTATTGCTGAAAGCGTCTATCGTGCATGACATATTGGAAGACGTTCCTGATTTTAATCATAACATTCTGTTATCGGTTGACGCTGATAGTCAAGATGTTTACGAACTTGTAAAAGAAGTTTCCCGCCGTAACGGAGAAACAAAACCTGAGTTCCTGAGCCGTATCAGCGAATCAAGTTCACATAACGCTAAGATCCTGAAAGTGGCAGATCGAATTTCGAACATGATATCGCTTGGGTTTGTCAACAATCTGGATTTTGTTGAACGGTATATCAGCGAAACAGAACAGTATGTATTGCCTATTGCAAATAAAGTCAGTCAGTACATGGTAACGGAACTTGTAGACCTAATAAAATCAAGAAGAAATTATCTTGAAGGTTTCTATAAATACCTTGAAAGTACGCAAAAAACCGATGCTTCCGGTTCTATTTAAGGTTTCACCGCAAGAATGCAGCAGACCGAATTAATACTGCCGGGAATCAAGACGCTGGATGACTTTAAAAAATTACCGGCAGACAAATTAAACAGGCTTGCGGAAGAAATAAGAGAAAAAATTGTCAGCACTGTCGCAGGTAACGGCGGGCATCTTGCTTCCAATCTCGGTGTTGTAGAACTGACCATTGCCCTGCACAAGGTTTTTGATTCGCCCAATGATAAAATTGTCTGGGATGTAGGCCACCAGTGTTATGCGCATAAAATGCTTACCGGCCGTTTTTCGTCATTTGAGTCCCTGCGTAAACAGGGAGGGCTTGAGGGTTTTCCGAAACGCAGTGAAAGTCCTCATGACGCTTTCAATACAGGACACGCCTCTACTTCAATATCAGCGGCTCTTGGGCTTCTTGCCGCTGAGCAGATACTCGGCGGAAAAAATCACGCAATTGCGGTTATAGGAGATGGAGCGCTTACAGGCGGCCTCGCGTATGAAGCGCTGTCGCATGCCGGACATCTCAGGCTTCCTTTAATCGTCATCCTTAACGACAATAAAATGTCCATAAGCGCTAATGTAGGCGGAATTTCAAAATACTTAAGCAGGCTTTCAATGAAAGTAAACTATCAAACCTTCCGCCGCCATTTTGACGAAATGACAAAAAAAATCCCCGTATTGGGAGGATTCCTGTTTGATCTTGTACAAAGATTAAAACGCGCGGTAAAGGCGGTTTTTTATACAGATAATTTTTTTGTTGATCTCGGTTTTGAGTATGTAGGACCAATAAGGGGACACAATATTCAAGCGCTGATAAATGTATTGGAAGATGTAAAAAAATTAAACCGCCCTGTGGTTGTTCATGTGATGACACGCAAGGGAAAAGGGTACGGCTTTGCCGAAGATGATCCCGACAGTTATCACGGTATAGGCTCGTTTTCAATTGACGGCGGCATTGCGGCAAACGGCAAAGCAGGCAGCGTAAATACAGGTAAAAAAATTTCTTTTACCGAAAGTTTCTCAAAAGCCTTGATTAAGGCGGCTAAACGAGACAGTCGTGTTGCCGCTGTTACAGCCGCAATGCAGACAGGCACAGGGCTTTCAGATTTTGCGGAAACTTTTAACGACCGTTTTTTTGATGTAGGCATCGCTGAGGAACACGCTGTTACTTTTGCCGCAGGCCTTGCCGCACAAGGGCTAAAGCCTGTAGTCGCGATTTACTCAACTTTCATGCAGCGCACTGTCGATCAGGTGATCCACGATGCGGCGCTTCAAAAACTTCCGGTTGTTTTCGCTCTTGACAGATCAGGTTTTGTCGCCGCAGACGGCGAAACCCATCAGGGGTTGTTTGACATCGCTCTTTTCAGGAGCGCGCCGAATACGGTAATCCTCTGTCCCGCAAGTGAAACAGAACTTCGGCTTATGCTTGACTGGGCGCTGGAACAAAATTCAGGCCCCGCCGTAATCCGTTATCCTAAAGCATATTGCCCGCAGGAGAATACCGCTTTTTCAACGCCCATTGAAACAGGACGGGGCGTTTTGTTATCAAAAAGCGGCGGGAATATTTGCCTTTTTTTTACAGGCAGCCTTTACAGAGAAGTTCAGGAAGCCGCATCAATTCTGAAAGAACAGGGGCTCGACGCCGATCTATATAACCTCAGGTTTGTAAAACCTGTTGACGAAGAGTATCTTGTCAGTTTGATTAATGAATATAAACTTGCCGTCTTTATTGAGGAGGGCATTAAAGAAGGCGGCTTCGGTGAATATGCGTCAGCTTTAGCGCGGCAGTACGATTGTAAAGCAAGGACAATAACACTTTGCGCAAAGAGCGGCTTTTTTGAAGATGATCTAGCTTTGGGAACAAGAGAAGAACTTTTAGCTGTTAACGGTCTTGATGGAAAGGGCATTGCGGAACAAATTTCCGGTATTAAATTCTGAACACGATTAACGTTAAACGCGGAGTTTTTTTAAATAAGCAGTGATGTCAATTAACGATATTTTAACAATTCTCTTATTAACTGCTCATAAAAATAATCTATATATAAGGTATGAGATTGGAAATCCATTACCGAATTGCGAAGAAAATCAGCGCCGAAATAAAGGAGCTGGGGTTTAATCTCCATGAAACATCTTTTATCTTTGGGAACTTTTTTCCGGATTTGATCCACTCCTACTTTTGGAATCGGCACGAATACCCCGTTTCAAGGAACTTTCTCCAAAAAATGATTGAGCGCCTGAAAAAAAAGCCGTTGTTTTTTTCTTTCCAACTGGGAATATTAACTCATTACCTCAGTGATTATTTTTGTTATCCCCACAGCAGGGTCTATGACAAAGGCATATTCGACCACATCATGTATGAAATCCGACAAAAAGTGCCAAAAGAATTTTGTACCTTAAATCTTAACATACAATCTTTTGCCATTGAAGAAGTGGATAAATGGGTAAACTGGTACGAAAAATTCAGGCCATTGTTTGAAGATGACGCGAATGATTTTCATGTTGCCGCTATTGTATCGTGCGGATTCATGCAGGCAGCGTACCAATGAATCCCCAATTTTTCTCACGGAGGAACACCTAACCTTCTTTTTAAAGAAACCTCAACGTTTGAAAAAATAACCTATACGATTAAAGTGCGTTATTTATTCTTAAATAAAAAGCCCATGACATTCATTTTTATTTACTATTTTGCCGTTGATGATTATTGTTTCCATTCCTTCGGCATGCGGAAGCGGATTTGTATAGTCTGCGTTATCTGTAAATTTTTCGCTGTCAAATACCAGTATGTCAGCGGGAGCATTTTCCTTGAGAAGACCTCTGTTCAATAGTCCCATTCGCCGCGCCGGCATACCTGTCATTTTGGCGACAGCGGTTTCCATAGATAAAAGTTTCTTTTCTCTTACAAAGACGCGAAGGAATTTTGGGAACGCTCCGTTAAGACGCGGATGAGGGCTGCTGCCGCCGGAATAAAGCGAATCACTTATGAGGCATGTCCACGGCAGAACCGCAACAGTTTCGATATCTTCTTGCGCCATACTAAGCACGATGATTCCCGTACTGCCTTTTTCACTTGCAATGAGATCAGCCAATAGTTCCGTTTCGTCATTAAGACCCCTTTCCCGGGCGATAAGCGCCATGCTTTTTCCCCGGCAATCTTCGTTTCTTTCAAGGAACGGTGAACTGATAATCACCCTGTCCCAACCGACGCTTAACGCCATATTGTCCCAGTTTTCATGCTCTTTATTAATTTCACGCCTGAGCGTTTCCGCTCCGTCTTTTCGTGAAAGTTTCTCGGCAAGCGCGGTAATGGAAGTTTCAAGCAGCGAAGGCGGCACAAGGGAAAGCAGAGTCGTTGAGCCGCCGTCATACGGATAAAAATCGGCGGTAACATCCTGCCCTTTCGCGCGCGCCGTTTCGATTTTGTCAATCGCGCGGAAAATAGCGGAACGCCAGTTCTTTATACCGGTTGCTTTAAAGTGACTGATATTAAGCGGGATTTCTGCTCTTTGGGCAACTTCGATTACCTCTTCAACAGAACGGACAAGTATCCCTCCTTCTCCTCGGATGTGGGTAGTAAGAATACCTCCGTGTTTGGCCGCTGCACGCGCAAGCAGCGTAAGTTCCACTAATGTGGAATAACATTCAGGCCGGTACATGAGGCCGAAGGAAATGCCGTGAGCGCCGCAGTCCATCGCCTCTTCAATAAGGTTTTGCGCTTTTTCCATTTCGGCGCGGGAAAAAGGCCCTTTGTTAAAACCCTTAACCGCCGTTTTAACCGCGCCGGCTGCGGCGAGAAACCCGATATTCAACAGAAACTTATGAGAACGCATTGCGGCAGTATAATCACTATAAGACGCAAAGGGTAAACCCGTTTTCACAGTTCCCGTTACAGGTTCTATATACCGGTACAATTCTTCGCGCCACTCTGAATTTTCAGGAGCGGGAACAGGCGCAATGCCGCAGTTTCCGTTTATCGCAGTTGTAATACCTTGCGCAAGTTCTGTTTCCCCGAAGCAAGTATCGGCGAGGCATGCAACATCCGCGTGACGGTGTATATCAATAAAACCGGGCGTAACAACACGGTCAGAAGCGTCGATAATTATTGCTCCGGCGGATTGTGTCTCCGGTAATTTTGTCCCATATTGAATTGTTTTTATAAGCCCGTCTTCGATCAATATATCCGCTTTTTGCGGCGCATCTCCGCTGCCGTCATAAATGTTCCCATTTTTTATCAGAATATTTTTGTTCGTCAATAATTGATCCTGCGATTCCGCGCGCTTACCTGCCATTCTCCGTTTATCTTCCCGCTCTCCGCAATTATTATCTGCGGATAGAGCGCCGAAGTCGGACATACATGCGCAGGTATCACATAACAGTCGCTGCCGATGTCGGGAAGTTCTTGTCCCTCCGGAAGCGAAAACACCCAATGTTCTTCGCTTTGAAACAGGGAGGTTGCGTCTTCCATCCCTGCGATTATTCCGCGCTCTCCCACCGGATCAGAGGCGATCCCCTTGGATCCCAAATCAATGGTAAAAGTATTTTCAGTCGGATGACTCACAACTCTGGAAAGAACAGCGGCTCCGGGCTTAAAAGCCATATCAGGAAATTTCTTATAATAGCCCCAATCGCCGATAAAGCATGTTCCCGGCGACAAATACATGTTATCTTTTTTTGCGCGGCACGGGAATGTCGGAGTTCCGCCCATAACCAAAAGACCGCAATCAAACCCCTTTCGCTGTAAAGATTCCTGTATTTTTAACACTTCCCTGTCGATCTCTTCTGTCTTAGCCTTCCTGACATTAAAATCATTGTCATGCAAATGTCCGTCATAACAGTGCAAACCTTTAAGCGTAATGTTTTTAATCGCACAAGCGCACTCATAAAATTTTTCAAGTTTATCTAATGGTACACCTGTACGATGCATACCCGCATCCACATCAATCAGGACATCTATTTTGATTCCGGTTTTTTCCGCTTCATCGGACAAAATGCCAAGCTGCCGGAAATCATCTCCTATGGCATAAAAGACGGTTTGTGTAAAATCGGAAGCGAGACGCACAAAACGGGATATATTGGGACCTACCAATGGGTAGGCAAGCATAATATACAACGCGCCGCCGGCTTTCGCAGTCATTTCAGCTTCGGCTATTGTTGCGCATTTAAACCGCGTTATCCCCATGTTAATTTGCATACAGACCATTTCCGCGGTTTTATGGGATTTCACATGAGGCCAGAGCCGATCCGCCCCGCCTGCCATTTCGATAGTACGTTCGGTATTGGCAAGAATAATATCACGATAATAAATTAATGTGGGACTCGTTATGTTTGAAGTATCGTTCAGAGCATAATCGTTTCTATCCATAAAATTTTCAAACTTCAAAAATAAATTCAATTTCCGCGGTAATATTGCCGGGAAGTTCATTAACGCCGATTGCAGAACGCGCTCCTACGCCCGCTTCGCCCCAAATGTCACGTAACAAAGCGGAAGCGCCGTCAATTACTTTCGGCTGGAGATTAAACCCCGGAGCGCTTTGAACAAAAGCCAGAATTTTTACTAGACCTTTGATTTTGTTTAGATCTCCAAGATAATTATGCAGGACGCTCAATCCGTTTAGGACGCACATCCGCGCCGCTTCCTGCGCTTCCTCCACTGTCCGCTCGGCTCCGGCTTTTCCGGTAATCACCGGTACACCCACTTTTGTCGGCCCCTGACCCGATACATAAAGACAGTTCCCTATTTGCCGGACAGGTTTGTAAATACCACCCACAGGGGGAGGCTCAGGCAATGATAAATTCAACTCTTTTAACCGTGTATAAATATCCATAATGTTTTTTTTAATATATGCTTTTAAATTTGTCAATGTGCCGCATATAGCGTATCGCATTGCTTCTATCATTAATAAGTTTAAATCCTCTTCTTGACAAAGTGTATTCCTTTACTTACCGTTAAAAAATGCCCTCCGGTGTTTTTACGATATTACCTGATAACTTTTTCTCTCCTCTGGCAGGCGTTAACCGTGAGCATTACACGGCGCTTTTAGTGCTGTACTACAGGCTATTTCAGGAAAATACACACGGGCTTGAGAGGGAACTTGTGGTTCGGGAATTTATGAACTACCTTGTCCTTCACCGCGACAGTTTAAAAGAAGAAAACGAGGAAACCGGGAAAGATACTGATTTTACCCCGCTGACGGCGGAATCTGGCGAGCTGGATTTGAACTTTAACGCTGCCGGAGAACCGGAACATCTAAACACTGACAACCGCGTTATTGATGAACGGATTTTAGCAAGCAAATTTTTACGGCGGTTTATAAATACAGGATGGCTTACTGACGAAACTCTGGCTGACTTTACCAAAGTGATTAATATCACCGCATGGGGTAAGCCGTTTATAAAAGCACTTGCCGACATTGACGGAGGACTAAAAACCGAATACGAAAGCCATGTCGTTACTGTTTTCTCCATGCTCTGCGGTGAAACAATAAAAAAAGACGGACACCACGCCGTACTCAAAGCGCATGAGGAGTGCCGCTCTTTGATTGATTCTCTTAAAGTTTTATCGCAAAGCATAAAAAGTTATTATGATAACCTAAATGCGGAAGCGGTACGTTCTTTTGCATCATCGGCGCTGCACGAACATTACGATCTCTATATGGGAGAAGTGCTGGACAAGGCGTACAAACGGCTTAAAACTTCCGACAATGTTTCACGTTACCGTCAGGGTATTTTCAAACAGGCGGCGGCACTGCTTAAAGACGATAAATGGCTTGATGAAAGCGCGGGAAAATATATGCGGATACTTCAAACAAGCCGCGAGGAGTGCCGAGAAAAACTGATGTTTATGCTTAATGAAATTCGGGACGATTTGAAATCCGTTGATCCTTTGGAAGATGAAATAGACAGGCGGAACGCCGCATATTCCCGTTCCAGCACTGAAATAATCAAAGCTTATATTGAGCCGGACAGTACTGTAGCGGGAAAAATCGGCCTTTTAATAAAAGCGATTTACGGCGGCAATGAACAAGTTCAATCCGGTATCGCCCACGGTCTCTACCGTATCAGATTCCTTTCACCTTCCAGTCTTACTCTTTTTCAAAAACGAGCGGAGGGTGATTTTATAACTGCTCCTTCAAAAGCCGATTCTGAAGCGTTATACCAATCTGAAAAAGAATTTTTTGAGCGTATGAAAAAACGTCTTTCCATCAAGCGGATAAACTCATGGCTTGATGAACAGGGCGGAAAGGAACGGCTCCTCATACCAAAAGAACTTATCACAGGAGAAGATTCCTACATCCGTTTTATTTATGCCCTGCTCTACGGCGACTCCCGTAATAACTTTGGTTATATTATTGAAGAAGATGATGAAGATAAAGCAAATACCGGTTCGGTAAAGACAGCAGACTATGTGGTTCCAGATATACGTTTTCGTAAGAAGCTCAATAACCGTGTTCCTGCCGATGGAGCCGAATCATGAATCAGGATCTTGACGCTCTTGTTCTGATACGCAACCTGTCAAACGATGAGTTTGAAAAGTTTAGAATAGCGCTTCATATACTTACATCAAAAACATTTATTATACGGGGCATTGACAAAGAACGGGAGCTTTACGATTTTACGGTCAGGAACATTTTGCTTTTTGAAGCATGGTTTTCCTGCATGGACGCTTCCCTGGTGCGAGATGAAAGCCTGGGGGTTATAGCTTTTCGCGGGCCGGGAAGCACCAGGTTATATTTTACAAAAGATGAAATCTGCGCGGTTCTTGTTCTGCGCCTCCTTTACGAAGATAAAAAACTTGAAGTAACTCTCACCAAATTTCCTGTAGTAACGGTAAGGGATTTTCAGGACAAGTACAATGCCATGACAGGAGATGAAATAAATAAAACTACCCTTAAAAGAGTTTTAACTAAACTTTCAGGCTGCAAATTACTATCTGTGGAATCACAGGATTATGCAGATCCGGAAGGGATCATCCAACTGTATCCGAGCATTCCTCTCAGCATAGATCGTAATGCGTTGGATACCGGAATAGCTTTACTTGAGAACACAAGCAAAGATGAAGAAACGGAGAATGAGCTATGAAGCTCAACCGACACCGAAGGGGGAGGTTCCTCTTTTGATCACCCTGGAACGTCTGCGGCTTGTTAATTGGCATAATTTTGATGACGAGATCATTGAAATAGGGAACCGATGTCTTTTGGCAGGCGATAACGGTTCCGGCAAATCCACGATTATTGACGCGACTCAATATGTGATGGCAGCTAACCTTCGAATGGCGCGATTTAATTCCGCCGCAGAGGAACGCCGTAGCGGAGGCCGGGACCTTATGGGTTATGTTCGTTGTAAACTCGGCAGCGAATCTACCGAGTACCGCCGCGGCGATACTATAGCTCATGTAATGCTTGAGTGGAGTCAGGATAAAGGCGGCTTTGCATGCGGCGTATTCATCGAAGCATACAAGGACAATCACTACATCGAACATTTCTGGATCGGAAACACTGATTCTGCTGATTTCATTCGGACGATAAGTGTCCGTAATCAAGATAATGTACCGTTATTATTCCGCCAGTTTAAAAATATACTTGCGGAAAAAAAGCTCTATGACTATCCCACAAAGCAACAATATGTAAAAGAACTTACCAATCGGCTCGGAGTTTTCAAACGACAGCCTGATGTAAATCCTTACCTTGATTCTCTTACCCGTTCCATCGGCTTTAAACCTCTTGATTCCATCGACCAATTTGTCTGTGATTTTATTCTCGAAGAAAACCCGGTGTCTATTCAGGATATGAAACAGAATCTTGAAAATTACAAAGAAGCTGATCGTCAGGCAAAAGGAGCCATCGCAAAAATCGGCGTATTGAAAAAAATCTGCGTAAAAGCCGCCGAATGGCGTAATTACAACGGACTCATTTTTAAACAGGAATATTTAAAGCTCAGCATTGAACGAGAAAATGAAAAACAGAAAAAAGAACATGCCGCATGCCAGCTTACGGAAACGCAGAATAAACTTGATTTCATCAACCGCGAAATTGCCGCGTTGAATCAGAAGCGATTGGACGCGGAACAGGAACTGCGAGCTTTGGATCAAAGTCTTGCATCTAACGACGCGCACCGTCTTTATGAGGAAATCAGAGCGCGTATTGAGCGAATACAACACGATCTTGCCAAACAAACGGAACAGGCTGAAAAATACAGAAGCTTGAAATCCCAATGCGAAGCTCTTTTGAACCGTACGTTTACAGAAGACTTTGACGCGGAAAACGCCGCTCTTGCCGTAGAAGTAAAGAAATATCAAAACGAAAGATATATAGCCGAAAGAAAAAAAGATGAAGCTCAAAATTTGCTCCGTGACATACGCTCTGAATTGGCAGATCTGGAACGGGGTATACTTCGTTATCCTGACGCTCCGCGTGAGCTGCGCTCTGCGCTGGAAAAAGCGGGCATCGAAGCTTTTTTTCTGGCGGAAGCGGCGGAAATTACCGTTCCTGACTGGGTAGACGCAGTTGAAGGGTGGCTCAATACAAGACGCTTTGCAATTTTAGTTAATCCCGACAATTTTCAAAAAGCCATCGAAGTATACGATCGTCTTCCACGTTCAGTAGCCGGAGCTTTTATTCCCAATATAGAAAAGATGCGTGACGTAAAAGCAAAACCCGGTTCTCTTGCAGAAATCGTCGAAGCTGATGGTTATGCCCTTATTTATATCGACTACACATTGGGAAAAGTAATGCGCTCTGATCTTGCAAACCTAAAAACATATGATTCCGCTGTTACAAAAGAATGTATGACCCATACAAATCATACCGCTTCACGGATTAAGGAAGAGGTATATAGCCGTCATTATCTGGGGAGAACCGCTCTGGAAGAGCGTAAAAAATTCCTGTCCGCCGAAGCCGTGCGTGTCGAAGCCGAATTGACCATTGCTGAAAGAGAGGAACGGGAAGCGCGAGGCCGTGAGGACTGTTGTAACCGCGTAATACAATTCCTGCCTGAACTGAAATATCTTTTCCCCTCCATTGCAAGCGCAGAACTTTTTGCGAAACAACTTACCGAAGCAAGGCAAGAACTTGCGGCGATAGATACACAGTCGTTCAGAGAACTGGAAATTAAGCGCGGCGAGTTGGTGAAGTATCTTGATCAATTAAAAGATGATAACGACAATTTGCAGAATACCCACGGCGGCTTGGAAAACAAATTGTCCAACTACAGGGAAGCTCTTGAGCAATTTACCCAATCTCAGGAAGAAAAAGAGGAAGCTATTAAAAATTTCGGCGATGAGCATCCCTTTATGATCGTTGAATGTGAGGAATACGCGCAAGACAAACTTTTAAAGAACAGTATCGTTGAACTTACCAATACCTATGAAATTACTTTAAAAAGATTCAAAAGTACGACCGAGACTCTCAAAAAAGAGTACAATAAACTTGTTGCCGATTATGATTATGAGTTTCATTATCTTCTCGGTATGGAGCCTTCGGAAAATACCGAAGCTGAAACCTTGTTGAAGCGGCTTGAAACATCGGAACTGCCGCAGTACCGTGAAAAAATCGCAAAGGCCTATCGGGATGCGGAAAAAGAATTCAAGGATCATTTTATTTCCCGCCTTAACGAACATATTGAAGAAGCAAGGGAAAGTTTTAATGAAATTAACGATATTCTGCGCACTCTCCATTTTGGCCGGGATCAGTATTGGTTTCATCTTGAAGAACTCGGCGAACGCAAGGGGCAGATCGAAGTTATCAGGCAGGCGGCAAAAATACCTCCCGCCGATGACAGTCTCTTTTCCCAGCTTGTCGATCCGGCAGAACGCAAAGCCGCGGAGGAACTTTTTAATCGGATTCTCAATTCTCCCCTGGATTCAAAAGAGTTAAAAGAAATTTGCGATTACCGCACTTATTTTCATTACGACATCAGAATCAAGGAAACCGACAATTCTGATGAAAACGGCAATCCGGTGATTCTTTCACTTTCCAGAGTACTAAAGGAAAAATCAGGCGGCGAATCGCAGACTCCTTATTATGTCGCAATTGCCGCAAGTTTCTACCGGTTTTACAAAGCCCGGCCTGAAAGTACAGTACGTTTGGTTATTTTTGACGAAGCTTTTAACCGCATGGACGACGAGCGAATCGGCAAGATACTTTCGTTTTACAACAACCTTAATTTACAGATCATCACCTCAGTTCCGCCTGAAAAAATTGAAGCCATTGCTCCCTACATGGACAGGATCAATGTGATAAGCCGTTTCGGCAGCGCTGTAAAAGTGAGAGACTGCCACATTGACTCTATTGATTCCATTGATATGGATGTAAATACATGAACAGAGTCTTAATATTCTGTATAACTAAACAAGGATTTATGGAATGCTCGATTGGAAGAAAAAGATCATAAGTGAGTTTATCGAACATTATTTTGATTCCGCATTTGAATCAGAAGAAGAACGAAGCGTTCTGCGTATTCGCTCTTCTGTATTTTTTCCAAATTTTGATACAAGCTCTCCCTATGAAAAAGAATCATACCTTGAGACCGCGGAATCCCTGCAGCGAAAAGGAATAGTAAAACTCAACTGGGAAAAGCACGATAAAAATGAGCGCTTAAAAACTTTAAGCTGCGAAAATTATAAGAAGCTTTTTGAAGAAGCAGGCAGACCTTATCCTAAAACCGAAGCGGAAAATATCAGGACTATGTTAGGTGAAATAGTTCAGGTTCTTAAGAAATCAATGCTGCCGGACAGGGACACCGTTCAAACAGAAAAAGTAATCTCTCTTCTGGAATTTCTTTCCCTGCGTTTCGGTCCTCGTGAAATAGGTCAGGGGATTGATCAACACACTATGGAAGAATTCACCCATCTTTTGGAATTCTGCTGCGGACCAGCCAATCAAGAAAAAATAACAACCCGGGCCTTGTCAATATTGCTTTACAGGGATTCAAAGCGTCTTGAGAGCCTTCTGGTTCTTTGTATTCCGCTTTTATCCCGTATAAAGAAAAAAACAGAAGTCCCTGATCTTTCTTTTCTGGAACGCTCTTATCCTGAAACCATGATTGCGGGAAAAATATTTTTCATATTTAAAGAGAAATGTAAAAAAGATAACAAAACCCATTCTTTTATTAACGATAATGCTTTTTTATTTGGTTTTCCTCTTGAAACGGTGGAGATGATTGATAGTATAGGGTATATGAGTGGGAAAGATAAGAGTTATGTGTTAACCATTGAAAATAAGGAAACATTTTATGCGCTGGCGCGTCCGCAAAATAGTGGCACAAGCGAATTACTTTCCATGTTTGATTGTTTTCTGTATGTCGGCGGTTACTCCAACCGCGCCACTGCCGCAATGATAAAAATATTAGCCGTGTCAAATTTTAACTTTTATCACACCGGGGATTTAGACCCTGACGGGATTCTCATTTTACAGCACATTCAGGAATTGGCTGGAAGACCGGTAACCCCTCTGCGGATGAATGCCGCCACTTTTGATCAATACCAAGACTGGGCGCGGCCTCTTAGTAAACCAATGCTCCGTCAGATCACAAAAATCCGGGATGAAACAAAGGCCAACCCAGAACTGGCCGGTCTGTTGCGGCGTATTGAGGAAACAAGGCTGGGCGTGGAGCAGGAGATTATTGATTATAGGTAAAAGTTATTTTATAGAAATAAACTTTACAATATCAGATATTATTACCTGTCAACTTTTTAATAAGTGAATCTATATCTTCCGCAATGGCAAGACCGCCCATAGTATGCAAAGCTCCGTAGCAGGTAACAATATAATCAATTACGTTGTGCTTTTTGAAAAGTGTAATAGCTTCTTTTCCGGTTATACCTTTTACGGCTTTGTATTCTTCCATACAATAGGCGATAAACTCGGCATTGCAGCTCATGTTATGCTTCCTCCGGAAAAATAATAATTCCCGTCTCAATTTCCTCATTCAATAAATTTGCCAAAGTCAACTGGCTTAAATGCCACAACTTGGTGGACTCTATTTCAAGTTTACTGTACAGGAATGAGGAATACAACAATTCAAAAGCTTCTCTCTCATTTATATTGCGGCTTTTCATTATCTCCCTGATAATAAGAGGAATGAGCATTTCCAGCGTTGCCTTAAATTGGGTGTCAATCATTTGGAACCTCGATAAAATTTAAATATTTCAGAAAGGAGAGAGCATATTCCGATACAAATGTTATTTGATCAAATAATTTGCGGACTTTTAATCTGGCGATTGTATCCTCTGCTGATAACACCCCGTTTTCAAAAGCTATTAATGTTCGATATACAGTTTCATTTGCTACAGGACCATAGATTACATCATATTTTTTACCGTTATAAGTATTACGCCTGTTAGCCATAACAAAATCAAGCCACGATTCATCAGCTGATTTAAAATGCAATAAGTAATTGATATTATTCTTCCTTCCCCGACAACTTTTGCAAATCATTATAAAAACTCGTTACATCAGTTACCATTCTCCATTCGATATTTATATTGGAATTTTCTTTTTTTAACAATTCAAAAAATTTTTTCTGTGTTGCTACTGCGATTTTGTCAGAGTTGCGAGGGTTATCGCTTTTAGCTTCCACTATATAGTGAATTTTTACTTGTTCCGAGTTTTGTCCATGAACGGTAAATACAAAATCAGGGCTGGTTGTACCTCCGGTATAAGTAGGCAGT
>Ga0268262_10002993_pt1 | contig 18811 bp, 22 predicted proteins | sample TergutNc150P3_FD_190354 | JGI IMG/M metagenome (GOLD analysis project Ga0268262, IMG submission 190354) | Nasutitermes corniger P3 segment gut microbial community from laboratory colony in Florida, USA - Nc150 P3 (SPAdes) (version 2) | ecosystem: Host-associated > Arthropoda: Insects >...
CACATGGAAAAAATCACCCTTGAACTTGACAAAGAAAATTATCCTCAACTGTTAAGCCGGTACAGCCTTGACGCGATCAAAACAATGGCAATAAATATGGCGTTGAAACAATACAGCGAACGTCCGATAACAGCGGCGATGATGTATAGCTGCCTTGCGACTTTTGAAAGCGATTTAGAAGAGATGTTTCCAACGCCTTAAAACGACATATAAAACGGCATAAAAGAAATGATTTTTAATACGCCTTAATATGCTTTTATACCTCTGTATACTACAGAAATACTTGAATGTGTCTCTATTTTGTGGTTTAATAAGTCTTAATATAACGTAATAAGACGAACAATGACCCCCTCTGGATCTGCTTGTGGGGGTTCAAATCCTCCCTGGGGAATTTAAATAATTCCTTGCTACATAAGGAATTACGGAACGGCATTTTTATAGAATCTCCGAATTAAATGGCATCGTGCATTTATCGTGCATGAATTCTTTTAACAGGAGACGCTATAATTATGGCAAGAACACCCGATCCCTATATAATCTATTACCGTGACGATACAAAAACCTTTCAGTTTACGCTTAATTTTTCTTATGGCCTCAGCAAGCGCGCATGCGCCGATTGGCGCCGCAAAAGTTTTCAAAACTTGCCGGATGAACTGGCGCAATTCCGCAACCCTAAGACAAGTCGAGAGGCTAAAGCCGGGGTCGATGCCCTTGTCGCTTATCTCAGAAACAAACAGGAAGAGGAAGGTAACGCCAGGCGAATTGTCATCGCCGATATGACTGTCGGTAATTGGCTGGAGAAGTTTACCCGGATTGAAACCAGTCCGAGAACGGGCGTTAACGCTTCAAAAAACCGCCCCTTCTCCATCGCCACCCTTAACGGATACCGCTGTCTTTTTACCTGCCACATCAAAGACGATCCTATCGCGCAATTAAAAATGGCGGAAATTGAGGAAGAGGATATCTTAGAATACATGACGCGGCTTTCACTGAAAAAAAAGATTGTCGGGGGAAAAAAGAAAAGAAAAACCGATAAACCCCTGGGGGGCACGCGAACTTTTGCCGGCGTTGTAAGCTTTATTAAGACGGCTTTCAAAATATATCAAAAGAAAAACCGCCGATGGTTTAATCCGTTCCTATGTATGGAAGATATGCCAAAATATAGAGGAAGAAAACGAGACGCCCTGCCGGAAGAGGAAGTATTGAAACTTTTTGAACCGGGCGTGTTAAATACGACTTTGGAATTGGCGGTATGCTCCGTGATGTTTCTTTCAGGGCTGCGCCGGTCGGAAGTTTTCGCCCTCATGCCTTGCGATCTCGATTGGGATACGCCTAAAATAAATGTCCGCAGGGCGTGGCAATGTTTTGACCATGCGGATAAGGAAATGGGACCGCCAAAAGGAAAAAAGGAACGTGGGGCGCCGTTTGATCCAATTTTACAGGAAGCGATACGGAAACTGTGGAAAGAAAACGGACGGCACGAATATGTTTTTTCCCGGGCTGACGGCTCCATTCCAGGTTCTTCCTGGATATCGCAAAACTTCAAGAGATGGCTGAAACGCGCCGGCATCGTCCTGCGCGGCCGCAACATCGTGCCTAACAGCTCCCGGCATTCCCTGGCATCGCTCCTTGAAATACGGGGCACTCCGCTACGGCATATACAAGATTTGCTCGGTCATGCCGATTTGGAAACAACTAAGAATTTTTATCTTGTTGACACGTCGGAAACAATCCGGGAAGTCGGCGAAAAGATATCCGAAGCCATGAGCGGAAAAGGAAACTTAGATAAAGAGGGACAGAAAATTGTAACTTTTAAGGCCTCTTGATATAGAATTTATCATATTGCCTTATAGAACATTATACGTCATATTTGTTATTAAACTGGATGATATAGGGCTGAGTTTGAAGCAATGGAATTATAAATAAAAATAGCCCGTATATACAACGTATACACGGGCTTATTGTTGTTTTTTTTGCGGTTTTTTTCTCGCGAATATTAACCGACCGGAAATCATGGTAAGCTAAAGCCGCAAATGATAGTCCGCGCAATTACCAAATGAATATTCTAACCTCATAGAATTAATCATACTAGACCGCAACTTTACAGTTGCCTTGTCACTTAAAAGTGCTATATCGTTATCTATAAGTGACTGTAAAATAGACAGCTCTGCCATTACCGGCAGTGCCAAGACTATATCCGTAGGCTGGGTAACGACACCATCATGGATACCATATCCAGCCATTAAAACCGCCACTTCTGCGTTAATCGCGCCGGGCGGTTGGGCGGGATTAACTGCGGCAAATGCCAAGCTAAACCCTGCCAGTAAAACAAGCAACACAAGAATCAATCTCTTCATGTTACCCTCCCACAATTTATTTTTAGCCGCAACGCGACTAAACTTCGTTATTAAAACAACACTCTTTTTCACACCTATGACAATTAAATTTCCAACCGCATTTTTTGCCGTGTTTTAACATTAAAAAAGTTCTTCCAATTTCAACAAAAAAAGATTTGATATGTTTTATCATCTAAACTCCTTACTTAGAATTATAAAAAACAGTCCGCTACTCACCGCCGGAGGAAAGCCATGAGCGGCTTTCGCGGACTATTTACTCACTCCCTGAATTATGTTTGCCGTCAGAGAGCCTAACAGCAAGCTCCCTAAAATAACGCTCACTATTTTCCAGTTCCTTGACTGCTTCTCTGATGAGGCTAACCGTCGCTCTAATGTCGCTACTCTGCTGGAGAGCAAGGTCAACATATCCTGATACTCGCTCGACAGTTCCGCCGATGTCTCGAACACCATCTGACACCAAACTTCTAAGGTCGTTATATCGAGCTTCAAGCTCGTCAATTCTTCTTTGCTTAACCTCAGATTCCGCTCTAAATTCGTTATCTGCTGATCCAGCCTGTCCAGCATTTGCTCTATGGCAGAACCAGTATCCTGCGCCGAAACTTGCTGACATGGCGATAGCAAACAAAGCAATAATAAGACCGATATGATTTTTTTCATTCATTTTACCCTCTGTTATTTTCAGCGTCCAATTTCGCAACGCCTTCATTAAAGTATTTTCCCCTAGCGGCGTTATTCGCAACATCAATTCCCATGTAACTGGTAACGAGCCCGACCACCGCGGTAAGGAACAGCCCAACCGGAAAATCTAACGCCCTGTCAAACGCATGAAGCAATAATATCGCCGCGAACATCCCTATAATGCAAATCATGCCAAAAACAAACGCGGAACTCTTGCTTAATTTTTTCATTTATACCCCCGTTAATCTTCCACCCTGCACACCCTTACGGATATAAGTTTCCCGTTGGTTCTCAAAGGCGATTTGTAAAGCGTGTCGTCGGTATCAAAGGTAAAATGTCGCGGTGCGCCTTCCGCGTTGCTCATCCCCCATGAATTAATAATGTACTCTTTTGGGTTATCAGTTTTATATGTCGCGTCTTCCCTGCGGACAGCCCAATTCCGCCCCGTGAGCATTTTCAAAAATCCCGCAGGACTATTAACGTACATCGCCTCATTGTCAGTCGGTGCAAGCCAATTAAACTTAATGATTTTTACTTCTTTGTCGTCAATGGTAATCTTCTTTTCCGTGGCTTCGCTGATAGCCCTCAGCACGTCCAGATCACGCGCCAAGAACCTTTCAGCGACTTTTGTCAAAGAAAGCGCGTAACACGCGCCGTCCCCTACGCCAATACATAAAGTCTGAATGTGTTTTAACATTTTTCTCCCCCTTAATAAATCCCGTCTTGAACAAGTTTAATATGTTGCCAGAAATGATCGTTGCCTTTTAAGTTTTCCCTGTTATCGTTTATAAACCTGTTTAACTCGCTCTGGTACGTCACCACGCCTTTATCGCCAAAGTCCATAATGTATTTTTTCATTCGTTTAACCACATTTCCGTCTTGTCCCAACATCAAAAGAGTTAAACCGCTGGTGATGACTTCCTGAAACGGCGGTTTTTCGTCCGCCCAAAGAGTACCCCTGTTAGACGCTACGGCGGAGCCTTCGACTTTTTTCTCGACCTTCAACAGCCGTTTATAATTGCGCTGTTGCGTGACTATTATGTATATCAGCACCGGCAAAGTCGGTATAAGCTCTATTAACGACATTTCAATAATCGCTTTTAATTCCATATATTAACCCCTTTTCACCCCGCCCAGCTTGTCAGCCCAAGCTTCCCACGGCAGTTTGTAGTAATTTTCACGTACCCATTTAGATACCCTCGATAATAAATTCCCTAGCGCGGACAATATTCCTATAACAATAAGGTATAGCCATCCCAAATATTTGCTTTGCTTGCAATGCCCACCTTCGTGGTCTATGGTTTGCGGGTCTTCATAAGGCAGAATTATTTACACGAGCGACGCGCCTGAAATAAATTTATTAAACCAGTTTTTCTCCTTGTCAAACCAATACCACGTTTTCCCGCAAGTTTTCCTTTTTTCCGCGCCCGTGATTTTAATCACTAACAGTCCGAGCAAAAACTGCGGCAGCTGCCAAATTATCATTATTATTTTTATCATTGTTCCCCCTACTGTTTGACATACGATTTGAAGAACGCCGTGGTATAGCCGCAGCCCAGATCGTCCAATAAAAGCCTGTCCCAATACAAATCAATCCATACCCTGCCGTTCCGCGTGACGGGCCTGAACTGCAAACCTATCCCCCTTGAATCCGCCCCGGGGAAATACTGGTGTATCGGCGAATTCGGCGGCGTGGTGAATTCAAAATAATGCGCCGTAACCGTCACGGCTGGCCACGTCACCCCGCCCTCATCCGTCCACGCGGGATAAGTGTATGACCAGTTTACCCTGTGCAAATAAAACGGCGCGGTCGAAGCCGTCCATATTACCGCGCCCGAAGGCCATTGCACGAGTGATACTGTCGTGGACGTGAAATATAAAGCGGTGTCCGTGAACCTGTCCACGTAAACCCCCGCGGCCACTGGCGTCACGTTGTCAAAAGCGTATGCGTTAATCGCCATTAAAATGAGCAGCAGACCTAAAAGTAATTTCTTCATTTCTCTCCCCCTAATTTATCATTGACACGTTGACCGCGAACTGCGGCGTATTCGTGTTATTCGTCAGATCGAAGTTGTACGCGGAATTCGACGTGTTTAAAGCCACCCTTAAAGTGGTGGAATTGACCATCGAAAGACTTATATGGTTTACGTACCCCCCCTGCCAATAACCGCCCGCGCCTCCGATGGTCACCACATTATTCACGGCGTTCAATAAGGGAAAGTACGCCTTCATCGCCGCGATGAACTCCGCGTTTGTTTTGTTTATGAAGGTGGCGTTGCCGCTTGCCCCGTTGGGGAAATGGGGCGTGTTCGTTATAAAGCCGAAAGTGAGGTAATCCTGGCCCACGGTCATTTTGAAGCTTATGTTATAAAAATTACTGGGCGCGTTAGAGCCGCCGCCTTCGAGTTCCAATCCGTCCAAGTTGCCCCAGCTTTTTACGCCGTCGCCAACTTTTATCCGCCTCTTCCCGTTCCCGCGTATTTCCACCGCCAAAACCCCCTCGGGTAAAACGGGGTTTTCGCCTGACCATTCGGCGGTCGTGCCGACCATTATTTGAGTCGCCGATTTCATGCCATCCCCCTTTTTATTTCGTCCAGATCGTCGCCCAACACCCCCAACACGTTGCCTTCCCTGTCCACCCATTCGCTTTTCTCGTTCAACAGTGGATAGGTGATCAGGGATTTAAAGGACGAGTCCCTCTCAACGTCTTTCGCGTTGCAAAAATCCGCGAACCCCGGCACTCCGTACAGGAGCAGTTCCACCCCCGCCAAAGAGGGGCAGAAGCGGCATCCCTTTTCCAGATCAAAAATCGGAGGCGCGTCCATGTTCATCAGGGACAGCCCCATGTCGCCTTTTTTGAAACAGCTTGATACCGCGCCGGAGGCGTACATCGTGGCCATCTTTTTAAAAAGTTTATTCGGGGTTTTCGCGAGGCGTTTCTCGTCCGTCCTTTCCGTGGCGGGTTTCGAGTAACGCCTGTACGGCTGGGTGGCGTAAGGGATGTTATTGTCCTTGCAGAATTGTTCCTTAGACCGCCAGTCGTCATCGGGGTTCTCCAAAATGTTTATAAAGTCATAATACTTGGGAAATTCCCTGTCCTTATGCCATGTCGCGATTCTTGGGAAATTCGGGGATTTCGGCAGCGGCTGGCTCCCGTTGGTTCTGATTAACCCCTTATAACCTTTATCGCTTAACCGCCTGATGAGACCGTCAATTTCAGGATACAGTCCGGGTTCGCCCCCGGTAATGTCGATGAACCACTCTTCGGGATCAAGATATTTGCCCAACCACTTCAACAGTTGCCTGTTGGCGATCCCGTTGCGCCTAGTTCTTTTTTCATCGACCGCGTCGGGCTCATAAGTCCATTTTTTCATCGGGCAATCAACGCATTTGTAATTGCACGACTGCCATAAAACCAATTCAAATAAATTCATGCTAACCTCACGTATTTGTATTCGCCCCATCTGACGGATCGCGCGGACGAGGAGATTTGTAAAATCAGCGGGAAATCCGCCTCAAAAACGACGGTTTCAAAACTTTGCGCGGTAATGCTGAAACTTAACTGGAGCTGATCCCAAATCGAGTTAATATGCTGGTATATCACCCCCCTCACGGTGGACGTGAGCCTCACGGTGACGAAGCCCGAGAAACCGTCCGCGCACACGATGTTAAGGACCAAATTTGCGCCGGGAACGGTGGGTATTTCGGTTCTTCTTGACAGCCCGTAAGGCGCGGTTAAATTCCTCTCCTCATAGGACGCGCCGCCGATCACGGAGGTATGGATCACGGGCGCGGGATCGAGCGACTTCACCCACGTCCCGCCGTACTTCGCGGATAAGGCCGATTCCTGGTTGTCCTCTGAGAGGGAGATTACGGAAGAGGTTGGAAGGCTCACCCCCAATGGGAGGTTCGGGGTGCCGTTCCCCCTCAGCGTGGAATCGGCGGTGACGGCGGTTAAGCCCTGCCCCAAATTGGGGAGCTGGGCGGTGGGGATCGTCCCGTTCCCGTCCAGCGTCGCCACGCCGTTTGCCGCGCCCATCTCATTTCTTCTCACCTGCGCGTCGTTTGTCACGTTTCCCAAAGACAAATCGGCTTTCGTCAAATCTGAGGAACCAGTAATCTGACCCTGCGCGTTATACGCTATCTTCTTGGCGGCTATGGCAGTTAAAGGCGTGACGTTTATTTTATCGACTTTTCCGCTGGCGATTTCATGCGCGTCATAAATGCCCTGCTCCATCTTATTAAGATTCTCAATGGAGACTGGCGTTCCCTGCTCCGTAACGGACTCAGGATCGTTCACCAAAGCGACGTGGGTGCTTGTCTCCCCCGATTTCCTGAACCTGTTAAGTCCGGTTCCCTGCCTGTTCGCCCATAAAGTCTTTATATAACCCATATCTTCAAATTAAGCCCGTTATAATGACTTGACAATTCGTATATATTCACGTAGTATGTTTGTACGGTATAAAAAGGGGGATTATAATGAGCGATATTAAAGAAAACACGCAACCAGCAGAAACGGAGAAAAAAGAGGGAAAAAGCGGTTTTATCACGTTTTGCAAGGTGACGTTAATCTTGGCTTTTTTCATATTTATCGGGTTTGGGTTTTATAAACTGGCAGACGGATCAAGATATGTCGGCGGTGACGCTTACAATTTCATCATTAACGCGAGCAAGGCGACCGCGTTTTTTGTTGCGGCGTTTGGATCGCTTGTCTCCGTGATATTAATTGAGATATATAAATTAATAAAAGAAAAACTAAAATGAAAAAACTTTTATTAACCTTAGCCCTTGCGCTTTTACTCTTTTCCTGCGACAATGACGACATGGAGCAACAAAATGAATAATAAAAAAAAGCCGTTTTTTATCATTGCCATACTTTCCGTTCTTTGCCTTATGAATTGCGACGAAGACCCGTATTTTTATAATACCGCAATCAACCAATCAAATGAGGTGGTTAAAGCGAATTTTTACGTCGGCAAAAGCACGGAGGACATTACCCTTAATCCGGGGGATGTTAAAGAAATTAAATTATTAAAGGGCTCGTCATATAATATAAAATACGGCGTTAAATCTTATTCTCCCGATAAAAAGGTGTCGGTAACTAATTCGAGGGGCGAATATATTTTTAAAGACCGTCAATCCTATAAAATTAAAATCCTTAATTTGACTGGAAAAACAGGGGTATTAAGCGAGGCTGACGGCTGGATGGATAATATTAATTTTACAGCGTCCAATGTTGCACAGGAAGACGACAACTGGTTAGCCTATACAAACAACCCCAAATTCAAGGCTACCTTTGAAAATAATTTTATTTTCACGGTTTCAACGTATGAATTTAAAGACGGGGTATTTTATATAACCGTAAATTAAGATAATTTATTCAACCTAATAAAACCATTTCCGCCATTGACGTTATTTCCGCCACCTACATTGGCAACATTAAAATTATTAATACTGGTTCCGCCGTTACCAGAATTTCCGTCACCACCAATTTTAACGCCTTCTATAACTGCGCCAATTCCTACTTGTGAATAACTAGGCGCGCCGCCGCCGCCGCTTACACCGCTACCATTGCTACCTGAGCTGTTGCCGCCCCCGCCGCCGCCGCCGTTATAATTTCCGCCGCCGCCGCCAGCTCCTCCGCTTCCGCCATTTCCATTCCAACCATTAACTCCGCCAGCTCCGCCGCCGCCGCCGCCGTTTGCGCCGCCTCCTCCACCCCCACTAACACTACCAGAGTTGCCGCCCCCGCCGCCGCCGCCAGCAATAAGTAGAATATTAAAAACTTGTACTTTAACCACAGAGCCGCCCCCGCCGCCGCCCCCGCCGCCGCTGCCGCCGTTTGCGCCGCTACCAGAACCTGAAATACCATTTCCACCACCAGCTCCGCTATATAATTCTATAGTTGTATTGCTTAAATTATTATAAAATCTATATTTTATATAACCGCCCGCACCACCATTACGACCAGTATAAGTTCTTCCATCTCCACCTTTGCCCCCGCCGCCGCCAGCCATTTCAATTTCATACCAGCCTACGGATAACGATAATTGTTGGCTTTGAAAACCGACCAAATTGGCGATAATTGTCCCGCTTCCGCTTGGGGGGATTATTTCAAAACTGACGGCTTTTAAATCGTAAACGTATAACTCCTCGTTAAAAACCGCCCTGCCGTTAGCCTGCAAGGAAAAACCAGTAGTACCCTCTAAAAAATGTTCGCTTCTTATGCCGCCGTTTTCCCGGAGCCTTATCATTTCCGCCGCCAATTCTCTGATAAACGCCTCTTGCGCGATAAGCAGTTGGCAAAATACGGAAGTCGCTATGGTATTCGGCGCACCATTGCAAATGTCCATTAACGCCGAGACGTATAACGCCGTATCCCCCCTTGCAAGAGGGTCAACTTTTTCCCACTGCGTGCCGTTCCAGCGCATAACCGCGCCCTTTTCCCATATAGAATTTTCAACCGTTTTCTCAAGATAAGACACCCAATCTCCCTGATGGGCTATCTTTGAAATTGTATTATTTCCGATTTTTATTCTTACGGTCTGCGTTCCCGTCGCTTCATAACAGGCTCCCAGATATTGCGGGGTATATGCTCCGAGCCTTATATACAGTTGCGTCCTGTAAATACGCCCTTCGTGTTCCGCCTGCACCGTTATGTAATTATGTTCCAATAACGCCGCGTTCTGGCTTACCGTGATTAACCCGTTTTTGCTTACGCTGATGCCTGACGGCGCGTTAACCAAAGAAAACACGATGTCAGAGACGGGCGTAAAATCGCCTAACATCGGGTCAAAAATCGCGTTACCCGTTCCCGGATAATAGATTATCGGCATGAGTACCGCGTCAGACCCCTTGTACAAGGTCGCCTGAGTCGTGAACGGCAACTGCCCGGCAAGCACCCTGCCCGTATTGTCAGTTTCCAAAATCCTGTCGGAGATAGACAGCATTAACTGGTACAAATTACTGTTTACATCCGGAGGACGGCTTGCCACTTCCGATATTCTTTCATGCAAATCTTCGACGTATTCAGGTACGACTGGAGGCTGTACTGGTTGCTGGGGAGTTGTGATATTCGCCTGATATGGCGGTATTTTTCCCAAATCGGTATTATAAATTCCTTCCTGATAAGGCACTAAAATGATTTCAAACGTACCGTCACCGTTATCTTTCTTTCCGAAACAAATCGCCCGAGTGGTAATTTTATCACATTCACCGAAGGCTATTATGTCTTCTTCCTGCGGCAAAAACGGCAATTCAATCGGAGGATTAAAAGTAAAATTACTATAAATGCCCGGCGCGGGAATAGGCACTTGAATCGTTCTAACTATTCCGTCGTGTACTCCGTCGAAGTGCATGATTTTAATGCCAAACTGCTTATTGGTTATATCAGACACGTCAAATTTACCGTCTGTTTGTATTTCCGAAATAAGCATTTTTTCATCTTGTATGGGAGAAAAAATTACCCCCGTTATCATCGCTCCTTCACCGATGCCTACCGCTATGGTGTCGTCTTGCACTTCCACCATGTCGCCTATGCTTATCAGGTACCCGTCAACGGACACTTTCCTGTTCCACATCTCAGGTCTGAGATGCCTGCAAGCGAGGGTATACCACGCCATCTTAATAGCCTGTTCCCTGTTAGTGATATAAGGCAGCTCAAGGGTTTCAATCAGTGAATCAGGAGTTGGCTGAGTGCTGCCGTCCGCCATGACATATTCTTCGCAGTACTGGTATCCGTCGTTATCATTTATGTAATGTATTAAAAACCCGTCCGGTACGTCGTCAAACCCTTTCTGGTTCGACGCTTCAAGCACGTTTTGGCTGTTAAGCACCATGACGGGATAATCTCGCGGCTTGTCTATGAGCAACCCGTATTTGTTTCCGTTCAATATCCGCGTCGCTCTTCCTGTCGATAATATCAACGCCAACACTTCATCAAGCCGCTTGCTTGCGGTTAATACGCCGTTACAGGTGTATTTTTGGTTATCTGTAACCAACGCTCCGTTAAGTATAAATTTTCGGCTTTCACACCACTCGTAAAATTCGCCAAAAGAGTCCATGTCAATAGCCGAGTCTTTGTACGCTTTTCTTCCGAGGCTTGGGGATTGCAACAGTTTCAAGGCTAAGGCGGCAGGGTTATTTGACGGCGTTTCCTCGTCAGCGGAAAACTCCTGATTTTCTATATCCCAATCCGAGTCACTCCATTTTTTTGTCGCGCTGTCCCACGTCCTGCACTTAGACTCCACGATGCAATTCAATGCGTCCAAATAGCCCTGCGTGTTCCGTGTGGCTTTTATTTTAAGCCCAAGCCGCGCAGTCCTGTCTCTCAGCTTATCAATCACTGGGACTTGTTCAATAAGAGTCCCAGCTTTCTTTGATTTTTCATTGTCAAACAACCATGTGCGGATCGCGGTCAAATACACTTTGTCAACTTTCTGCGGTTTATCAGATTGTTCGTCAGTCCTGTAAATTTCAAGCTCTATAACCCGCGTGTCGTAAGCGTCAGAAACCTGTGAATAACTTGTAAATTCCTTTTCCGCGATGAAACGCATCGCTTTTGTTTTTGATCTTGTAATTTTTGTAACCGGGCTTGTATATGTAATATCTTTTTGACCAACGCCGAACTGGGCAAACGGTTCCCATCTCTCACTATTATTTGGCTGTGATACCTGCCATCTTACGCTTATGCTGACCGAAGCGTTTTTTTTATCGCCGCTTTTATCATCATATTCAACCAACCCGCTCGGCAAAGTAATTTCAACTTGTATTTTCTTCGGGTTTTTCGCTGAGAAGCGCACGACTTCAAGCCGCCGCTGGTTAAGAGGCGCGGGATTCTTGCTGTCATATTTTACATGAGATAATTCGATATTTAACGGTTCCTCCACAACCGCCTGCGGATACAGTTGTGACTCTCTCACCGTCTGTATTAATTCAAGCTGTGGATTATCTGGATCTCCAGGGGCATCCGGCTTTCCCAAAAATGGATCTCCGTCGAAAGTCAAAAACCCGTCCTGCACGTTTGTGTTATTCGATGCCAAGTCGCCGATTATACCGAGCTTTACATCGCTAACTTTCAGCTTTCCATATCCCAACATATAAAGGGCGTGAAAATACTGGTACTCACCATCTTCACCGCCGATTGTCGAATACGGGTTTCCGACATACATTGGAGTAAAAAAATGTTTTCCCAATACAAGTGGGACGGGTTTCCCGTAATTGCTCTGATTTTTTGCACCTCTTAGTTGGGGTATTCCTTCGAGCGCATCAGGGGATTTCATGTCTTGCGAGTTCATGCCAAGACTGCCAAGCCAAGCGGTTACAGACCACCCAGCCGCTGACGCTATGCCGAACCCTAACGCTCCAGCCGCCGCGCCTCCGGCTATCCACGCAACGGCAGCCCAGCCGCCAGTGCCTATTATACTCACGACGGCAAGCCCGACCGTTAACCCAATACTTAACCCAGCAAGCCAATCGGCGCCGCTTCCTTCTGGGAATACCCTGATAGTGCAGATGTCGCCATCTGCAAGCTCGTACTCGCTGTCCTGTAAAAAGCCGTTAACTGAAATAATGGAGTTGCTTAAATCGTCTCCAGGGAAAACGTCTTTTATTTTTATGGGATTTTCAAGACGTTTCGTTTCTTTGGAGTCGTCTACGACACTGCGGAAAATGGTAATGGTTATCATTGAATCACCCGGTAAAACCCTTTTATCCTTTTTTCCCATCGATGCAGTTTATCCACTACAACGCCTGATTTTCTAGACGAATGAATAAAATCACCGTTTCCGACGTAAACCCCGATATGCGACGGTTCACCTAACACGTTAAGCTCTATGATGCAACCAGGCTCAGGTCTATCAATTTTTTCGTTTGGAATAGTGCTTTCAAGACTTTCCAATATCCGCCTGTTTGTTTCCTGATCCGTTTCAGCGTAAAGCGGATCAGGCAGAGTAATTCCCATATCCCCGTAAATGCAAATAGCCAGACCGTAACAGTCCAGCCCTATGCTTGGATCGCGTCCGTGAGGCGCGTATTTGCACCCGACGTATTTTCGTATATCCATCACGCGCACCCCGGAGTAGTCATCGCGTTGCAAGTGTCTGCCGGAACAATAATCGCCATTTTTTCGTCAAACACCATCGTCCATGTAACGGATATTTCATTAAAACGTGCGACGCGTAAAGTGAAACTAATTTCTTCCATCGGTTCCACGCCTTCTCTTCCCCCTTCTTCATCAAATACGATAACCGCAACAAATAACAGTTTAGCAGGTTTTTTTGCAGCCCTTATTTTCTGTATCCAAAACTGATCAATCGCTGAGAGGGTTAGGGTAGCGTCTCCAATCTTGTCGCCGTCACGGCTAGGCGGATCTATCGTAAATGAAGCCGCGTTGTAAATATTTCCGTCGTAAGTTACATTTTCATTTGAGTTAACGAAGTATAAAGGGAAAATCGGATCTTCTTCATGGTCTATTTTTATAAGATACGGAAAACGCGCTATTTTTTTCTGCCTTGCAAGCAGTTTCTGTACTTTTGCGGACAGCTTCATTAAGTCGCCTCCATCCATATCATCGTTACTTCAAGGTTATTCGCTCCCGTATTTTTAAAGACCGGATCTGTATTTGAATCGAATTGGTACGTTCTGATTACGCCCGTGTTATCATCAACGCGCGGATAACAGAAATTAAACAAACCTTCCCTGCATACGTTTACATACCAATTCTCAAATATTCTTTTTTCTTCAAGCGTCATGTGCATTACGACATTAAACGTTTTTGGTTTTTTGATATGCGCTTGCCTGGTGGTGTATTTACCGCTCCGAGTCTGATCCGCGATGATCTTTGACGGCATATTCCATGTCGTATCCCTGAGCATGGTGCCGATATATTCGCCATCAATCTTTGGCCACTGAACAGCTGTCAATTATGAATTCTCCTTCCATTGAGCCTGTTATTCATGGCGTTAAACGCGCCGTCTAATCTGCCGTTTGCTATGGCGTTCTCAACAACTTTTTCAATGGTTACCTTTATCACCTTCGTTCCGTCGTCAGTTACCTCCCTCTCGGTTTTTACCTCAACATCGGCTTTGTTCTCGATATTGATAAAGACGTTTCCCCCTCCTCCGCTCATTAACGACTCAGGCTTTTTCGTCGCAATGATGTAATCTTCAGGATGTGTGTAGACCGTTCCTTTGGGGGTGATTATCGCGTCATTTACGCTAATTGACGAGGCGTTTACGTTTCTTTTCTTAGTATAATAATACTCCTCCTGCTTTCTCTGCTGCTCTATCAAATCGGTTATCTGATCCTGTATTCTCCGCAGACGCTCGGCTTCATCGTCGCGGCCTTTGTCTTTTGAATCGTCTATCATGCCGGAAACAAAACCCATTAACCCGGACGCGCCGATAAAAGCCAGTCCGAGCGCCCATTGCCTTGACATGATAAGTTGCAAGCCCACGTTCAGCAGTAACTGAGGCATAGCGTCTATCATGGCTTTCAACATATTTCCTACCGCTCCCGACAATTCGTCTGAGGAAATAGTGCCGTCCCTGAACGCAGAACCTAAATCGTGGGCGAAATCTACCAGTCCGGAAGCGGTTACCTGTAAACCTGCTTGCGCAAGGGATTTGAGGGCTTCTTTCAACACCTCCGTTTTTTCTATTTGTTGCTCAAGAGCATTAATTTCTTTGGCTCGCGCTTCATCGCCATATTGGGCTATCAGTTCCTGTATCCGTAATTCTTCCTCTGACAGCCAGATAGATTTTTCCTTTAATTCGAGTTTTTTCTTATCCCTGTCAAATGTAGCTTTTAAGACCTGTTCTGCCTGTTCGTCTGTCGGATCTTTGACACCGCTGTTTTTTAATAATTCTTTAGTGTTATGGATTGCTACTTCCTTTGGCGTTTTGCCTAACAGTTCCGTTTCTTTTTTTATCTCGTCTATGAATTTTTTAAAATGGGATTCGCTTACCGTTTCATCAAGCTGTTTCAATGCTCCGATTAAAAATTGTACTGAATTTTCCGTACCGTTCCATATACCTGAATTGAGCATGGCTTCAAGCACCGATCTGACTTTATCCGCAGATGATTCCAAAACATTGAGTTGATCTAATCCTAGGGCTTTAATAAGGTTGCCGTCCTGAGACAACAGAACATCTTGTATTTTTTGCACATCATTGACGTATTTTTGAACTGTGCCAAGACCTTTTAGATTGTTTACCATTTCTTCGGTGTACCCGGTCGCGCTCGCGAGTATCTTAACCCAATCCTCAAAAGACGCTTTTCCTCTTTTGCCTATTTCTTCAATCTGTTTCTGCCAAATTTTAATGGCTTCGTTTGTGTCGTCTATTTCATTTTTTTTCAGAGGTCTCAGTTTAGTCGTGTCTTTATATGCCGCCGTAGCGGTATCCCAAGTATGATACTCTTCCGTACCTTTGCCGATTTCCAAAAACTTTTTAGCCTTGTTTATATATTCCTGATATTCTTCTATTTGCGCTTTCGGGGATTTACTTAGTGTTTCCCTTACCAACCCCATTACAGAGTTGTATTGATTTTTTTGCTCATTGATAATTTTTAACTGTTTCTCAAGCTCTGTTGTGCGTTTTTTATCAGCGTCAATAACGGGCTTGTATAGATTAAGAAGTTCCTGATATTTTTCTAACTGCTTGTCATAGGTTTTATGTTCTTGACCTTCCGATTCCGACTTTTCTATTTCCCTTCTCACCTTATTAATTTGTAGTTCTATTTTTCTGTAATAATCCTCAAGCGTCGCGCCTGTCTTTTCTTTGGCTATGATATTTTCCAGTTCAATATTTTCTGATAATGCTTTATTCAATCCCTCGTAATACCGTATTTGCATTTCATAATAATCTCTAGCGGCTTCTGACATACCGCTGTATTCGGCAACCAACGCCTTACGCTGTTCTTTCAGGGTTTTTACATACTCCTTCATTCCCTGTATCGTTTTCGCGTGGGCTTCCGCCGCGCCCCCAAACGCTTTTTCCATGGATTTCAAGATAACTACTTGCGCCCCAGCGATGTCATTGGCTTCCTGCATTGACTTAATCATCTGCTTTTCTTGTTCGGTGAACTTAAATCCATATCTGCTCAACGCCGATATTGATTCGGCGGGATTGTCCATAGCCTTGCCAAAAGTATTAGCCGCGCTCACCATGTCTCCGCCCATAACGTCAACCATGTCAAGCATATTCTTTGTAAGGCGGTCAAAATTTTCTCCGGTGATACTTTGAAAACCAAGTAACACGGATTGCATTTGTTTAATTTGATTCGATGATTTTCCAGTGGCGGACTGCAACGTGTCGGCGTATCTTGATAAGGCGTCAGTCGTAGTCCACGTCTCCGCGCCGCTGGCTTTAATTACCGCTCCCAGCCTTACCAGTTGGGTTTCATGTTCCGCGTATGCGTTTACCGCCTCGCCTATATACTTGACGGCGGCTTCTCCAAGTTCTATTAATACGCCTACTACTGCGGTGGTTGGGTTTACCATGCCCATAAGACCGGCCGCGACGGATTTAAGCGGTCCAGGCAACTTGTTTGCAATGAGTTGCAACGCGCCCATTTTGTTGGCGACATCATCGGTACTCTTACCGGCTTTCTGCCCCATTTTGGCAAATACTTCGAGATCACCTGTGGCTTTGAGAACGCCTTTGCTATCGACCTCGATTACTAACCGGCTAATATCAGGCATTAACGGCTCTCCCTAAACGCTTTATTGACCTCAGACGCTGCCCAGCTCGACATCTTGCGGATAAGCCCGACTTCATAAGCGGATAATTTATTTTGACTCGCCTGGCAATAGGCTTGTATGTCGGGGTAGGTAATCCCGTTAGGTGAAAAATAGTACAGATCGATAAAAACGCCGAACAGTTCAGAGAAGCAGACTGGCGGGGGAATATCGCCAAACGTCTCTGCCTGTCCTGTTCGTTCCCATTTTTCATACCCGATTGCATTGATTATTTTCTCCTTTTCCTCGGCATGGCTAAAATGGACGATTTCATTTCCAACCTTCTTTGTTCGGTCGGCGTGCAGGAAAAAAAAGCGTTTTACCGCCTGTTCTAATTCCTGCTCGGCTCCGATAAAAAATTGGTGCGATCCCTCGCTTTACTTAAAATAAATTCTTTTATCTCAGGAATTTTTGTGATTAAAAGTTTAAACGACTCTTTGTCGTTTTTAAGTTCCTTGCCGTTAAGGGTTACAGTCTCTTCCGCCTCACCGATGACTTTGCCTTTTTTGTCGTATTCTTTTTTCCATCCCCTTATTCCGGCGATCCTTATTAATACAGCTTCATCGTTCATATCAAGCATGGAGTCAAGAGTTTCATCGCTAAAATCACCGTTGCTCTTTTTTTCTTTTGCCGCGATTTCTTTGATTTTTTTCATTCTCTCGCGGCTGAATTTTGTTACCGTATCAGAATCATCTCCGAGAATAAGCAGGTCAAAGTCTTGTCGCTTGCCATACAACTCAACGGGAAACCACTCGCCAGATTCCTCTTTATCCTGCGTTACAAGATTATCTAAATTCATTCTTACGCCTCCTCGTTTTCAGGTTCTTCAACGGCAATTGTCTTTCTGATTAAAAACCTGTTCTCGCCGAAAGTCTTGAAAGGAAGAGCATATTGAAGCTGTGGATCGCCGCTTAACGTGGAGTTGTCGAAACTGATGTTCAGGATGAATTCGTATCTAATACCGCTTTTTTCGCTGTGTACCGTTATGTGAAGCTCGCCGCCTTTTCCCTGCTTGGCGAGGTTGTAGAGTTTTCCGTCTTTGACGTACTCGCTGATCGTCCCCGTGATGTCAAGCATACCCAGGGATTTTTCGATAGCCTCTGCTTGGAATAAGGCTGGGAGATTTGACATATTGTTCGCTATGTCAAGTTTTATGTCAACGCCGTCGATGTACTCTACTGGCAGGGTGTCATCCGGACCTTTAAATTCCCACGCGCCTTGTAACGTGATGAATTCCTCAGTCGTAAACGCGGGACGTTTGTTTGTCATGCCAACAGGCGGCGCGTCCTCAAGTTCGGGATTGTTCGCGCCCATTAAGCCGAAAGTTAGTTTAACGAGTGCGCTTATCGTGAACGATATGCTGAGGGTGTTAATCTGCAACCCTTTAAACAACTGGTAGAGTTTCGGGTCTTGGGAGTACTCTTTCAAGAGCGCGAAAATTCTCTGCTTGTTTCCGGGAACCATGTCGAAGACTTCAAGACCGTCAACTGACAGTCCAGCGTTTTTGACGAAGCCTTCCTCGCTGCACAAAACGGCTTCAAACAGTTTGTCGAATTCGTGTCCCGCGAAATTCGCCGTATAATCTCCGGCGTTTGAATCCGTCCCCTTGAAATTCTTTGAGGGATTTCTCCCCGGTAATTTCGTGTCGTTCTGGATTGTCTCGTAATTTCCTTCAAGAGAGCAGCCTGTCCAACGCATGGCTTGAAGCGCGGGATTAGCGGGCAATGACCCGTCTGGGTTTGCCTCCGTTATGTAAAGATTGGTATTCGGCGCGGTTTTATATGACATATGTTTCCTCCATAATTAAATTCTTTAATTAAAGAGTAAGAGGATAAATTTTATTCCGCAATTCGGATATATTTTCGTAGTAAGTGTATACGGTAGGGAAAAATAAATATTGGTATTAGAAAAGGGAACCTCTAAAAACTAACATAAAAACAGAAAAAATGATATATAATAAACAACATGAAACAGAAAGGATTTTTTGACGAGGCCGACAGGCTAAAGAAGTTAAGCGAACTGGGAGATTCATTGGAAA